>VMHT01136001.1_pt1 | contig 10415 bp, 7 predicted proteins | sample 4693611 | NCBI WGS metagenome assembly VMHT01 (sample SAMN12280063, study PRJNA550983) | marine metagenome | isolation source: seawater sampled from same location over 5 years 0.02-0.2 micron viral filtrate | place: USA: collected off the coast of southern California halfway between the port... ...
AGCCTTAATAGTTGTTATATCATTTGAAGTTATAGCAGTTTCTACATTAGGTATGTTTTGTTTTAAAATATCATACTGCTGGTAGTAGTTAGCGTATATTAACCTGTTTGCTGTAATTTCTTGTGCTAAAGCTTTTTTAGGCACATTATCCCAAGGTCTTAATATTTGTTTAGAATCTACAACACTTCCAATTATCTCAGATTGTATCTCGTATGATGTTTCATTATTTTTAAGCGTGTCAACAACATAAACTAAATTATTACTTGATTCTTTATATAATATGTCAACCTCATCTACATCAGCGGGTTGTGTGTCTTGTAAGTTAACTGTTAAAGATCTTAGTGTATTTAACATACCTATATTGTGACCATCCGCAGATTTATACTCAAAGTTTGTAGGTAAAAACGCAGGAACTGAAAATGGTGAAAACGTTGAGTACTCTCCATCTTTATACTTCCATCGCAGTGCAAATCTTACAAATTTCTTTTCAAACATTGGCTCTTCTTCATCTAATAAAACTGACCATTGTATTGTTTCGTTAGGTGTATCTGAAGGTATTGTCTGTATTTTACCTGTTATATTGTTAGTTAAAGCTGTTGTGAAGTTGTTTAATTTAGTAATTAATACTTTAATTGTGTACTCTTCATTTTCTTCATCCGTGTGACTCAGCGTTATAATATCATCTTTCTTAAAATTAGCAGATGGAGTTAATGCTAAAGTAACTGAAGTTTGAGCTGCTAAAGGATCACCACTACCGTCTGTAAATTTAAAACGCGAGTATACTTTTGTAGTACCTGTTCCATTGCCAGTTCTTTTTGAATTAGCCATTGTTAGTGTTGGCGCATTTATTGGCCCTAACTTTGCTACAGTAATATCGTTTTCTGTAAATGCTGATCCATTAAAAGTTGTGTGAGTGTTAAAATCTAGAGAACCAGACTTAAATGATGAGATTTTTATTTTTTTAGGTTCATGTTGGTTGTCTGTCCATAATAACAAGCCGTTTATAATATTAACACCTGTGATAGGATAACTTGAACTAAAATTTAGTATACTATTTTTATCAACTAATATTGGTGCTATAACACCTGTTGATTCTGTATATTCTGCTATACAACTAACTCCTGTTGCAGCTATAAACCAGTATATTTTATTATTTTGATAATCTATTATTGATCCTATACACGTGGGATTAGTTAAATCATCGATAGCATTTGATACATCATCCCATCCAGTTGCAGATAAAACCTTTGTGTTAGCGTCATATGTCTTGCCTACTAATTTAGTATTACCTAAAACATTTTGTACAGCGCCTACGTCAGACCCTTCTGATGTAGATATTTCTATATTTTCTGCATTTCTATATTCACCGTTAGGAACTAGCCTTTCGTCTAGATCCTTATTCATTTTACCGGCTCTAAAATGATGTTTTAACTCTGACATATTTTATTAATGTTTAATCTGTTTCGATTTTCCTCGCATTATTTGAGTTAACTCTTCAGCTTTTAAATTAGACAATCTAAGTTTAGCTTTTCTAGTTTCTGCAAATCTTTCTTTTTTATACTGCTGTATTAAAAATGGTGGTGTATTAGCTCTTGTTGATAAAATAGCATAAGCAATATATTTATACATAGCTTCTTCTGCTAACTTGTGTACTTGCATCTCATCATCAGTACCTAAGCTATCACTTATATATTTTAAAGTAACAGTTTTAGCGCTTAAATTTGAACTAAAATGTATTTTACCTTTTAATGGATCAATGTAAAAACTTCCGTTATTTTGTGCGTATTGAGGATCAATACCATATCTGTTACCTATATTTAAATCCTGCAAGTCTTCTCTAATATTTCTTTTAGTATCAGTAGCATCTTCATTAGTGTTGTTTTTATAATTACTCCAAGTATCTGAATTTTCTGCTGATAAAACTTCACCAGTTGTTTCATCAAATAAATAATTGTAATTATCATCTTGTAATAAAGCTTTTGGATTACTTGTTTTACTAGCTGGATATATAATATGCTCTATACCATCATCACTTCCCATCCACGATAATTTAACATAGTTTACGTAGTCATGCGGTAATTTCATAACTAATGTAGGCGGTATTTCTATTTCTTGTGATTTTTCTGATCTAAAAGTATCATAACTCATTTCAGCTAAACCTCTTTGTGCGTGAAAAGCAACTAAGCTTCTTGGTGTTTTTGATATTATACGATCTTCACCAACATATGATATTAAAAAGTTATTAATAATATCTTTTAGTTTTATGTATTGATAATTACCAAATTGCTCAGCAACGTCTGTTTGTTTAACTATTAAAGTCATGCCAGCTAACGGCGCTCCATTGCTAGCTTGTATTGTTGAATCGTAATCTGTAGAAGAAAACGTTAAAGTAGGAGATGAATAACTGTAGTTAGAACTTGATACTTGTTTGCCATTTATAAAAACATCAAATTGAGTTTCAGCTGTAGGTAGTGTACTAAAATAAGCAGTTGTTAATGTAAATGCTACAGTACCGCTACTACCAGAACCATTAATTGTTTCACCCCAAGCACTTTGACTTTGATTGTAATACGACTCTTGTGTTGTTGTTCCTAGTAATCCCATTTATTTATGATTTTTCTTGTTGTATTGTTTCTGTTTCTTCTTTATCAGCTACTTGAATTAAACCTGTGTCTTTCATAGTTATACCAGCTAATTCTAGTATTTTAATTACTAATTTAGTTTCTTCTGAAGCGTGAAGTTCAAAATCAACAGCATTCGTTGAGTTGTATAAAGCTTCACTATTTACAATTGTGTATGCCCATTGTACTTTTGTAGGCTTTGCAATATAATTACATGCTACGAGATTTATATTTGTAATACTCGTAGGATATATTTGAAAAGTCGTTGGTGTTAGTTGTATATAGATAGGGCGTTCTAACGTAGGTTGCGTTAATGGTGAATTTAATATATGATGTGCTTTGTTTTGATCAATTTTTTCTATTTCGACTAAACCACTGTGATTACTACTTGCTGCCAGTGTAGCATTATGATAATGTATTTCACCCATTTTATAATGAGTTGGAAAAGTGCCTATGCCAGCTGCTGTTAATCCGGCTAAATCTTGTCTAAATTTTTCAAATACATCAATTTTTTCTTTCAATGTATCTACTTGATCTGCGTAGATTGTGTCATTTCCTGGTCTTCTCATGAACTGAGATAAGTCATAGAAATATTGCTCAAATATTTCTAATTGCGCTTGATTTGCTAGTAAATTAAACTCTTGAGGTGTTACATAACCTCTTTGCTCTTTATTAGCAATTGCTAATACTTTTTGATATACAGTGTCTATACTTACTGCCATAATTTCTTTTGTTTATATAGTGTAGTCACCCGTATAGAGTGACTACTCTATAAAGTGATTTATAATTGTTTTAAAATATTTTGGTATATTTCCATACCATCATCTGTTTTAAAGTATGCAGCTAATGCTGAATAAGGATTTTCATCAAATGGAACGGTCATGACTTTTCTGTCATTACTTCCCCAATGAAAAGTTCTGTTGTCACTTGAAAGTCTAAGTAATCCAGCTTCAACAGCTTTAATACCAACATTTCTAAGTTCAACATTACCATCATTAACTAACTCTAAGAATAATTTAGGATTTCTTTTAGCATAAAGCATAACATCTCTTTTTATCTCCTTAGATGCCATGTTACTTACCTTATTACCTTGATCTACTCTTAATACCGCTTCTGCTAAATCTATTTCAATATTTCTAGCTGTATTTAAAGCTTCTAGTTCTAGTTCAAGTTCTCCTAACTCATCTTTAGCTTCTTCAACTGGATCAAACTCATAAAATAATCTATTTGCTTGAGGATGATATAGTGATAATAATTTTTGTAGTGTTTGTTTTTCTTTTGGAACATTTAATATTCCATCAGTAAAAGTTACGTGACCTAATCTAGCGTCACCTTTAAATTCATCTACAAAAGGTGTTTTTTGATTTTCTGTATATTTCAACTCTCTCTCATATCCCTTCTCATTATCAAACCAATAAATACCTCTACTTTGTATAGTATATGATAATGGTGATAAACCATCTCTTAAATAATATACTCTGTCTTTAATATCCCAGGCGTTTTTATCAGCAACGACTGGCGTTTTAACATCAACTGGCTCTTTTGCCACTGATGCTTTTTTCATAGTAACTTCTGTTTTAGAAGTTTTCTTTTTTGATTTTTCCATAATATAATATAATTAAATAATTAAAAAATAAAGGGCTAGGTGCCGAAGCACCTAACTCTTTAAAATAATGTATTAGTTAAGAATCATGAAGTTATTAGCTCCTTGAACAACTAAACATCTTTCTGATAGGTAATGTACCTCCATTGCATCAAGATCAGAAGTGATGTTTCCACCAACTGAACCAGTGATCCAAGTTTTCATTCTTCTATCATCAGATTGTGAAGCTCTGTATCTTACGTGTAAGAAAGGTCTTTTCATATTTCTACCTAAAGACTCATCATAAACAGTTGATACACCAGCTGGAATTACAACCGCTCTAACGTCGTTGTAATCGCCATCTACTTGACCTCTTAATGAAGCATCGTTTAGATATTTCCAGTCAGATTTGTAGAAGTCATAAGAACCTCTTCTGAAACCAGAGAAACCTAAATTTAATGCCATATCCTCATCGTTACTGAATACTCCGTAAGAAGTACCACCTGAACCATAAGAATTTTGTGCTGCAAGCATATCATCTATTGCTAAAGATACACTTCTGTTGCAGTACAACATGTTTTCTTCAATCGCACCTTGTCCATCAAATTTCTTAAGGATATTATCAAAAGATCCTAAGTCATCTGCTGCACTAGTACCAACGATACCAGAAGTAACGTGACCTCTGTCATTGATTGCTGCGAATAAACCTTCAGTACCAAAATCCGCACCAGCTCCAGATAATTCTGAATCTACTGCAGAAGAACCAGGTACACCAAGTTCACCTTCTATACATGCCATTTCTAAGTAATCAGAGAATCTAGCTCTTGTATCACCTTCAGCTTTTAAATACCATAGGTAACCATTTTGACCTTCTTCACCTGAAATTTCTACCCAACCAATAGCTGATGCGTCTGAACCACTTACTTCAAATTTATCTTTGATAATAATTGGTTTGTTCACATGAGATTTATGTTGAGGTGTTACTGCGTTAGACATTCCGCTATCTCCTTTTTTGAATTCAGATCCATAAACGAAGAAAGAACATCTAGCTGCAGCGTCATCATCAGTTGTAACAAATCCACTTACTGCACCAACAGTTGCTACTGCGTAAGGAAGAGCTGTTAAAGTACCTGCTGCTGAATCAGCTGCAGAAACATAACATTTTGTTATTGTAGGGCTAGACTCACCATCAGATAATACGATAGTTTGACCAACTCTAACACCGTGATTAGTTGCGCCAGTAATAGTACCAGCGTTTGCTACAGATACTCCTGTTACAGAGATGTGTAGTCTACCTTGTTCTGACCAGATTACTCTGTCAGCTGTCATAGCCTCTTCAGCACCTACTTGAGAAAGGAAACCAGAGATAGTTCTATTACCGAACACCTCAGCTTCTTTTTCTATAATATCAGGTAGATATTGTTGAGCCCAACCTTCAGTACTAGATGACGTAAAGTCAATATAGTTACTAGAAAGGGTTTGTTGTTTTGGGGCTGGAGTTGAGTTTAAATTCGACCCAGCCGTTGGGTTAATTGCTGCCATTTTATTTTAAATTTTAAATGTTTAAAGTTATTTTCTAATTTTAAATCGAAGTCTATCAGTAGAGTCGCCACTTATCGCTCTTACTTTTACACCACTAACATCTGTTTCATTAGTAGCTCTAGGAGACATATCAATGTTTTTAGATCGTGCAATACTTTCTTTAACACCGTCTGCTTTTCCTTGTTCGTAAAAATGATTTGCAACAGCATCAGCGTTCATAGCTGTAAACATAGATTTATGATACCCTTCAGCGTTATTAATTAGTTTACTTTTCTTATCTAAAAAATTAGATACAAAGTTATTAATATCACTTTGTTGTTCTTTAACCCTGTTTACATCTTTAACATTAAATCTAAACTTTTTATCTCCGACATTATATTCAAAACCTTTGAACTTGTCGTTAAAAACATTATTTGTTTTTTGTGTAAAAGTTGACCTTTGTTGTTCTAATGCTTTTTCTTCTACCTCGTTCTTCTCATTGTATCTATTAAAAAAATCAATTGCCTTTTTTTGCTCAGGATTTAACTTTGAGCCTGCTTTGATTTCCGCATAGTATTTAGACTTTAGCCCGTCTAAGTGGCTTTTAGCGTCGGCAACTTGCTCTTTAAACGCTAATTTCTTTCTCTTAACATCAACTACTTCATCTACTTCTTCATCGTAGTCAAATCTATCTTCTATAAGAAAATCAACTTCATCACTTGTTAAGTGTGATTTAGTTTGATTATAATACTCTCTTAATAAAGCTTTATCATCAAGTTTATTGTAATCTTGATTTAATTTTACGTAATCGTTAAGATCACCACCAGTTTCATCCATAAAGTCCACAACTTTTTGAATATCATCCGGTAGTTCTTTGCCAGTTTCTTTAGCTTCTTCTACAGCTTCTTCAACTGCTTCTTCAATTGTCTCAGCTTTATCTTCAACAACCTCATCAGTTTTTTCTTCTGTAATCTCTTCCAAAACTGGTTTTTCAGTTTCTTCTTCTTTGGTTTCAACCTTTTCCTCTTTAACTTCCTCAACAATCTTATCATTGACTTCTTCTTTAGGTTGCTCTTCTTCCTGCTTTTCTTCTGCAGAAGCTTTAGACATATCAACCTTTAACGGTTCATTGTCTACAGCCATTTTTTTCATTGACGGTTTTTTCTTTACTTTTAATTTACCATCATTTTCTGTTGCTTTCACTTCAGCAGCAGAATCAGTAGTCTCTTCTACCTTTTCTTTTTTTGCTTTTGCCATAATATAATATTATATAATTAATTAAACATATGTACTCTCGTACAATTTTTTTATTTTCCTATGTATGCTACAACCTGTCCCGCATTAACATCAATTTCAGTATATCTACCATAAATTGTTACGCCAGATTTTAAATCTAAGTTTGTGTTTGTTATTTGAACACCACCAGATCCTTCTAAATTAGTTTCAGAACCTGCAGCTAAATCATTAGCAGCATCCTCTGTGTTAGCGAATACAGTTGCTGTTTCTGCAACTAAACCACCTGAACTATCAAAATCAGTGTCAGTTATTGCTGTTATAGCAATAAACACACATCCTGTAGGAGGTTTAATAGCATCACTAGAAGCTGTTGTAAAAACAGATGCCATTATTTTGCCAGTCCAATCTTGTACTACTTTTGCCATTTTACTATTATTTATTTGTTAAACATATTATAATTCTATTCCGCCACCCATTATATCATTACCTGAAGACTCAAACTTTTTAGGTGGTGCTTGATTATTTCTTTGATCAATTAATTCAGATTGTTGACTAGCTTGTATTCTAGTTCTTTCATCTTTACGATCTTCTTTTGTACTCTCCTTCATCTTTGTGGTTTCAAGCTCTTTTTCTTTTAATTTCATGTTTAGCTCAAACTCATGATTCATTAACTCTTTCTTTAGATTAGCTTCTTGTTGTTGTTTTTGCTGCTCTAATTGACTCTTTGCAGTTTCAAGTTCAATTTTACTTTGTGTTAAAGCCTGTTGTTTCTGTACTTCTGCTTGAGCTGCAACTTGCTGCGACTCCGCGTTAGCTTGTGATTGCGCTTTTATATTCTGTTGTTGCATTGCTTGGTCTTGCTCTATTTTTTTCTTTCTTCTTAATTTAAGAAGTTGATTTGCAAGTTTTACGTTTTTAATTTCTCTTATATCAATAGCATCTTCTAGCTCAATGCTATTTTTTGCAATGGCGGCTTGTATGTTATTTTCTAACATTGCTTTTTCTTCTTCATCTGGTGCTAGTTCAATAAATATACCAAAATCATGAAGATGTAATGTAGACAAATCATCTAAAGTACCAACGTTATGAGCTCCAATAGCTTGTATAAAAGCTTCTCTTGTTGGTGAATACTCTAATACATCTGCGATTCTCATAGATAAACACTCACATAATTCTGAAGTTATTAACAAACCACCTTGTAATATATGTCTTGTTGCAACATTTGAATTAGCTGCTGCTAACTTTTGTACACCTACTAATGTATTAGCATCTGGCATACTACCGTCTCTTGCTTCATTTAATCCAGTAACATCTCTTATCATTTGTAAATAATAATTGTATGTCTGTATTAACGCTTGCATTTTATTACCACCACTACCACTTTGAATTTCTTGTATAGGTACTTTACCTGGATTACCATCTCCGTCTGCTGTTAATGATCTTCCAATAACACTACCAGTTTGGAAAAACATATTTAACGCTTCTTGTGGATTGTAGTTTGTACCGTTACCTAAATCAACTTCAGCTAAACCATCAGCGTCTAAATAAACACCATCAGGAACCATACGCGACATAACCTGTTGTAACTTTAAATGAGTTAACTGAATCATATCTGCAAAACCAGTTATTCTACGAACTAAAGATTCAATTTTACCTTTGTACATCCTTGGCGCACAAAGTGAATAATTCATTTTTACTTTGGTATAATCACTCTTAGGTCGCATCATGTTTTTTGACATCTCCCATTTAAGTAACTTTTTAGTACCTAATACTAAAGCGCCTTCATATAAGACTTCAATAGATTTAGATAGCTTACCAAATCTTTCATCTACAACTTCTAACGGCGGATTAAACGAATCATCTTTCATTAATATTTTAGATGCACCACTACCAGTTGTTTTAATTTTATAAACCTCGTTCATGTAGGTTTTATAGTTAAAATAAAGTATTTGTATTATATTATTATCAACGTTAGTTCTATCATAAACATTATTACGTTCTAATGATGATTTATGTATACCTTGTTGTGTTATTTCTTTTAGATCTTCATTGGTAAGGTTTGGGAATTGCTTTTTAAGCTCGTTGATAGGTATATTTTTTACTTCACCAATGTAGTATATGTCGTCAAAGTAAGGCGACTCAGTGTGTGAGTATATTATATTTGCAGGATCTACATAATCTATTGTTACACCCTCTGACTTAGTAAAGTTGTTCTTAACACACGCTAAGCCTATAACAGTTAAGTCATAATATAATCTTCTTTTTATTTGATCATACTTATTGCCTTGCAGTATAACATTTAAAGCTTGTTCTTCTGCGATCTCTATAGACTGCTTATATGTTAACTGCATATGTAAAGATAATTCCTCTTCATCTCTAGGTAAAGTTGCAGGATCATTTTCTGCTATAGTTATGCCAAAAGCTTGCTCAGAAAATTCATTTAAATCTTTAGTCTGCATATCTCTAATAACAGACTCCATATATTCTGTACGTTGACTAACGCCATAAGGATCTTGTGAATATGCTTTTACATCGTAAATTCTATCTGATATACCGTTTACAACTATATCTACAAATTTAGGTATTATAGGTACTGGCTTCCAATCTAAATTAAGATAAGATAAATCACCATTAATAGATAATTCATCTTTATATTTTTGTATACTTTGTTCTCCTCTCGCGTAAAGTCTTAACTTATGAAACTCCATTTGATTTGTGTTAAATCGATTAGCACCAGAGTCTCTACCAAACCACTCAGCCTCAATAGCTTGAGCTACTTCTAAGCCATATTCGTAGCTAGCTTTTTCTGCATCGCTAGCTATTTGACTAGGAAAATAACCTTTTTGTATTTGTACAGCCATATTTATTTTATTATTTTAGATGTGCTACCATGATTATTATATTTCATGATATTTAAATTTACTTTTTCTTTTTTTATTTTTGCGTTAGGAGCATATAAATGCCTATTACAAGCCATAACAGCTAAACCAGAACTTATAGCAGCATCAAATTTAGTTCTTTTATTTATATCAAATCTAGCCCAGTCGTTTAATGTCGTGTTAAAATACATATCACCATAAGTACCATCTTGCTTTAAACCAACGTGGTTTTGTATATACATTTCAATTGCTGCAGCGTGAGCTTGTTTTATATCTTCACTAGAGTTTGGTATTCCACCAACTTCTTTTTCTGCGGTAGATAATTTGTTCCATACTTTATCAGGTCTATTCATAGAATAACCTCTGTAACCTCTTCTTCTTAAATAGTATAGTAAACGAGGTTTGTTATTTTCTGCTAATAATGGCATGCCGTAAAATACCAATGACATCAAAACATCTTCAAAAAATATTTCAGCTGTTTGTGGTCTAGCTAGATATTCTAAAAAAAATGTGTTAGCAGGTGAATCTTCCATGCTAAACTTAGTTAAACCATGCAAAGCACCTTTTGATCCTTTA
>VMHT01165241.1_pt1 | contig 10415 bp, 20 predicted proteins | sample 4693611 | NCBI WGS metagenome assembly VMHT01 (sample SAMN12280063, study PRJNA550983) | marine metagenome | isolation source: seawater sampled from same location over 5 years 0.02-0.2 micron viral filtrate | place: USA: collected off the coast of southern California halfway between the port... ...
ACCACACTGATGATCACAACTGTTGAAGGTGCCAAGTTCTACATCGAATGCACTGAAGACAAGTTTCAACTGCATGAACATACAGCAACATTAGCTGATGAAGATGCACGCAATGAATACAGCAGGCTGCGTGTGCCATTGCTCATGCCGCAGATCACAGATGAGGACGTGTACAACATGAACCTTGAGAATCTAGCTGCTGAATAATCAATAACGACACGGATACGGAGTCGGCACCGTGGCAATACCGTGACGCTAGGCAAGACCTGATGCCTAGAACTTCAGCATCATTTGAATAACCTTACCAACGAGTCTTTTGTCCCCAACATCTTTTGTTTTTATTGGCGACCAATATAGCTCATTAGAATTATTAAATTCTTGAGGCATATTATTTGCATCTGCTGGGTAATAATTCAGCATGTGATTACGGTATTCAGCACACAATAAACCGACTGAATTGCTTTTATACAAAATAATATCGCCGTCATTTAATTCTTTGAATGATTTTTTAGGCTCAACTACAACCGTAGAATTTCCGAAGATGCCTTTGGCTCCCATGCCAGACCATTCACCCAACTTGTAGATTTCTACATTGTCATCATCGATTACAATCATATCAACAACCAATCCCTCTGCATCGTAGACGGGTCGTTTAATATAGGTTGTCTCTTGACCACCTGTATTCAAAAGTGGAGGAGATGAACCAGCTACAGCAGCCAGCTTTGCAAGGGTTCTTGCACTTGGAATAAACTTGGAATCAGAATTAAGAAACCGAGTTATGTTACTGGTAGATGTGCCTGCACGGGTGGCCCATCCATTTGCTGTCCAATTGTGGTTAGCCATAACCGTACGCATCCATACGCGTATGGCCTTCCTTTCATCCTGTTCCACAGCTGACTCCTGTTGCATAAATACATGAGTACAGCAGACCCGCATGCCTTGTCATTAAGCATAAATGCATAAAAGCACATTGGATTCACTTGTGCAATATGCATTAATGCAATACTATATCTTGCATGGAAACTTACTTTGAGACACTACAAGCAGTAGCAGACAGGCTAGATGTTGATTTGAGAACGGCATTTTCTGTGTCAGGTGTACCAACTAGTACCTTCTATCGATCAGCGCAACGTAATGACATGCGACACAAAACAGCAATGAAGGTGTTGGATGCAATCAAGAACATTCACGCATCTAAAAAATCCTGTGCTGGTTGATCCCAACTGGCACGCGATTGTTACTTACTTAGTCGATGCACGACACAAGAAAGATCTATCTCAGGAAGCACTAGCCCATGAGATCGGATGTGCATCTAGCCTGATACACAAATGGGAGCAATTCAAACGTCTCCCGTCAGGCTTTCTGTTTCTCTGCTGGTTACAGGCATTGGATTGTGAAGTCGAAGTTAAACACAAAGGGCAGGAAAGCTAAATGTAATCTGTGCGAAAAGCACGTTCACGATTTTGTTTGCCCATTAAAATCAACCAATCCTGTCAGACACTACACGATCTGCCTTGATTGTTATGAGAGGGACACATGGCAAGCAAGGCTCGCGCAAAAGGAAACTACCACGAAAACTATTTCGTCAAACTCTTCAAAGAGTGGGCGATCAAGGTCAAGAAGCAACCACTCTCAGGCAGCTTGGGAGGAGAGTATAGCGGAGACCTCATCATCGAACTCAACGGACAACGCTTGGTGGTGGAAGTAAAGTACCGCAAGGCAAGCAGCTTTCCCTCTCCCTTCACTGTCCTCAACAATCGCAATGCCGCAATCTACAAGCGTGGCAACGGCACCGACCCCAAGTGGGTGCTGATACTACCCGACTATATCGTCGAAAAGATCTGGAGATCACAATGAGTTTTGTCATCATGGGCAAAGTCTATGCCACTGATGTTGGTGACTCGCTTGCTAAGTTTGTACTGCTTGTACTAGCAGAACATGCTGACAACGATTCACACATCTGCTGGCCTAGCCTATCCCGCATACAATCTATCACGCATCTGTCACGCCAATCAGTAGTCAACAAGCTAGACTATCTGACCAGCCGTGGCTTCATACAGCGTGAGCGTGGACACAAAGGACAGTCCACCAGATATACTATCCTAGTCCACCAGCTAGACCAGGGTAGTCAACTAGCTAGACCCGAACCTGTCAGTAAACCTAATAACAATAGCAGTAGCCAACCGATCCCACATGATTGGGTTGCTAGTGAGGAGTTACGTGCTGCTGTAGATGCATTACCAAATCTTGAGGAGATCGATCATGACTTTGAAGAAACTCAGTTCCGTAGCTACTGGCAAGAACGTGGCGGCACCAACGCAGACTGGGACGCCAAGTACAAATGGTTTATCAAACGCCATCGTACCAAGCAGCCAGATGCGCCAAGCAGCTTTAACCAAGCTCGTTCAACTAAAGCCAGACGAGACAGTGGATCAACTGGTATCTGGCATGATGTCGCTAGGGGTGTTGGTTGAGCCACGCATGGTCACACGCTTTCCTGACAATGGTGTGCGTATCACGATCACACACTATGATGTGCATACCACGCGTGACATTACAGATGAGCGTATCAATCAAGCCATTGAGCGTGCCATGCTGTCGCTCACACCCATGCCAGAAGATGATATGTACAAGAACCTGCAAGCCACAGTCATGCTCATGGCTAAGCCAGCAGGCGAGAGTGCTGATGATCTAAAGATGCGCTTGCAACTGCTGGTCAAGAACATGGCTGACTGGCCTGCTGATATCTTCCTAGCTGCACTTAAAGCAGTAGCAGAAACCAACAAGTTCTTTCCTGCTTATGCAGAGTTTCACAAGCACTATTCTACTCACATTCGCAAGCGCAGACTTATACTTGAAGCGTTGCATAAATACAAAAATCAGCACGTTTTGTCTTGATTGTTGTGCATTTATGCATATATAATAACCCTAACGATTGGAGATCGATATGAACAGACGAGGATTTATTGGTGGCTCAGATGCAGTCCGTATCATGGACGGTGATCTGCACCAGCTATGGTTGGAAAAGACAGGGCGTGAACAGCCTGCTGATCTAACTGACGTATTCCCTGTGCAGCTTGGCATTGCCACAGAAGAATGGCATGTGCTGCAAGTAGCTGAAGAGTTACTTACAAACTGTCACGAACATCAGCACACATTCAAAAGCACTGACACGCTGGGCAAAGCTGACCCCACCTATCATGTGCCGCTCAAGGGTACATTCGATGCCACCATCTACTCACCAGAAGATGAGTTGTGGGGTGTCGAGTGCAAGCATACCAACGAGCGACAGACTATGGCAAAGCAGCTTGAGCGTTATATGCCACAGCTACAGTTCTATCTGCACCTCACTGACGAGATTAAAAACCTCTGGTTCTCCTGCATCTTCGGCAATGCACGGCGTGAGATGGTGCAGGTCAAAGCTGATGGCAACTACTACCTTGAATTAATGCCACGCATCAGACGCTTCTGGGCATACGTTGCTGATGACAAAGAACCACCACGCTATGTCAAGCCAGCCAATGTGTCTATCGATACGGTTGCCATCAACAAGATGACAGCGCGTGACATGACAGGTGACAACCAGTTTGCCAGCTATGCGCATGACTACATCGAGACCAAGGCAGCGCACAAGCACCATGAGATTTGCAAGAAAGAGTTGAAGCAGATGATCGCAGTCAATGAGCGTGAGATCTACAACGACAACCTTGCAATACGCCGAGCCGCTAATGGCTCACTTCGCTTTGTCGAACAGAAGGAGGCTTCGTAATGACAGGCATCAACACACAGAGCGGCATGATCCTGCGTGATTTGCTGGAGGGTAAGAAGATCACACCCATCAGTGCAATCAAAGATTATCACTGCATGAGACTAGCTGCTCGTATTCTTGACCTGCGGAAAGACGGTCATGACATCACCACAACCATTGTCCACGCAGGCGATAAGCAGTGGGCAGAATATAAATTGGCGCAGGCTAATGATAATCAACCTGCGCCTGTCAAATAAGATTGGAGATCTATCTTGACAGTTCAACCTATCAAAAAGGATGCAAAGGTGAAAGCCCCTATGAATCCAAAAAACTTTGATGAGGCAATGCTTGCCTTCCAGAAACTAGCCGTAGCTGCAACCAAGGACGGCAAGAACCCACACTTCAAGAGCAAATACTCTACGCTTGAAGAGGTAATGACTGCGTCACGCCAAGCCAATCAGTTCGGCCTGTACTTCATGCAACCATTGCAGATGATACAGATCGGCGAACAGATTGTGCAGGTTGTGCAGACTGAGATCACGCATGCACCTACTGGTGAGAAGCGTACAAGCCAGTGTCCTGTTCGATCACAAGATCCCACCAACCCACAGAAGATGGGCAGTGGTATCACCTATGCCAAGCGTTACGCATTGCAAGCGGCGTTTGGTCTGCCGTCAGAAGATGATGACGGTAACGCCGCATCAAGCGGTCAACCAGCCAATCAAAATACCGAGTGGCGCAAACCTAAGACTGGAGATCTAAATGAATTCTAAACCTATTGTTATCCGCAAGGATGTTCCCATCCCGCCAAAGACTTCACAAGGTAAGAAGGGACACACAAAATGGGCATGGCTCTGGACTATGGAGGTCGGTGATTGCATCGACCTTGAGTCCCAAAAGGCAGTCAATGCAATTTATGGAGCAATCACTGCTCACGGTATCGGACCTGATAAAAAGAAAGGTAAGGGTTTGATCACACAACGTGCCATTAACGACAACAACGGCGAGAGAGTATTTCGCGTTTGGAGAATAGCATGAGCGATTATGACAACACTGACTCAGGGGCAGCATTCGCCCCTAAGTACAGCAAGATGATCCTTGAGGGTCCAATCAATGACAACGGTACGGATGGTCGTATTGCTGTCGTGCAATCTCAGACCAAGGATGGTGACATCATTCGTGATGTTTACATGAAGGTCGGCACGCTGTTTCCCAATGAAGCAGCAGATGAGAGCAGCGAAAAGTTCAACCCAAAGGCACCTAAGTACACTGGTCCCTTTGGCAGCAGACGTTGCTCGGTATGGACAGCGATGACCAAGGACAACGCACCGTATATGTCTTTCAAACTACAGGACAAATACAACGGTGACGCTCCTGCTGCTGCCGCGCCAGCGGCTAACGCCAACACCCCAACGCCGACAGAACTCGATGATGCTATCCCTTTCTGATCTGGTCCCATTGGAGAAAGTGTGCGCCGCACTTGAAGCTGCACCCCGCAAAGTGCAGCAAGAGTGCGGCAAGCACAAAATACCTGTGATCAAGATCGGCAACAAAGCATGGCTGACTAACGAGAATGTAGACAAATTACTGAGGGCATCAGAATGGCACTACACTTACACAAGCGAGGAAAATTCTGGCACGTCCAAGGTTCGGTATCGTGGGGCAACAAAACAGTCAGCGTACGCAGATCTACAGGCAGAACTCTCAAGCGAGAAGCCGAGCAAGTAGTCGATGAGTTTTATCAGCAGGCAATCAACACACTAAAGAATGGCAGTGACAATGCTGCCATTCCTTTTTCAATAGCTGCAATCAACTGGGTTAAAGCTAAAAAACGTAAGCCGACATGCCGACAAAATATCAAGCAATTAGGTAATTTCTTCCAAGACTACATATTGGGAGATATCACTGATGAAGCGTGGCGCAAGTACGTCAACCAGCAACATGCAGACAGCAGACCCGCTGCTATCAATCGCATTCGTACAACACTGGTGAGCGTGCTGCGTCATGCTTCTGTTAGTTACACTATAGCTAAAGAAAAGGAACCAGATAAGCGCATCGTCTTTCTGTCCATAGAGAAACAGAACGAACTGCTTGCTGCTTATCCAGAGTTCGCACGCCCATACTTTCAAGCCCTCTGTTATCAAGGTCTGCGCAAGTCAGAAGCCTGTCAGCTTTTGTGGAATGACGTGAATTTTCATGACGATATCATCCTCATACGGGGTGAGAATAATCACACAGGTTCAAGTAGATTCATACCGCTGCACACCAAAGTCAAAGCAACATTGCAGACCATGGAACGCAGATCAAATTTGTATGTGTTCACAAACAGATATAGCAGTCCATACTCATTAGGTGGACCGCGTAAAGTGCATGAGACTGCACGCAAGAAAGTGGGGCTACCCAGCTTTACCATACATGACTGGCGGCACCACTGGGCCAGCCGCTTGGCTATGCTAGGTACAAACTCAGCTACACTTATGGAGTTGGGTGGATGGGAAACACCAGACATGGTGCATCGATACGCATCTCTGAGTAACGAACACAAAAAGAACACAATCAACAAACTGTGAGGCGATTCATGCAGCTATTTCAATCAGATAAAAGTAAGGGCGATTCCCTTACCAAGGGTGCGCTCTACCGCTGGAGCTATGGCAGCATTATACCGAGCAACATTCTAACTCGTTGTTATCCTACAAGAAAACAAGTTCGTAAAGCACGTTTACGCCTTTGCATTAGTGCAGGGTTATGCATCTTCTTGTTAGTTTCGGTAATTTACTAATGCAAAACTCGCATATTTTTTACACAAATCTTACACAGAAAGGAAAACCAATGCGCCTTGCATACAGAAAACAGACCAGCAAAGCAATGATCGAAGCGCGTGCTGCTGGTTATTTATCAGTTCACACTACAGTCGATGGCATGGACAAATCTTATAAGCAAGAAATCAACAAGTACAAACAACAATGGGCAGAAGCAGCAAAGCTAATGCCTGAAAATGCATTTGCAGATGATGTAGCCGATGATGATGTCGGTCACTACTACCCCAGCATGACTGTAGTCGAAGGAGGACTGCACTATGAGTAACGTAATCAACCTACCTAAAGCAGATCGGCAGCTATCCAGCGAGGCTTTGCTTAAATTGATCAGTGAAAACGCTGATCGCTTTGTAGTTTTTGCAGAACATGAGTCCACATTACACGGTCTGGACGACAAAATGCCTGCATGTTTGAACGGTAACTCTATTCAACTCAATCTGGTAAACGACCTGTAATCGTTGCTGGAAGCCAAATAAAACATCGATTCTCAGCGACCTGAGTAAGACTAGCCGTGTCCTAGTACCTTAAAGTCTACGAGATTCGATGTTTTTTTAAACAGGAACAGCCAGCAGCCGCATACGATTACATAAACGCTCTGCTCTGTTAGGAACCTGACGATACCATTTGGAATCTTCCATCTGGTTTGCAGCCTCCTCGAAGTCGCCAGAATCTACTGCTGCTTTCATCTTCTTAAAAGCAGACAGACGGGGTAGGCCAAGATTAAACATCATGTTTGCAATGATCAGCTTGGCATCCTCCGGCAACTTATCAAAGTCAGGATACAACTTAACGCAATCCAGAAGCACAGCATCGAGGTCACGCTCAAACGCTGCCTGCACACGTTCTTCAGAGACAGGCGTACCTACTGGCTCACCAAACTCTGGGTCGTTAGTGCCAATCAAGTGACCAATTCCGAGCGTAAAGAATCCAAGATGATCCTTATAAATTTCGTGCTTGCAGCCCTCGTCAAGCTCGAGATCAACACGCAACTTAGCTATGTTCATTTCTTATTCCTTACGCTCTCAGCTAACCCACCACCAAAATAAAAACCAACGATAATCAGCATGATTTCGCCAATCCAGAAGTCGCCAAGAATTGCCTTCACGCCTTCAATGTCCCCCTTGCCAGCCAGTGTCATGCCTAGTGTGATCGCAAAACAGAGCAAGAAAGTGAAAGCAAACATCAAAGCAAGATACCGTTGGGCCAACTTAAATGGTTGGTATGCGGCTAACAAATCTGTCTTGGCTTTGCTCTTTGCCGCAATCTCTTCCTCAGATGTGACAACCATGTCATCAATTAGGCTCATGCCCTGCTTGATCACATCACCTGAACCTAAAATCTTGGTTAAGATACCAATCATTTCTGGCTCTCCTTGATAGCTTTTAATGTTTCATTAATGGATGGTGGTTTTGGCTTGTCGGGTTCAAAGTCACATAGATATTCTCTAGGGAACCATTCACCAATTTCAAATGCAGTAACCTCTTGAGTGTTCCAAGCACCTCGGTAAACACAATAGCGTTTTCCATTGATCACATCACATCCGACAAGCCGACATTGCACATACTCAGGCTGTGCTTTTGCTGCTTGGCCTTTGAGAAACAATATGAAAAGAGTAAGTATAGTAGCAGCTACTACTGACATCAAAATCCAGGCAACAATCTCAACAAACTTACGTCTGCGTTGTCTTTGCTTGTATAGAGTTTCTTGTCGTGATTTGCGAATCTGCCCTTCCATCTTGACAAGCTCATCCCACTTGCTTCGACCAAGGGTCATGCCAATCCATTGCTGTAGTTCGTACCTTTGTTGTTGTGCTTTTTCTTTGGCAGCGAATGTCTCTATGGCCTCTTGCTCAACAGACTTGCCAGAAAATAATTTTTTAAATATCGGAGGGTTCTTGGCTTCCTTCTCGAGCATGTCGAGATCACTAAGTGCGCCCATCCATCTCGACAAATCACCAGCCATAGATTCGATATCTTTTCCAATGGCAAAACCTTTTTTCAAAACGCCGAAAGCGGTTGAGGCTGTTGCCATACAAGAAATCGGGTCCATCAGTACACCCTCATATCCTTAGTAACGGCTTCGGGTACGCAATATGCTGTAATCTTCTGGCCTTGAGCATGCAGCTTCTTGGCAAAGAAAACGCATTCATTAATGTCGTAAAATCTCATTACCTCTGGCATGCGCTTGGCATCCACAAAAACGTAAAGAGCAAAAGCAACAAACGTCTCCACATTAGCTGCTCACAACCAAGTTAAGTAACAGCAGAATAGTAGTAGCAGCAGTGCCGATCATAATGTGTTCAATCCGCTTAATCCGCAGAATGGTTTCTTTCCAGCGTTCAGCACATACAGCTTCGTGGGTATCTATCTGGGCCTGTACAGATGCGGCTGTTGGCTTGCTCATTACTCAGCGTCCGCTATGGTCAAGTCACCAGCCTCGACCTGCCGCATAAGTTCAACGTAGTGGCGGTTGGCTGGGTCAAGAGGTATGTCCATCTGAACACCATCTACCGTTGCTTTAACTGAGTGGTTCACACCATCAAGCACAAGTTCATCACTGTCATTCAAAATTGAATTTTGCTGGTATTGTGCTGATGTAATGTTCATTTCATCCATGTTTACAACTCCGCATCAAACTTCATTGCATTGTTAATAGCTATAACAGTGTATGTATAAGCGCCGTAATCACTGGCAGGGACGATGCGTATAATAGACCTGTGCCTTGTTACGTTATGATTCGTAAATGTTCCTGTTGTGTTAGCAATCGAGGGTAAATTAATTGTGTTAGTCTGTGTACTAAACGTGGGGTTTGCTCTCATCGTGACAGGATAAACAACTGGTCCATAATACTGATTACCATTATTGTAACTACGGACTGTGTGAACACTATGTTCACTAGTTGGTGTCTGATAATAGTACCGCTGACACAGCGCCAACTCATCTTTAAAGGATCTATATTCAAAAGGCGTGGCCTGTTCGCCAAGTTCAAATTGCAAGCCAGCCAAATTTAACTCCCACGCAGTTGTGCTAGTGTCTCCTGCAGGTTGAATAAAAGAAATTGAAAGGTATGCGTTGTTATCTATAGTAGTATTAGCCGGGGCTGGAATATCAAACGTAAAGCTATATTTTACCCACGATGAAGTTACAGTAAGAGACTGAGCAACTGCATTATCACCACCACCACTAGATTTATTATACCACGAGGGTTGCATTGTAAAACTGCCACCCGCAGGGTTAGTTCCTTTTGCGTAAAAACTGAGTGTAGCTTTTTTACCAATTAAATGTACTGCATTTGACGCTTCAATGTATTGATAAACACCACAGTTATTATTTGCAGTTGTTACTGCTAGTTTTAGGTGTTTTTCAAATCCAAGAGAGTTTCTGTCAGCAGTTGAAAATGCTTGCTGCGACATTGTTACTCCTGATGCACCAGAAAGTGCGACATAATATCTATCTAAAGAACCGTAACCTTCTGTTGTATGGCTGCTTCCCCGCTGAACAATCTGCATCGAACCGTTGACAATCAAATTTTTGCCTGTGATACCGCCTGCATCAGCCGCACCAGCGAGGTCTGCGAAATCTCTTGCTCTACTCATTCTGCTGTCTCCAATGCCGCAATGCGGGTTTGTAACGCTTCGATTGTTGATTTCTGTTCTTTCATTGCAGCAACAAGCAGCGGTATGATGTCGGTATATCTGAGGCCCAGCTTGCCGTCAGAACCCTCATCGACAGCTTCAGGTAAAACTTTTTCAACATCTTGTGCTATTAGAAAAGAGCGGCGTGTTTCGCTGTCGTCATTTTTGTATTTGCCTATCACGGCTCTCAAGCTATCAACTTTTGTGACTGCATCAG
>VMHT01178247.1_pt1 | contig 10415 bp, 19 predicted proteins | sample 4693611 | NCBI WGS metagenome assembly VMHT01 (sample SAMN12280063, study PRJNA550983) | marine metagenome | isolation source: seawater sampled from same location over 5 years 0.02-0.2 micron viral filtrate | place: USA: collected off the coast of southern California halfway between the port... ...
GGACGTGAAGCTTTATATAAAGCTTCAGCAAAGCTTCCAATTAAAACAAAGTTTATTAAAAGATAAAAATGAGCAAAAAAAAAGAAGATAAAAAATTGACGATTGATCAAGCAGAAAAAAAAATCTTAACGCTTAAAAAAGATTTATTTAATATTAGGTTTAAAAAAATTAACAATCAAATTAATAATCCATCTCAATATAGTCAAATTAAAAAAAGTATAGCAAGGCTATACACAACTATAAAAAATACAAAATGACAAAAAAAGTTTTAAAAGGAACAGTTACTAGTGCTAAAAATGACAAAACAATTGTTGTTCAGGTGACACGTAAATTTAAACATCCATTTTACGAAAAAGTAATTAAAAGATCAAAAAAATATCATGCGCACGATGAAAAAAACAAGTTTAAAGAAGGAGAAAAAGTTTCAATAGTAGAATGTAAACCTTTTTCAAAGAAAAAAAGCTGGCAGGTAATGGAATAATGATACAAATTCAGACAGAACTTACAGTTGCAGATAATACAGGCGCTAAAAGAGTTGAGTGTATTAAGGTGTTAGGTGGCTCAAAAAGAAGATATGCGTCAGTTGGTGATATTATTGTTATAAGTGTTAAAGACGCGATACCAAAAGGTAAAGTTAAAAAAGGGGCTGTGCATAAAGCTGTTGTTGTTAGAACAAGAAAAGAAATTTACAGAAATGATGGTTCAAAAGTTCAATTTGATAAAAATGCAGTTGTACTTACAGATGATAAAGGTGAACCTATTGGAACAAGAATTTTTGGCCCTGTCACGAGAGAATTAAGATCAAGAGGGCACGCTAAAATAATTTCTCTTGCACCGGAGGTTCTTTAATGATGATTTTAAAAAAAGGTGTTCAAGTAAAAATTATTTCAGGTAAAGATAAAGGTAAAACTGGGGAAATTTTAGAGATAAATAGAAAACTCCAAAAAGTTAAAATAAAAGCAATAAATATGGTTAAAAGACATACTAAACCCACAAAAGAAAACAAAGGTGGAATTGTATCTAAAGAAAGTTTTATACATCAATCCAACGTTAAGAACATTGATGTAAAAAAAACTGAAAAAAAACAAGCAGGTAAGAAATAATGTCTAGATTAAAAATCACATATGATAAAGAAATTGTTTTAAAACTTATGAGCAAGTTATCTTTAAAAAACAAGCATGACGTTCCAAAAATTGAAAAAGTCATATTGAACATGGGTTTAGGTGAAGATGCTTCTGATGGTAAAAAACTCAAAGCTTGTGTTGAAGACATTGCTCTTATAGCTGGTCAAAAACCAATAATTACAAAATTTAAAAAATCAATTTCAAATTTTAAAACAAGAAAAGGATCAAACGCTGGTGTTAAAGTTACTCTAAGATCACATAAAATGTATGAATTTATAGATAGATTAATTAATATTGCATTACCGCGTATAAAAGATTTTAGAGGTCTTTCATCGAAAGGTATAGACAATTCAAATAATTACTCTTTTGGTATTAAAGAGCACATCGTCTTTCCTGAAGTTAATTTTGACAAAGTAGATAAGATAAGAGGATTAGATATAACTGTTGTGACATCAAGTAAAAGTAAAGAAGGAACATTAGAAATGTTAAAAGAATTTAATTTTCCTTTAAACGATAAAAAAAACTAAGGATATATATGGCTAAGACAAGTGCAATACAAAAAAATTTAAAACGAATTAAGCTAGTAAAAAGATATGCAAAAAAGAGAGCTGCGCTAAAAAATATTATAAATAATAGAAAATTAGAGCTTTCTGAAAGATTTGAAGCTCAATTAAAGCTGAATAAACTGCCGAAAAATTCTGCAAAAATAAGAATAAGAAATAGATGTGAAGTCTCAGGGAGGCCTCATGGTGTTTATAGAAAATTAAAAATATCAAGAATTGCACTTAGGGATATGGCATCCTCAGGTAAAATTCCTGGAATAACTAAATCAAGCTGGTAGGAGGAATATGACATTTACAGACCCAATTGGAGATATGTTTTCACGAATTAGAAATGGACAAATGAGATCATTGAATTCTGTAGAAATACCTTCTTCAAATTTTAGAAAAAATATTTTAGAAATATTAAAAGTTGAAGGCTACATTAAAGATTATTTTATTGAAAAAACTGAAAACAATAAAACAAGTTTGAAGATCACTCTTAAATATTATGAAGGTGATCCAGTTATTAAAGAAATTAAAAGAATATCAAAACCAGGTAGGAGAGTTTATTCTAGAGCAACAAGCATACCTAAAGTTATGAACGGATTAGGTCTTGCAATATTGTCTACGCCAAAAGGTGTAATGAGTGATGTTGAAGCAAGAAAGAATAACTTAGGTGGGGAAATAATTTGTAGGGTTTTTTAATGTCTAAAATTGGAAAAAAAAATATAACAATACCTAAAGAGTCTTCAATTAAAATAGAAGGATCAAATCTAACAATTACAGGTCCAAAAGGAACAAAGCAATTAACTATTAATGACAAAATTTTTTCATCAAAATTAAATGAAAGTATTTTTGCGATTTCACCATTAGAAAAAAAAATTGATAAAAAAACATCGATTATGTGGGGTACATATAGAAGCTTAATAAATAATGCGGTTACAGGAGTGTCATCAGGTCACGAAAAAATTTTAGAGTTAAATGGTGTAGGTTTTAGAGCAAATTTAAAAGGTGAATTGTTAAACTTACAAATTGGATTTAGTCATGATGTTAATTTTAAAATTCCTAAAGAAATTAAAATAATTGTTGAAAAACAAACTATAATTAAAATTAACGGTGTTGATAAAGAGTTAGTTTCAAAGGTAGCAGCTGACATAAAGAATTTAAAACCAGTAGAACCGTACAAAGGCAAGGGTATTAAAGAAAGAGGCCAATTTGTATTAAGAAAAGAAGGTAAAAAGAAATAATGAAAAAATTAAACAATAAAATTAAAAGAAAACTCAGAAATCGAAAAAAATTAAAACGAGTAAGCGTAAATAAGTTTAGAATTTCTGTTACAAAATCATTAAACAATTTGTCAGCTCAAATTATCGATGATAATCAAAAAAAAACTATAGTTTCGGCTTCATCTTTTGAAAAAGAAATAAAAGCGAAGAAAGCAAAAAAAATGGAAAAATCTAATTTAATTGGTGAAATATTAGCTAAAAGAGCTAAAGAGAAAAATATTAGTAAAGTTTACTTTGATAGAGGTGAAAATAGATATCATGGAAGGGTAAAAGCATTTGCTGAAACACTAAGAAAAAATGGATTAAAATTTTAATATGCCTGATTACAAAAAAATTGAAAGTGACGTAAAAGAAAAGTTAGTTGCAATTAATAGAATTACAAAAGTTGTTAAGGGTGGTCGTAGATTTGGATTTGCGGCATTGATGGTTGTTGGAAATCAAAAAGGATCTGTTGGGATTGGTCAAGGTAAATCTAAGCAAGTTCCTGATGCAATTAAAAAAGCTACAGAAGATGCAAAAAGAAATTTAATTAAAATTCCGTTAAAAGACGGAAGAACTTTGCATCATGATGTGAAAGGTAAAAATGGGGCTGGTAAAGTTATATTAAGAGCAGCACCAGCAGGTACAGGAATAATTGCCGGTGGTGCCATACGTTCTGTTTGTGAAGTGCTAGGCATTCAAGACGTTGTTGCAAAATCTTTAGGTTCTGCTAATCCGCATAACGTTTTAAAAGCATGCGTTGATGGTTTAAAATCTCAAAATTCACCAAAAATTTTATCTGCAATTAGAGGCAAAAAGATATCTGAAATTGTTTTGAAAAGAGAGGGTAAATAATGCAGTTAAATAGTTTAGTTAAAAACAACAAAAAAAAAATAAGAGTTGGAAGAGGTATTGGTACAGGAAAAGGTAAAACTTCATCAAGAGGACATAAAGGTCAAAAATCTAGATCAGGTGTTTCTATTAAAAGTTTTGAAGGTGGACAAATGCCGCTGTACAGAAGACTTCCTAAGAGAGGTTTTAAATCACTCAAAAAAAATAATACGGCAATACTTAATCTTTCAAAATTGCAAAATATGTTGGATAAATCAAAAAATGATTTAAAAAGCACAATAGACCTTAAAATTCTCAAAGAAAAAAATTTAGTTAACAAAAAATATTTGAAATTAAAAATACTTGGATTCGGTGAAATAAAAAAAAATATAGATATATCAGCTCATTTTGCATCAAAACAAGCTTTAACAAAAATTGAAAAAGCTGGTGGAAAAATTAACATAATTAAAAAATAAAGTTATATGTCAAGTGAAACACTAAATACTAGCGGTACTTTTAGTCAAGCTAAAGATTTAAAGAATAGAATTTTATTTACTATATTAATCTTAATAATTTATAGATTGGGAACATACGTACCTTTATCTGGTATTGATCCTTTAGCCTTAAAAGAAATTATGGCCTCAAGTCAAAAAGGTTTATTAGGTATGTTTAATATGTTTTCTGGTGGGGCAGTAACCAGAATGGCTATTTTTGCTTTAGGTATAATGCCTTATATATCAGCCTCAATTATTGTTCAGTTATTAACTGGTGTATCAGATTATTTTAAGAATCTAAAAGAGCAAGGTGAAACTGGAAGAAAAAAAATTACTCAGATTACAAGATATGGCACTGTACTTATCGCATGTCTTCAAGGATATGGTGTTTCAGTTGGATTAGAAAATGCTGGAAATTTAGTAATAGAACCGGGGTTATCATTTAGAATAATTACTACTATATCTTTAGTTGCTGGCACAACTTTTCTAATGTGGTTAGGTGAACAAATTACTTTAAGGGGTGTTGGTAATGGAATTTCATTAATAATTTTCTCAGGCATTGTAGCAGAAATTCCTCGTGCATTAGTTTCAACATTTGAATTAGGTCGAACTGGTGCTTTATCTGCGTTAATGATTGTTGGAATTTTTATATTAGTGATTTTTACTGTTTTATTCATTGTTTTTTTTGAAAGAGCGATGAGAAAAATTTTAATTAATTATCCAAAAAGACAAGTAGGAAACAAAATGTACGGTGGTGAGTCATCACACTTACCTTTAAAAATTAATACTGCAGGAGTAATACCAGCAATTTTTGCTTCTGCTTTATTATTATTACCTGTAACAATTTCTAATTTTGGGTTTGCTGAGTCAGATGCATTTATAAAGATTTCTTCTATGTTTACTCAGGGACAGCCACTTTACATGTTGCTCTATGCATCTGGAATAATTTTCTTTTCTTTTTTTTACACATCAATTGTATTCAATCCAAAAGAAACTGCTGAAAATTTAAGAAAATATGGAGGTTATATTCCAGGAATTAGACCAGGTGAAAGAACCGCAGAATATATTGACACAATACTAATTAGACTTACAACAGTTGGGTCTTTATATTTAACCTTTGTTTGTTTAATGCCAGAATTTTTAATTGCAAAATATCCAATTCCTTTTTACTTAGGCGGTACTTCTATTTTAATTGTTGTAGTTGTTGCAATGGATACAGTTACTCAAGTACAAACAAGACTAATGAGTTCTCAATACGAATCTTTAATTAAGAAAACAAAATTTGGTAAATAGTTAAATAAATGAATTTAGTTATCTTTGGACCACCAGGCGCTGGTAAAGGAACTCAATCAAAGTTTATCGTTAAAAAGTACAATTTATATCAATTATCTACAGGTGAACTTTTAAGAAACGAAATAATAAATAAAACCCAATTAGGTAAAGAAATTTCTTCAATTATGAATAGTGGAAATTTAGTGTCTGATGAAATTGTTAGTGATTTAATTGAGAAATTTATTTCAAATAATAGTTTTAAAGATAGGCTAATTTTTGATGGATACCCAAGAAATAAATCTCAGGCCGTTAACTTAGATTTTTTATTAAATAAATATGGTCAAAAAATTGATTTAGCACTTAAATTATCTGTTTCATTAGATGTTATAAAAAAAAGAATTAGCGGTAGATCTGTTTGTTCTATTTGTGGAAAAATTTATAATGAATTTTTTAATCCGGCTCCAAAAAATACTGATTGTTGTTTTTCAAGATTTTTACAAAAAAGATCTGATGATACTTTGGATATAGCTATTACGAGATATCAAACTTATGAAAAAAACATTAAACCAGTAACTGATTTCTATGAAGATACTAATTTATTGAAAGTAGTTAATGGTGAAACCCCAATAGATCAAATTACTAAAGAAATTAGCGCCTTAATAGAGGGTATCTAGGGTTGACTTTAAGAAATTACGCAATATAAATACGCAGTAAACTGAATTCATTAATATATGGCTCGTATAGCAGGGATAAACATTCCACAAAATAAAGTTGTTAGTATTGCACTAACATACATACATGGTATTGGCCCACATTCATCAAACAAAATATGCAAGAAACTTGAAATACCAGCATCTAAAAGAGTGAACGAGCTTACTGAAGAACAAGTGTTAAAAATTAGAGAATTTATTGATGCAAACCACAAGGTAGAAGGAGATCTTAGAAGAGAAGTGTCTGTTAATATAAAAAGATTAGTTGATCTCGCATGCTATAGAGGTTCAAGACATAAAAAAAAACTTCCTGTAAGAGGTCAAAGAACTCAGTGTAATGCAAGAACAAGAAAAGGTAAGGCAATTGCCATTGCTGGTAAAAAACTAACACCTCTTAAAAAATAATTAAATATGAATAAAAAAAACGAAAAAGTTGAAAAGAAAGTTGATACTAAAAAAGTCGAAACCAAGAAAACAAGCACTTTTAAAAAAAAGAAAAAAGTTAAAAAGAATATAACTTCTGGAATTGCATATGTTTATTCTAGTTTTAATAACACAATTATATCAATTGCTGATGAAAGCGGAAATGTAGTTTCGTGGTCATCAGCCGGAGCTAAAGGATTTAAAGGATCAAGAAAATCAACACCTTATGCTGCACAAGTAGCTGCAGACGATGCAGGTTCAAAAGCTTTTGAACAAGGGTTAAGAACACTAACTGTTCAAGTTAAGGGCCCTGGATCTGGACGTGAAACAGCTTTACGTTCATTACAATCAAGGGGATTTAAAATTTTATCAATTAAGGACACTACGCCTATGCCACATAATGGTGCAAGACCACCAAAAAGAAGGAGAGTATAATGCAAGCAACAACGAATGTTATAGATAAAAATTGGAAAGCATTAATAAAACCAAATAAACTAGATATCACAAGTAACGATGATAAAACAATTGCCAAAGTCGTAGCAGAACCACTTGAAAAAGGTTTTGCCCAAACCATTGGGAATTCATTAAGAAGAATTTTATTATCTTCAATTCAAGGTGCAGCTGTAACAGCAATTCAGATAGACGGTGTGTTGCATGAATTTTCTTCCATAAAAGGTGTAAGAGAAGATGTGACCGACATTGTCTTAAATGTTAAGAATTTAGCGATTAAATCATCTTCTTCAACTCCAAAAAAGATTATTTTAGATATTAAAGGACCAAAAGAAGTAAAGGCAAAAGATATTACTTTAGTCCCTGAAATTGAAATTTTAAATCCAGAACAAACTATCTGTAATTTAGATGAAAAAACTAATTTTCATATGGAGTTAATGGTGAGTAATGGCAAAGGTTATGTTCAATCACCAAAAAATAAATCAGATGATAGTCCGTTAGGTTTAATTTCAATAGACTCATTGTTCAGCCCAGTTAAAAAAGTTTCTTTTTCAATTGAAAATGCTAGAGCTGGTAGCGCACTTGATTATGATAAACTATTAATGACTGTAGAAACTAACGGAACAGTAGATGCTGAAGATGCCATTGCATACTCTGCTAGAATATTTCAAGATCAATTGTCAATGTTTGTTAATTTTGATGATCCTCAAGAAGTTGTTCAGGAGGTAAAAAGTAGCGAACCTGAATTTAATAGAAACTTATTAAAAAGAGTTGAAGAATTAGAACTTTCTGTTAGATCAATGAATTGTTTGAAAAATGATAACATAATTTATATTGGAGATTTAGTTCAAAAAACAGAACCTGAAATGTTAAGAACTCCAAATTTTGGTAGAAAATCACTTAATGAAATCAAAGAGGTGCTGAATACCATGTCGCTATATTTAGGAATGGAAATACCTAATTGGCCTCCAGATAACATCGCTGAAATGTCAAAAAAACTCGAGGAAAATAACTACTAATGAGACACGGTATTGGCTATAGAAAGCTTAATAAAACGGGTGAGCACAGAAAAGCATTATTTAAAAATATGCTTAATTCTTTAATTAAATATGAGCAAATCACAACAACATTACCTAAGGCTAAAGAGTTAAAACCCCAGATAGATAAAGTAATCACTATTGGCAAAAAAAATATTTTAAGCAATAAAAAAAGATTATTCTCAAAGCTTCAAGATAAAAAATCAGTAATAAAAGTATTTGATGAATTATCTAAAAGATACAGTTCTAGAAAAGGTGGGTACTCAAGAGTTCTCAAAGCCGGTTTTAGAGTAGGTGATGATGCACCAATGGCAGTTATAGAATTAGTTGATAGAAATGTCGAAGCAAAAAAAGTTGATAAGCCAAAAAAAATTGAGTCTAAAGATAAAATAAAAGATAAGCAGCCAGATCAAAAAGCATTAAGCAAATAGTTGGCTATGCATGCCCCAAATAGTTACAGTTAAACAAGAATATAATAATAGTCGTTTTGATAGATGGTTTAAAGCTAATGTAATAGATCTCCCTCAATCATTAATTCAAAAAATATTAAGACTCAATAAAGTGAAGATAAATAGAAAGAAAGTAAAATCTTCATATCGTGTTCAATCAGGCGACATAGTTGAAATTTATGATATTTCGAAATTTAAGATTACGGATCGACCTAAAATTAAAAAATACAAACCTTCACGAAAAGAAATTGATATTTATGATGATTATATTTTAGAAAATAACGATGATTTTGTCGTTATAAATAAACCACGCGGTATTGCTGTTCAAGCTGGCACTAAATCATTTCGAAACATTATCGATGTGTTAAAAGGATCCAAATACTTTGAAAACACTAAACCCTACATTGTTCATCGATTAGATAAAGAAACTTCTGGTGTTTTAATAGTCGCCAAAACAAGAGAGTATGCACAATTATTTACTTCGTTGTTCAGGATAAGAAAAATTCATAAAACTTATATTGCTTTAACACATGGCAAGGTTTCAAATACTATTAAAACCTTAAAAGATGACTTAATTATCTATGATAATGGGAAAAAAAATATTCAAAAAGCTATTTCACATTTAAGAGTACTAAAAACTTCACCAGACTTCTCTTATGTTGAATTAAATCCTATTACAGGAAGAAAACATCAACTTAGAAAACAACTTTATAATATTGGAAATCCAATTATAGGAGACGATAAGTATTTTATTAATAGAAGAGCTGATAAATTGAAAACGAAAAGTAAAAAATTATTATTACATGCATATAAGATTAAGTTTATGATTAATAATATACAGTATAATTTTAAAGCGGAGTACGATCAAGAATTTGAAGAATTTCTGAGTAAAAATTTCTAAATTTTATCAATATTTTTAATAAGTATATTTACTAAATTTGCCTCAAATTTTTTTGGAATAATTTTCTTTTCAGATAAAACAGAGGTAATTTTAGTGTTATCTAGTCCACATGGTATTACTTTTAAATATTCTTTAAGATTATTCGAAATATTTATTGAAAATCCATGAAACGCAACCCATCTAGAAACTCGCAAACCAATTGCAGCTATTTTTTTTTCTTTTACCCAAATACCAATATTTTTATTATCTTTTTTAGATTTAATTTTTAAAGTTTCAAGAAATTCAATTATACTAATTTCAATACAATTAATTAATTTCCTTATATCCTTTTTCCTGTCATTCAAATTAATAACAAAATATACAATTTTTTGACCAGGGTTGTGTAATGTAATTTTTCCACCTCTATTAGTTTTTATAATCTTAATTTTTTTATCAATAATTTCATTTAGCTTATAACTTACTCCTGCTGTATAAGTTGTTGGATGTTCTAAAACCCATATCAATTCTCTATTATCTCCATTTTTTACTTCCTCAACTCTTTTATTGAGAAAAAGCATGGCTTTTTTATAGGGAATGCGTTTTTTACTTAGTTTAATTTCAATACTCATTTAATTTGAATTTTATCATTTTATAGACTATTAGTCTCAGAAAACTTTAAGGGGTATTTATGGCTTTGTTGAAGTCGACTGGAAATAAAAAAGTTAATTTAGATTTTAACAAAGAATTTATTAACACTTTTAGTGAAAAAATCGAAAACGGCAATATTGAGTTTATTAATCAAACTTTAAAAGATTTACATGAGGCAGATGTTGCTAATTTAATAGAAAACTTAAATCCAGACACAAGAATTAAGTTGATTAAACTTGAGTCTTTTAATATTAATCCTGAAATATTCATTGAGCTTAATGAGTCAATAC
>VMHT01014129.1_pt1 | contig 10414 bp, 11 predicted proteins | sample 4693611 | NCBI WGS metagenome assembly VMHT01 (sample SAMN12280063, study PRJNA550983) | marine metagenome | isolation source: seawater sampled from same location over 5 years 0.02-0.2 micron viral filtrate | place: USA: collected off the coast of southern California halfway between the port... ...
TATGCGTAGCAACTGGCGTGGGTACACCTATGTTGATGAAATGCGTAGTCATGCACTATTACAGTTGTCACAGATAGGATTGCAGTTTAATGAACTTAAAAGTCAAAACCCATTTGCATATTACACAGCCGCGGTTACAAACAGTTTTACCAGAGTACTAAACCTAGAGAAGCGTAATCAAAACATCAGAGACGATTTGTTGCAAGAAGCAGGGCAAATGCCTAGTTTTACTAGACAGATTGAACATGAAATGGCAGAACGAGCCAAATGGGACGAAAAAGCTGATAAAGAACGTAAAGACGCAGGCTTCAACGTTTAATCTATTGACATCATACAATTATGAAGCTACACTATGAGAGTAGTAATTTAATGAATGGAATTCCATGACATTTTTTAGCCGTGCGGCTTGCTTTACTGATATACATTTCGGCAATAAAAATAATAGCCGTCAACACAATCGCGATTGTGTAGAATTTGTAGATTGGTTTATAGCACAAGCAAAAGAACAAAACTGCGAAACGTGCATTTTCTTAGGAGATTGGCACCATCACAGAGCTAGTGTTAATGTTAGTACACTTAACTATAGTGTTGATAACGTAGCAAAACTAAGCAAAGCATTTAAACAAGTGTACATGATTACTGGTAATCACGATCTCTATTATAGAGAAAAACGTGACTATAATAGTTTACCATATGCAACACTATTTGATAATGTACAGTTAGTTAATGACCAAACACTAGTGCAAGATGAAGTTGCACTTGTTCCTTGGTTAGTAGGAGACGAGTGGAAACAGATCAGCAAAACCAAATGTAGATACATGTTTGGACACTTTGAACTTCCTTACTTTAAAATGAATGCTATGGTAGAGATGCCTGACCACGGAGGGCTTAATGCAGAATACTTGCAAGGACCTGAGTATGTGTTTACAGGACACTTTCACAAAAGACAGAACAAAGGAAATGTACACTATTTAGGATCACCGTTTCCACACAACTATGCAGATGCATGGGACGATGAACGTGGTATGATGGTATTAGATTGGGGAGGCAAACCCGAGTACATAAACTTTGAAGGACCACGTTATAGAACCGTTGCGTTAAGTAAACTTATCGACGAACCAGATACAATACTTAATAGTAAAACTTATTGTAGAGCTACACTAGATATTAATATCAGTTACGAAGAAGCTAGCTTTATCAAAGAGACTTTCAGTCAGCAATATGGTGTAAGAGAGATAACTCTTATGCCTAGCAAAAAAGAAGAACATGCACAAGACTGGAGAGTTGTAGAAGATATTGAGGTTGAAAATGTTGATCAGATAGTGTATAATAGTTTGAACGCTGTAGACAGTGATATGATCGACAAGAAATTGCTAGTGGATATATATAATAACTTATGATTACTATTGAAAACTTAACTGTAAAGAACTTCATGAGTGTTGGCAATGTTACACAAGCTGTACGTTTTACTGACAACGGTTTGACACTTGTGCTAGGTAATAATGTTGACCTAGGAGGAGATGGCAGTAGAAATGGTACTGGCAAGACCACTATCATTAATGCACTTAGCTATGTAATATATGGAAATGCACTTACAAATATTAGAAAAGATAACCTAATTAACAAAACCAACGGCAAAAGTATGATGGTTACGTTGGATTTTGAGATAGATAGCAAAAAATACCGCATCGAACGAGGTCGTAAGCCTAATGTGCTTAAATACTATGTCGACGAATTGAATGTCGAAGAAGATGAAGCACAAGGAGAGAACCGTCAAACTCAATCAGATATAGAAAAACTATTTGGTATGAGTCATGATATGTTCAAACACATTGTAGCATTAAACACATATACAGAACCTTTTCTCAGTATGCGAGCAAATGATCAGCGAGCAATTATTGAACAGTTGCTAGGTATAACAATGCTTAGTGAAAAATCAGAGGTTCTTAAAGAACAGCAAAGGCTTACAAAAGATGCAATCAAACAAGAACAATTTAGAATTAATGCAGTTGAAGAAGCGAATACCCGGATTGAGAAGAGTATTAGTGATTTGGAATTCAAACAAAAAGCATGGAGAAATAAACAAAAAACTGATGTTGAAAGTATCCAGCAACAAATAAACACATTAGAAAAAATAGATATTCAAACAGAACTTAGCAATCATACATTGTTAAGTGATTACCTAGAAAAGAAAAAGCTGAAAGACGAAGCAGAACGTTGGCTATCTAATATTCAAACTGATAATACTAAACAACAAAAACTTATTACAAAGTTAGACAGCGAACTAGCACTACTAAAAGATCACAAGTGTCACGCATGTGGGCAAGAAATACATGATAGTAAGCAAGAAGAGATACTATCTAGTAAACAAAGTTTGCGTAAAGAAGCTAGTGAGCAAATAGCAGTAAACTCTTTAGAAGAACAGGAATGGTCGGAAGCTGTGGCATCATTGGGTGAGCTAGGACACATGCCAGTTACACATTATACTACAGAAACTGAAGCACACAAGCACAATAATCAGCTGGAAACATTGCGTAGTCAAGTAACTAGTAAACAAAGTGAAAGTGACACTTATCAAGAACAAATAGAAAGTTTAAGAGAAACTGGTGTACAAACTGTAACTTGGGATATAATGAATGAACTTAATAACATAAAAGATCATCAAGACTTTTTGTATAAATTGCTAACAAACAAAGATAGCTTTATTAGAAAACGTATTATTGAACAGAACTTGCAATATTTGAATAGTAGACTTGCATATTATTTGACAAAACTTGGGCTACCACACGAAGTACAATTCCAACCTGACTTAACAGTTGAAATAACTGAACTAGGCAGAGACTTAGACTTTGATAACCTAAGCAGAGGAGAACGCAATAGACTTATACTAGGATTGAGTTGGAGTTTTAGAGATGTGTTTGAAAGTATGAATACACCTATTAACTTTATGGCTATTGACGAACTTATTGATAGTGGTATGGATACAAACGGCGTTGATGCAAGTTTAGGTGTGCTTAAGAAGATTGAACGTGAACGCAACAAAAACATCTTCTTAATCTCACACAGAGATGAACTTGTTGGTCGTGTGAATACAATACTACAGGTTATCAAAGAAGGTGGATTTACTACATTCAGTACTGATACGGAGTTTGTAGATGCCAAGTGATTATTCTGAAGAACACATAAGACAGATGATGGACCCAATACATGATCAAGCTCCTTTTCAGAAAAAACATAATAAAACCACAGGTGAAAAACTATATGGATACCACCCACAAGAATTATTAACAAAGAAAATATTACCTATAGACGTATTTTATAAACTATTTGGAAAAAAACTATGAGAGATCACAACGACGACAGTTACACAATACATATCGATAGCTTTAATAACAAAGGTCAAAAAGGCGATGATGATTTTGAAACCTGGTTAGAAACAGAAGCTCCTTTAAAAGGAGATACAACATTTTCTATTGTAGATAATGCTTCTATGTATAACACTTCTATTATTAATACAAAACCTAGTACTGTTACGCTAAACAGTAGTTATACTATTACAGGACTAGGACATCATGCACCTAGTAAACAAAAAAAATTACCACTTGATATACTATACAAATGGTATCCTGAAGCGATGAAAGAACGAAACGATGACTAATACTTTTATGTTTGATGTTGATGGTACACTAACTGATGCAAGACGCACTATTGATCCAGACTTTCATGAGTTTATGTTAAAGTTTATGGAGAAACATAAATGTATGATTGTAACAGGTAGTGACAGACCAAAAACTGTAGAACAGATAGGTTTAACACTTACTAACACATTCTACAAGGTATATCATTGTAGCGGCAATCATGTGTACGTTGGACCAAAAGAACACCATAAAAATGATTGGTCGCTAAGTCAAGAACAGATCAAATTTATACAGTCTACATTAGGACGTATTGACTACGAAGAAAAAACAGGCAAGCACATCGAACAACGAATTGGCACAGCAAATGTAAGTATTGTAGGTAGAAATGCCGATTGGGATCAACGTGCTAGATATGCTAAATGGGATGAAGTTAACAAAGGCAGAGCTATTGTTGCTGAAGCTTACAACAACGCATTTAGTGATAGTGTTGCACAAGTTGCTGGCGAGACCAGTATAGACATTTATAAGACAGGCTGTGACAAGAGTCAAGCTGTAAGACAACAAAAAGGTACAACTATATATTTTGGAGATCACTGTTATCCTGGAGGCAATGATTACTCAGCCTCACAAGCAAGTACACACTTTCATCAGATTGACCAAGGGTATAAACAAACTTGGAAAATCTTAAAAAAGATGTATTAAACCGGTTGACAAAGAGATCAGAAGATATATATAATTGTTGCTATAGACAAATATGCAATGGACTTATCAAGGCAAAATAGTAGAACAAATTAGTGAGGAATACATAGGTTTTGTATATCTTATTACCAACCTCACAAACGGCAAAAAATATATTGGCAAAAAACTCGCAAAGTTTAAAGTAACTAAAAAACCCCTTAAAGGCAAGAAAAACAAAAGACGTTCAACTAAAGAAAGTGACTGGAGAACCTATTGGGGAAGCAGTGATCACTTGAATGCAGATGTTGAACATTTAGGCCCAGAAAACTTCACAAGAGAAATACTGTACTACTGCACCAGCAGAGGCGAACTAAGTTATTTAGAAGCTAAAGAACAGTTTGATCGTGGAGTTCTTAAAACTGATGAATACTACAACGGCATAATAAATGTAAGAGTTGGCAGTTCCAAGGCACTTATAGAATCACTTAACAGACACAAGTCATAATATACCCTCTTTGTTAAAAGCATTGAGATTGTTCGCAGTAATACGGGCCGTCGGAACTTGTATGAGGGAAACAAACCAAAAGAGTGGGCTCTACTGTGCCATTGTAACCCACGGATAACTCAAAAGTCGGCGTTATGGCTGAGAGTGTTTCTGCGTTTTAAGCAGTATGTAAAGGGGTATAGCAAAACCGCCTCTGCCTAGCAATAGGTTGTACTATAACGATGCGAACTGTAGACGGGGTAATAACCGTTTTTTTTTGCACTTGGCTGTAACAAGCTAAGTGCGACTGAAAACAAGGTAATAACGTATCATATAAAATATGTTTAAAAAAAATTATCATACGAAATGAAATGAGTATGACGATGAGCTTTAGCTCTTCGAAAGAATGTTTAGAATGTTTTAGTATTACTCTTCTTAGGATTTTGTGCTTCTGCTCTTTTAATCATTTCTGCTTTGACTTCTTCTAATTGTTCACGAGTCATTGCCCATAAATCTCTAACATGATAAGCACCTTCGCTGTATAGTGCAATTTGATTGATTTGTGATCTAGCTTCTAACCTTTGATTCTCATATCTTTTAACTAGTTCTTGGACGTTTTCTGGAGTTTCAGCTGCGATTACTCTGGCTTGAAAAAAAAACTAGGATTGTAAGTTATGCTACCTTCAAAGTTTAATCCGCAATCTTCTTCAGCACATGTGAAAGTAAAATTTTTATTTAAACCGTTGTCGTTTAATTTTACTTGCTGACTTTGTAAAGATTCGATAGATTGCTTATTACTGTTACTAAGCCAATCTGCAATATGTTTTAATTCACTTACTACAGTTCCGTCTGGAAGTGTGATACTAATTATACCGTCTGCTATCATAGCAATTTTACCAGCAGTAGCATTGGCAATCGATTGACTATATAATTCGGTAGTTTCTTCTCCTAGGGCTTGATCTCTTAGTGCTCCTAATGCTTTTGCTGATTCTGCTATCTGAATATTACCTGCACTAGCTGCAGATAATGTATTTGGTCTAATTTCAATTTTCAATCCGTCCATTTCAACAACAGTTTCTTCTCCTAAAACTTTTACATTGCTTAATACTCTTGCAAGATCTATTTCATACAAATTAGCTTTTTCACAGTGAGTGCATTTTGCTTCTACTTGCATACTTTTGTCTATACTTGCAGCTCTGCTTGCCAGCAATAGTACATCAACGTCTGGTAAACTAATTTCATATGGATCGTCAATATCTGGAACAATACTGCTTATAAGTTGAAAGATAGCTTGTCCGTTGTATAATGCGTCAGGTATGGTCAACAACATTTCGTCTTGCATTGTCATAGGTTGTACACCTATTTCTCCATCAAACGTAAGTTTAGGGTTATTTGTTAGCCATCTGCCGCCAGTTGGTAGCTTAACATATATCTCTTTATTACGATAAAAGTTTGAGAGTGGATTTTCCATGTTTTCCGCCTATAAATACATTAAGTAGTTAAATTTATTTATCTAAGTTAAGTGAGCAGTTAATTATGGCACAAATAAACATAAGAATGGGCGGACAAACAGTTCCTGTTGATGTGCCTGATTTTGCTATGGAATCTACACAATCTAGTGTACTAGCAACACTGCAACAAATAGCAAACGGACAAAGTGCTATACAAGCTAGTAATAGAGGTGTTAGCCAAGGTGATGCTAAAATCTCAAACGATCTTAAATCTCTTAATGCAAATATTAGAAAAGATCAAAGAGAACGACTGCAAGAACATGCTCGTACTGCTCGGAGAATGTATGACGGTGTTACCAATGGTGTAGCTAGTGGTATTAGTAATGTAGCAGGTAAAGGTGGTATGGGCATAGGTAGTCTGTTTGGTTCTCTTGGTATGGGTATGATGGCTACACAGTTTGGTATGGTTACTGGACAAGCAGAAACATTAGCTAAAGCACTTGCTTATGGTGGAAGAATAGGATTATCCTATGGTGACGATATGCTTAGGACCAATGAACAGCTAGCTGGATTAGGTCTTACACTCAGTGACTTTGCAGGTGTGATTGGTGGAAATCTTACAGCATTTAAAGAACTTGGCGGTTCAGTCGAAGAAGGTAGTAAAGTTTTTCTTAAACAATTAGGCGCATTCAGAGATCTAACAAAAGAGCAAGGGTACTTTGGTATGCTTAGTGGCGAGATGGCACAGTTTATGGGAGAAGAACTGGAAATTAGACGTAAGATGATGAGTCTTGATGAATATAGATTATATGTAGAGAATAATTTGGTTGATTCGATGAACAAAAATTTTATATTGCAAGAAAAGATGGCAAAACTTACAGGTGAAGATGTTAGAGATCGAATTGCAGGTCAAATGGAAATGAGAAGAGGTGCTATCGCCGGAACATTCTTAAGGAATGCTACTGCTGAGCAACAAGAAGCATTTAAAAACGCAGGTGCTGGATTAGGCTCTATCTCAAAAATGGGTCCAGCAGGGCAACAGATTGTTGATGCTATTAAAGCAGGAACAATACAAGAAGGCGCACAAGGAATTGTAGCTGGAGAAATGATGGCAAAAAGTCCAGCAGTGGCTGCATTGATTAATGAAACGATTTCTGATATTAGAAATGGAGTAAGTGGCGAGCAAGTTAATTTAAATATAGTTGAACGTTTACAATCTATTCAACAAGGCGAAGGCGGAATGGCTGATAGCTCTTTGGTTAGTTTAGCTCTTGCGGGAGATAAAACTGCTGAAGCATTACTTACATTTAGAAATGAACTAGTAGAAATTAGTAAAACTAGAGATGAATTAGAAGCAGAACTTGGAAGAAAAGCTACACCTGCAGAAATAAGAAATAGACGAAACAGAGGTTTAGGTGCAGAGACTGAAGAATTACAACGTAATGCTGAAGTTCTAGTACAACAATTTATTAAAGGAATTGCTGGCGGTGAAACAAAAGACGTATTAGAAACCTATACCTCATTTATGAATACCTTTAAAGAAACATTTGCAAGTGACGATGTAAAGTCATTTATTGAATCATTTGGTGTAGCGTTTGGAGAAGCTGGATTACAACCTTTAAAGAGAGTTCTTGAAGATCAAGCTAGTTGGACAGACTCTTCTATTGTATTAGGAAACATAGTATCAGCACTAGGAGCAACAGGACTTGGAGCAGCGATGTCCATGCCAGGATATATAAATGCAGCAATGGAAGGCTTTAAACATCTTAAAGAGAATAATCCGAATGTAAAAACTATAGATGATGTAATAAAAGGTAATGCTACACTAAGCGTTAATATTGGAGATATTACAGACGCGGCAGCAAGAAAAATAGCTCAAATGAATGAAGCACAATCTCAACAACCAATTAACGGCGTGTTGCCAACATTACCATCTTCTGCAGATCAAAATGCTACTGTGCAATAACTCCTTTGATTAGATAAGAATTAAATGGTTGACAACAACGCTAAATATAGTATAATAAAGAAAAGAGTAGCCATATGAGTTGGAAAAAACATTTTACTGCCTATAACGGACAAACATCTACAGGTATGAAACCTAGTAGTTCTAGTCGTTTTCAGAGCTGGTTACCCGAAGTATATAGTGGACAACCAAATAGAGTTGAACGTTATGTACAGTATGATCAAATGGACATGGACAGTGAGATTAATGCGGCACTGGATATTATCAGTGAATTTAGCACACAAACAGATGAACATAGTAAACTGCCTTTTAAAATAGAATACAAAGAACAAGCTACTGAAAGTGAAGTTAAAATCTTAGAGCAAACACTACAACAATGGTGTAATTTGCAAGATTGGGATAGACGGATTTTTCGTATGTTCCGTAACAGTATAAAGTATGGAGATCAATTTTTTATTAGAGATCCTGAAACATGGGAACTATATTATGTAAATTCTGTAGATGTTACTAAAGCAGTAGTAAACGAAGCTAAAGGTAAAAAACCTGAACAGTATATTATTAAAAACATTGACTTAAACATGCAAGAAAAAACTGTAAGTAAGCCAGTGCAACATGCACAAACATACGGTACAGTTAATAGTATGCAAAGAGGTCAAACATTAGACAGAGGTGCATACGGCGGACAAGCTGGAAACTATGCTAACAATAGTGTGGGTAATATTCAAGAGTACACAGTGGATGCAACACATGTAGTGCATTTGGGTATGACAGAAGGAATGGACAACAACTGGCCTTTTGGTAGCAGTATACTTGATCCTATCTTTAAAACATACAAGCAAAAAGAATTGCTTGAAGATTCAATTATTATATACAGAGTACAACGTGCTCCAGAACGCAGAGTGTTTTATGTTGACGTAGGTAATATGCCTCCCAACAAAGCTATGGGTTTTGTTGAGCGTGTCAAAAACGAAATTCATCAGAAACGCATTCCTAACAAAACAGGCGGTGGTACAACCATTATGGATGCGGCTTACAATCCACTAAGCATTATGGAAGACTACTTCTTTGCACAAACTGCTGAAGGCAGAGGTAGTAAAGTTGAAGTCCTTCCGGGTGGAGAAAACTTAGGTCAGATTGATGACCTACGTTATTTTACAAACAAAATGCTAAGAGCATTGCGTGTACCTAGCAGTTACTTGCCAACTGGTCCAGATGATGGAACAGCTAGCTATGTAGACGGTAGAGTAGGTACCGCATTTATACAAGAATATAGATTTAATCAATACTGTATGAGATTACAAAACAGTATTGCTCCTTCATTGGACAAAGAGTTTAAATTGTTTATGAAAAACAAAGGTATTAATATTGATGCTAGTTTGTTTGATTTAAACTTTGTTGAACCACAGAGCTTTAGTCAGTACAAAGAAATTGAAGTACATGCAGCGAGAGCAAATGTATTCAGTGGACTTGAAGCTATTCCATATATGAGTAGACGCTTTATGATGGAGAAATACTTAGGACTTACTGAAGACGAAATACTCAAAAATGAGCGTATGTGGGAAGAAGAAAACACAAGTGGTGTGCAACCAGAAGCAGATTCAATGCCAGGACTAGGTAATATTGGAGTTAGAGGATTTGATGTTCCTGATGGCGGAGCAGATATGGATATACCAGATGTTGATGCTGGAGACGGAACAGAAGAAGGTGCTAGCCCAATTAGTGGTGCAGAATCAGCACCTGTAGGAGATGAAGATGCGTAGTACAGAAATTTTAAACGAATATTATGACGCTGAAAATGACGATATAAACAACAGAAAGATAGACGATGTTCGCAAGTCTAGACTTACTTTAAAGCATATAAATCGTCTTAGAAAGCAACGTGAAGTGCATAATATTGAACATGCAACCCGTGTTGAAAGATTTAAAAAGATATACGCTAAACCTCCGGCGCAGTAATTTTTAACCGTAAAATTTACTTATCTCAGAGAGATATTCATAAAATACCCATTTTTTAGGGTATTATCCAGGCGAAACGTCTTGGTATTGTAAATATAGATGTAAACCATCTTGGTAAGCCTGTAATTTTTTAAGGAGAATGATATGCGCGAACATAAGGAATCTTTAGTAAAGGTCCTCGAATATATCGTTAATGATGAGCAAGACAAAGCTGCTGATCTACTTCACAATGTGTTTGTAGAAA
>VMHT01103877.1_pt1 | contig 10414 bp, 15 predicted proteins | sample 4693611 | NCBI WGS metagenome assembly VMHT01 (sample SAMN12280063, study PRJNA550983) | marine metagenome | isolation source: seawater sampled from same location over 5 years 0.02-0.2 micron viral filtrate | place: USA: collected off the coast of southern California halfway between the port... ...
GCTACGAATCTTTCCTGTTTAGCTGTGAGTGGATGTATCTGTTTTACTTTGTCTTTGCTCATGTAACAAATTGTAGCTGTCCTACGGACAGTTTCAATACACCGGCATGAACAAACAGGGAACGTTCACAAAATATTTTTTGTAGATACTTGTTGCACTATGTCACACAATTTAGTAATATTCTTTTTGTCATTGAGAATTGATTGCCCCTTCGGGGCATAACGAGTCCTTCGGGGTTGCCAATTCACCACCTTCAATGACTCACTTGGTAGCAACAAGTGGGACGGAAAGGTAAACGTCCGAGGAGATCGAAAGTCAAGAGGTGGCAAGGTACAAAACGGAAGCCTTGTAAAAGTTGGTGATGCGAAGTTCCTGTTACTACCGAGACTAGGTAGTGAAGATGAAAGAAGAACAGTTAACGGTTCAGAGATTCGGAGAAAGTAAAATGAGGGTCGTACATTTTGGGTCAGCAGACAAAACGCTGATTCGATTATATGAAAATCCTAGTATGTGAAGAGAGACACAATAGCCAACGTTGTTGGCAGTCGCGGTTCGGTGTGACGTGATACGGTTCGGAGCGAACAGACGGAAGTATGATCGGTAGGTTGAGTAGTCGAGGGGCAAGTTACTGTGAAGGTAGCGAGAGAGAAGACGGGCTTGTTATGAGTCCGTTTCTTTGTAGGTGCTTGCGGGTATCTACAAAGAAGCGATAGTGCTTCAATTTAATTATTTAGGAGATAATCAATATGTCTACAAGATGTTTAATAGCGTACCAAAAACCAAACGGTGAAGTTGAATCGGTTTATTGTCACTTTGACGGTTACATTTCCGGTGTCGGTAAAATACTAGTTGAGCAGTACGGTGACGAAAGAAAGATACAGAAATTAATAAGTGGTGGAGACTTCAGAAGTCTACAAGAAAATATTTCTGATATTGAATACTATGATGATGCCTCTACTGTAAGCAGAAATGAATACTGCTTTGTTAGTGATGCAGACCCACAGTACCACGAATATTTATACAAGTTTGTTTCTAACGATAGCAAGTTTGCTAACTCCGGCTATTGGCAATTTTCACAAGCAAAGAGAATAGAAGTCGAAGACGGATATAAAAACTTTGCTTATTACTATACTGAGTTTGTGAGGTGTCCATAATGGCAGAGTTTGAACACTTATACGGTGATATGGATATGTATTTTGAAGAGTTAGAATACGTAAGACTTTCGGGAATAATAAATATGTTTGCCGCACCGTCTTGGTTAAGAAAAAGATTTGATCTCAACGAAGCTGAATCTGTATACGTATTTAAAGCTTGGACGACAACATATAAATAAAACTACTGATGTGCTAGTGAGATTCTAGCGAAACGAATTAAATAGATTTATAGTCTAGCCCGAAAGGGTTTCGTCTAGTTGTTGGACGTTTGTATATTGAACGTTCAATATTTGTTTCAATATAGGAGAGCAATTATGCAAACATATATAAAACCTTCAGAGTTGAAGGGTAAACTAGAAACGCTGATTTCGTTACAGAAACCAACGTTCATTTGGGGGGCTTCCGGTATCGGTAAGTCAGAGATCATATCGAAGGTAGCGGAGAAGCTAGACTACAATTTAGTTGATGTCAGAGTTTCTTTGTTAGACCCTGTAGACCTGAGAGGTGTACCTAGTGTTGAGAACGGTGTTACCAAATGGAATCCACCGGTATTCTTACCACGAGAAAACGACAAGCAATCAATCTTGTTCTTGGACGAATTACCACACGGTAGTCCTAGTGTTCAGAATGCATTGTTTCAGTTGATCAGAGACAGGCAGATTGGCGAGTACAAGTTACCTGATTCAACAATCATTCTTGCCGCCGGTAATAGAGTATCGGACAGAGTAGGTGCTAACAAAATCAACGGTGCACTTGCTAACAGGTTCGTTCACTTGTCACTAGAAGCTGATGTGAATGATTGGGTTAGTTGGGGTCAGTCAGAAGGCAACATAGACCCTAATGTTATCGCCTTTATCAGATACAGACCGGAGTTGTTATTTGATTTCAACAAAGATTCTGTGGCTTGGGCTAGTCCTAGATCATGGGAATCTGTTTCGGATATTGTCAAGGCAGACAGTAACGGTATGGTGGTTAACGCTCAAGATCAATCACTTATCGGTGGTACGGTTGGCGAGTCAGTTGCGGTTGAGTTTTGTGCATTCATGGGAATGGTGAACAGTCTTCCGGATGTTTCAGAGATTATCAAAAATCCTGAGACTTACGAAGTTTCAGAAGACCCTTCTGTTTTGTACGCTTTAACCGGTGCATTGGGTTCAAGAGCAGATGCTAGTAACTTTGATGCAATCATTACCTACATGACTAGAGAGGAAATGAGCAACGAGTTTGCGGTGCTTTGTGTCAAGGATGCAATCACAAGAAACCCTAAGTTAACGAAGACTAAAACCTACGTTGATTTTCTTAACAATTATCAACACATAATGTAAGGAGTAGATATGTTACTAAATGAAAAGGCTATCTTGGTTAGCCCAATAATCAAGAAATGGAATCCACGTAAAGTTGACAAGGCTTTACGTGATGCTGTCGCTAGTGAGTACGGTGTTCAATCTAAGGTGTTGAGTACGTCTAAGAAATTAGTTGCTCTCAATGAGAATGTTTTCAGTAGGATAGAGACCGTAGACAAAAGGATTAGGAATCATTGTTTCTACTCTATCGGTCAAGGTTGCACCGGTTTTTGTGTGCCCTATGACTACAAAGGGAAACATCTTTTACCTACGGAGTTGGCAGATTCTTTCAAGGCAAGATTCAATGAGTATGCAGACGAGAGAGAAAGGCTTGTCAAACAAGTTGTTGATTCTTGGGATGATATTGTTGAAGGTGCAAAGAACGAGTTAAAAGATTTGTTTGATGCTGAAGACTATCCCACAAAAGAAGAGATAGCGAGTAAGTACGAATGCAGATATATTCAAGAGTCATTACCGGCACAGGCTTACGTATCAGACATTGAAGACCCTAGACACGGTGTTTCAGAGTCGGATGTAGTCGAGGTTCAAAGTAGAACTAAATCAGATGTTGAACTTGCTACTGAGACAGCTACGAGAAACGTTAGTGTTCTGTTAACTCACTTAACAGACTGTCTCAAGAATGACAAAACTTTCAGAGATAATTCTTTCGACAAAGTTAAGAATGCTATTGAAAGTTTTAGTGCTTGGAACTTCAACAACAATCCTGATCTTGCAGAGGTGAGCAACATTCTCACGGATGCAGTATCTACTATTGATAACGCAGATGTTCTTAGAAAAGATTCTACAAAGGTTGACGAATTTGTAGAAGCTTCAGATAAGGCTTCTGATATTTTAAATAACTTGGACGGTGTAATATGAAAACAGCTAAACAGTTAATGACACAGGCTAGGATAAGGTTGATTGATAAACATCCTTTCTTTGGCAACACAGCTATGAAGCTTAAGTTGATCGAAGACCCTAGCATTTCTACAATGTGCACAGACGGGAAGGTTATTAAATACAGTCCTGAGTTTGTAGAGAATAACATCATGGCTCACAATGTTGGTGTTCTTGCTCACGAAGTTATGCACGTAACCAACGGGCATCCCTTAAGAAAAGGTAAGAGAGATCACAAGCTATTCAACGTAGCTTGTGATTATGCAATCAATCCTATTCTTGTAGACGGTGGGTTCATTCTTCCGGACGGTGCATTACTAGATGATGCTTATCACGGTATGAGTGCTGAAGAGATATATGCTTCACTACTTGAAGAGTATGATCAAGATGAAGGTGAGTCCGGCGGTGGCGGTGAAGGTGAAGGTGAGACTTCAGACGATTCCGGTGACGGTCAAGGTGACGGTGACGGTAGCGGTGGCGGTGAGTCCGGTGATTCGGGTGAGTCCGGTGATTCGGGTGAGTCCGGTGAGTCCGGTGATTCGTTAGGTGATTGGGTTCAAGAAAACTTTGGTGATCAAGCCGGAGAGTTTGAGGAGCAAAAGAACGAAGACGGTTCTAACCTTTCAGATTCAGAGTTGAGAGAACAGTTGGAAGACTTAAAAGTTTCTAACGCTCAATCAGAAATGAGATCAAAGTCGCAAGGCAAAGGCGGTGGTGGTTTCGGTTCTGAGTTGAAGGGTGCGACAGCTAGTGCTGTAGCATGGGATGATGTGCTGTTACCTCTATGTCAAGATGCTTTATCAGACGAGCAGACCTATAACAGACCTAACAGAAGATTTATAGCAGAGGATATGTATATGCCTAGCTATGATAAATCAGACATCAAATGTGCTGTAGTTGGGCTTGATACTTCCTATTCGGTTGATGATAAGTATATAAGACTATTCAAAGGTGGTATTACTAGAATCTTTGAGGAAGTCGGGTTCGATACAATCTATGTTGTAGATTTTACTGATTCGGTTGAGAGAGTCACAGAGTACAACAGAGGTGACGAGTTTGATATGTCAGACAGGTTTCATGGCGGTACGCATTTCGCTTCTGTTACTGATTGGATAGACGAGGAGGGCATCAATCCTTCTATGCTTATCTACATGACAGACGGGTTAGGTCGTGCACCTATTGAGCCTGATTATCCGGTTGTATGGTGTCTACCTGAGAAGTGTGCAGACGAGCACACGCTTAGATATAGCGGTATTGATCAATACGGTACTTTGATACCTATGGTAGCTGCTTAGAAAATCTAAGTTGGTGTTAGCGAGCCCGCTTAAGTTTATTTATTTACCTAGTCGTTGCGGATATGTGACGAACTAGGTAGGTAAATATTGAACGTTCAATATTTAAATTATGATAGTAGTTGACGAGACTACACAAAACAAAACAAGGAGAAAAAATGATTACATTAGAATCTTTACCAAAAACAGAAACCTACACAGGTAGGAAGAAATTTAATAAAAAGCATCCTGATAGAAAAGATCATATCAATATGACAAAGTTAGTAGATAGTTTTATCAAGGTTGCTATTCACATGAGAGAAGCATTGAAGCAAGAGCCTTATTTGGATTTTGACTCTTACGTTAAGATTAATGGTATAAATTATTTTTCTTCCAACAAAAAAGAAGATAGGGGTAATCCTTTATATGCTAAAGGTATACTTCAGTCAGAGGGTGGTTGGAAAGGCAGAAAGTTATATCCCTTCTTTGAGTGGGATAATGACAAAGGTAATATGGCAAATTCTCAAAGAACTAAATACGGGTTACGTCAAGGCAAAGTCTTAAAAGCTATTTTTGAGGTTCTTGCTGAAGGCAAAGTGGATGATTCTAATCTTGTATCTACAGTTGAAGATATAGATATGTGGTTTAACTCTTAATTGCCCCTAACTCCTAGTGCTTGATGAACAGACAGGCATTTACAAAGCTAAACAATATGGGGGCTAGTATATTGGTATTGTTTGGCATCTGTTTATTTTTAGGCTATGGGTTATTTTCAGACCCAATTCACAAAGGCTAGTCTTCTTTGAGCCGGTAATAGATAGTGTCGGGCGGTGAACTCACAAAACTAACCGTCCGACATGACACTCAGAAAAATTCTGGTTAGCAGGATGTTCTACTAGTTACGGATATATCGTCTGTAACGCACTAAGTATTGAACGTTCAATATTTAAAATTAGGGGAAGTATCTTCCCCTATCTACGAGGAAAACTATGACAGACCAATTAGATAATAAATTATTACAAAAGATTATTCATGCTCCGTCCTTATGGGACAACGATTTTCCTAAGTTTCACGATACGTTTGTTATATCAAAAGGCATGATTGATAATCAAAAATACGATAATGAAATATCTGATATGAGACACAGTAAGTCTTTACACAATAGATATAGAAAAGAATTGATAGATATATCTGTAGGAGTGCAACAATCGGCAAAGTTTAAATTTAATAACAATGTTTGTAAAAGCATAGAAGAAGATGATTTTAAGACTGTTTCTACTTCTATAAATACGTATTTGCCTTTTAAAAATGTTTATTTAGAAGTAAGAAATGATGAAGCAAGTTTAACTACCTCTTATCTGATAACAGAAGTTACTGAAGATGTAACAGAAGTAAAAGTACCTAAAAAGAATTTTTTCGGCAGAACAAAATGGGTTCCTTTAAAAAATCCGGACGACACTATATTTGTAGCGGTTAGTTGTTTTTTCGTTTCTGATCATAAACCCGAACAAATCGGGGTTGTTCCGGCTCCTATGATTTTACCTGTAAGTAATACTACAGAACTTCCCACATACAGTTTTAGTGATGATAACCTTTTTACTCCGTATTTTGTGAATGATTCTGACGTATTAAGTAGCATAGCATGGGTAATTGTAAGCAACATAAGGTGGCTACAAGTTTTACTAAGCTATCCTAGTCTTGCAAATACTAATTCTATTTCGGGACGGAAGCCTATTCCTTACAACAGGCTAGGTAAATTCAAAGCTTCCTCTATGTATTCATTACCTAAATGGGAACACAAAGTATTAGAGGTAGATATGTACTCTAATGGCTCTAGTGGTGTCGGTAATGGTTTGGCTAGGGGTAAACGTTTTCATGCTGTTAGAAAGCATTTACGGAGGCTTGCTAGTGGTAAATCAGTTTTTGTTAAACCTCACTTTAGAGGGGACAAAGGTTTAGGTGTTATAGATAAAGATTATTTAATAAAAGGAGAAAAATAAATGTTAAATTTATTTGTATTAGTGGCAACAGCTATGGGAATTGTTGCATTTAGTGGTTTAGGTTATACCTATGCTATTCATGTGGCTTATGATGTCGGAGGGTTGGATGTATATATCTTGTTCGTTTCCGGTGTCGGTGTCGGTGTCTGTGCTATCGGTTTATGGAACGCAATCATAGACGAATTAATTTATAGGAGTAAGTGACAATGAAAAAAAGTACCAAATGTAAACACAAACATAAAGTGTTTATCGGCTACAAACCTGAACATAATGGAACTCACGACTCAGAAATTTGGAAATGTTATTCTTGTGAAAAGTTTATCTATGTAAAAGTAATAACGGATTGGAAAAATGCACAGGTTATGGAACAAGGAGATTTTGATTTTCAATTTAAACCTCACCTAGGTGAACCAAAACCAAAGCTAAAAGATTGGCTTAAGAAAAAAGGTGATACCTTTCAACATCATTCCGGAGTATAACTATGAATCTTAAAAAACTAGACAAGGTATGGCGAGAGACTTGCCCCGAAGAAGCTAATGGATTGGTTAGCAAAAAGAAAAGAAAGTTTTTTAATAAAATTTTAGAGAGATCGGCAAACAAAAAAAAACTTGCAGAACTCAATAAACAAGAAAAGGAGCAGAAATGAATATAGAAGTTTGTTTTAAAAATTCGTATGGTAGAGATTTATGTTATCCGGTATGTGACAATGCAAGAAACTTTTGCAAGTTAGCCGGCACAAAAACTTTATCTAATTATCACTTGAAGGTCATAAGAGACATGGGCTATGAATTAAAACCCGTAGCTTTTATTCCTTCCAACATGGAGATTGCATAATGCCTAGTACAAAGATACTAAATAGAAAAGTTAGGAGACTGACTACTAGAGAAAAAGAATATCTATTAGCCGGATTTAAAATAATGACTGAAATTGATAGCTTAGAAGAGATAGATGAAACTCCGGAAGAAGAATACATAGACGAAGAACATGAAAATTTTAGTGTTTGGAATCTATTAAACGAACCTATACACAGACACGAAGAGGTGCAAAAAAACCTTATGAATGTTTTTCCTAAGTTAGCAATTATAGTAGACGAGGAGGTGAACAATTAGTGACTTTACTTTAGAGGGTGGAGATACAATATATGTGCTCCGTCCTCATACAGAAGATGCTTACTTATGGCTCAACGCTAACCTAGACATCAACGTTTGGGATGTAGGTTATGGAATAAATATAAGTGGAGAATGTATCGTAGAGATACTTTCAGAAATATTAAACGACCAATTAAACTTTACAGGAGAAATACATTGAAAGAAGAATACATATCAATTCGTAGTACGAAAGAAGTCAAAGACTACCTTATGCGGACAGCGAAGGCACAAGATAGAAGTTTATCTAGCCAAATTATGAATATGCTCAAGCAGACTGATTCACAGCTTGCAACACTATTGAAGCCGGAGTCTGATAAGAAAGACCAAAGTAATTCTGAATTACATCAAGACCTTTCTTAACAGCTTGAAGCTGTTCCTCTGTCTTAACTGTTCTGTTATAGACAACAACATCAAAGACATAATTAGATTGCTCCTCTAACTCTTCATCTAAGAGTTTTGTTATCCTTGATATTTTCAAAGATCGCAAGGCAAAATTAGATGTTGACGAAGGGGAGCGATTTTTTTGTATCACATCCTCATAGCTTGTCGGGTTTAAAAAGAATCCGCTTTTTACAGCTAAGTCTAACAAGTGTTCACCGGCGGAGTGTTGGTGGTCACTAATCAAATCCAAAATGTGTAGCAAATCAAATGTAGTTTGATTTCTCACTTTTGATCTAAGTAATTTATCCCCTTCCCCTAATCTTTCCAATCGCATAAGAAAATGTTTATGCAAATATGGGCTTCCTAAATCTACTAAATCAGATTTCATTGAGCCAACTGTCGTCTTCCTCTTCATCATCTATTGAATGTTCAATATTTGTTTGCATTACATCATACATCCCAAAAGTAGAATTTTCTAGGTATCTTCCTGTTTTTTCATCAAAGCCTAACTTGATCATTCCTTGTTCACCTAACCACCTAAATCTACATTTCCAACTAACAATAGTTACTCCCTGTCCGTCCTCTCTATCAACAGTAAGTCCGTGATCTGTTTTTGCAAACCACGAGGCACTACCTGATATGTGATGTCCTGTCGGAATTTGTGTTTGCCCTGACGAGTCTGGGTACATTTTGTGCGGGTGAGCACAAAACAAAACGTGGATGTCAGAACTCTTAGCGAACAACTGTAACTCTGTCAGCATTTTGCTTATCTGATTCGTTTCGCTTGTTTCACCTTTCGGCAACGAAACAAAATTAAATGGGTCAATTAGTAATCCCCTAATGCCTTTACGTAAACAACTAGACTGAGCCAACTCTAAGATTGATGTCATGTCTGTTGATGCTCCCCCCATGTGATCTATAAAAACAAAATGATCATCTATAAACTCCAAAGCTTGTCGCTTTTCTTCTTCGCTCATTCTATCTTCACCCTCAAAGAAACTTTTACCTACATACATTTCTGTCATTGTGGCGATCAATACTTCTACAGGGTTTTCAAAACTACATACGCACCATTTCCAATCTTCATTGATTGCTGTGTTTAACATTAACTGTGAACAAAACTGTGACTTACCGCTTGAAGGTATACCTGTTATTGTCGTTAGCATCCCCGTAGACATGGTATAAAGATTGTCTAACGACTCAAATCCTGTTGATACACCTCTGAACTGCCCCCCCTTGTATAAGTCCGTTAATCTCTCATTATAGAATTTTGCATCATTCAATCCTGTAATCGGGCAAGCCTTCGCATTGTCTACCAACTCTTTTAATTTTTCACCACCATGCTGTTTCAGAACCTCATTTGCGTCTTTGCATCCGTCCGGATATTCAACATTAAATATCTTTGCTTTACCTATTCTTCGTGATAACTCTTCACGCAAAACATCACCGGCAGAATCATTGTCCACAGCAAGAACTACCCGTTTACAGTTTTCCAAAATCTCTTGGGCGTTCCATAGATAAGCGAACTTTCTATCTTCGGACGGGTCTACACGATTATTAGATACTTTCATGGGTGCACCATTTGGCACACTCACAGCGTTATCCACTCCGGCTTCGGTCATGGCAACGACATCAAACTCACCTTCGCAAATAACTATTGAACCTTCAATGTTTGCTTTGTCTAAATTAAAAAAGGTATTGGCAGAACCGTCCTGAGTGAAACTTTTACCCTCTACACTTCGCCACTTCACCGCATACACTTCACCGTCTTTCCTGTATGGAAAGCCTATCGCTTGTCCTATGCCTGAACCATTGAAACCTTTAGTCGCACTTGTCACTCCCAAATCGCTACAAACTTTCCATGTCAACCCACGATCCTTTACAAAATCTGTCACAACCTTTGGTGTTTTATCATCAAGCTTTTCTTTCCAATTATCCGCAATGACAGGAGAAGATTTTCTAGCTGCTGGGAAAATTTTTGTCGGTTCGTTCATGCCAACACTACCTGATACACCACAATGCCAACAGTTGTATAAATACTTGTTGTCTTTCAATGTAACTGACATTGTTCTTTCGGTTTTCTTTTTCCTTGTATGTGAACATTCGGGACATTTAATTCTTGTTGCTTCTTCTACTGATACGTTTGTTTGTCTTACGACATTTTCTAAATTAGTTGAAATCATTACTTGCTCTCTTACTATATTAATACTATATTTATAC
>VMHT01167673.1_pt1 | contig 10411 bp, 6 predicted proteins | sample 4693611 | NCBI WGS metagenome assembly VMHT01 (sample SAMN12280063, study PRJNA550983) | marine metagenome | isolation source: seawater sampled from same location over 5 years 0.02-0.2 micron viral filtrate | place: USA: collected off the coast of southern California halfway between the port... ...
ATACCTTCATTCCAAACCACATTAATATCTGAGCCAGTTTGAGTGACACTTTGACCACTGGTCAACCCAACCCTAAAAGCAGGAACAGAAGGCTGTAACACTCGACCACTACTATCAATAGTCATAGCCGTAGTGTTATTTGTTTTGAAAACGACAGTATCGTCAGTACTCGCTTGGATACTACTATCACCATCACTATCAAGCTTGAGTTCTTTGCCTTCTAATGCTTGAACAAGAGGTGCTACTTCGTTTCCTAAATATGGCATTATGTTATCTCCATGATGCTAAGAGCTACATCCGTTGCACCAGTGGCTGTTACCTTTATCTCGTCAGTTGTTTCCAATACGACCTTGTTGCCCGATAATAATTCAAGTGATGAACCAGCTGGTATAGGCGCATTTGTAACTAACTCGACAGCTTGGTTTGCCTCGTTGTTCGCCCCAGCTCTATTAGATGTATCTGAGTTCAATGTAACAGTTGCTGTTATCTGTCCGGTAGTCGTGTTCCCTAACATACACCCCAGGACTACTGTGGTACATGAGCCGGCTACGGTATATATCACATCTTCCGATGTAACCCCGGCTTTAGTTATTGTTTTGAAAGTGTTTGGCATGTATTTTCTCCTTTATCACCCAAGCGCAATGCTTAGAGCCGTCGCCTCGTCTGCTATGTCTGACGTTAAAGCTATTGTTCCGGCTGTAGCTGGTAGTGTTAAAGTTATGTTCCCACTGAATGCACTGTGAGCCGGTGCTTGTAATTGTGCATAGTGAGCGTTACCACTCTCGCAGTAGAACCGGACATAGGATTGGCTACCGCCATTCTTGAGATCTATCGCCCCGGTAGAAATATCGACATTGCCATCAAGCCTAACGACCCCAGCTCCATTTGGTGTGAGAGTAATGTTACCATTTGATACCGACACAATATCCTGCCCATTGACATCAAGCGATCCTCCAAGCTGAGGAGTGGTATCCTCTACAACATTCGATAGCCCCGATCCGGCTGGCCCTTGTGGCCCAGTAGCACCTTGAGGCCCGGTGGCACCTTGAGATCCTGTAGCACCAGTGTTTCCAGTGGGGCCTTGTGGGCCTGTTGCACCTTGTGGGCCGGTATCTCCTTGTGGGCCTTGTGACCCAGTAGCTCCTTGTGATCCGGTTGCGCCAGTTGCACCTTGCGCCCCAGTGGCTCCGGTTGCTCCTGCCGGTATACCTAATGTGAATGAGGCCGTGCCTCCAGATACGCTGACACTAGCTGTTGGACTAGCACCAGCACTCAATCCGCTAACCGATACACTTGCCCCGGTTACTTGTTGAGTAGCCTCTGGGTTACCGGTTGATGAGTTGAACCCTAGTACCTTACCAAGTCGGGAGGCTTTGGCTGGCAGTATGAAGTTAGCCCCCGAAATGGTATCATGCTCAGGCACAAGTAAAGCTCTATCCAGTCTCTGATCGTGTTGCTGGTGGTGCATGAACTGATTGTTGAACTCTGTCTCCAATGATGAGGCGGTGAGGGTGCCTCCGGTGGTAAACTGTGATGTCCGTGAAATGGGGATGTTTGACATAATTGTGATAGTCTGTGCGTTTGTCGGAAAGTTCCCAGATGTAAAACTTATCGTGCCAGTGCCATCTGCACTGAGTGACACTGTGTAATGTGTTGTGAGGGTCTTGACCGTGCTATCGACATAGACCTTAATCTCCGAGGTAGCATTTACCTGGAATGAGAAACTGAACGGCCCAGCATCCGCAGGGTTGTTTCCGGTATATTGTATTCTCCGATCTTGTGCTGTTATGTTTGTCATACTAAAAGCCCCTTCTAGGTTTTATATCATTATTCATCTAAAATGTCCACGTCCATAAGCTGTATAAGTCTGCTCTCATTAGAGAATGTCCATTTCTTTGCAAGTGCTTGATACTCAGAAAGTGCGGTGCTTAGTAACTTGTAGCGTGTATCATCATCGGCCTCAGCGTAAACATCGCTCTCAAAGACTAGATCGTTCATAGCATTAAGCATTGTGGTATCACCATCAAAGTCATCATCACCCTCTATTCCCAGAGCCATATTAGGTTTTACTCTGCCGTTTGCATCTATGTTGTTAGCAACGTAAACATTTCTATTGAACTCCTCGGCTGTAAGCTCATAGGTCGCAATATTATCTTTTGCTTTAGGAAACAACTTTAGGTTCTTTTGTACCCTCTTACGATGGTATCTGTTTGGGAAGGGCTGTTCTGTTACTTCAGATATGCGTATAAACTCTCTTTCTAATCGTGAGTAGGAGCCTTCCATCACTTGAAATGGGTTGTACATAAACCGCCACTTGCCATACTTCTCTATCATCTTTGGCTGTATTTGATGCGTTGGTTCTCCCCAGAAGTTCATTTGCGGTTCAAGTTTATCAGAGTAGAGGAAGTGTCCACCTTTAGCTCTGTTCATCTCCTGGTAAAAACCTTTTAGAAATGGCGGTATATCTTCTATACGCATCAGTTCCATTTCATCAAGCTGACCTTGGTTGAGCATTGAGCTAGTGCTTTCCGGTGAAACTACTCTTTCTATATTTCTAAGTAGAGAGTTGACTGGTATGATGGGATACATCTCTGCATACTCCGGGTAGTTCTCTTCCATCCAAGATCTAGCCATAGTGCCAGTTCCAAGTGTAGAGAATGTTTCTACTTGTCCTTGTATATTAGAGGCAATACTGCCGACTTTACCTCCCATAAATTTTACAACTTTATCATAAAACTCTTCACCAGTTTCTCTATCGCCTCTGATCATTACATTATTTAGCTCAGATATGCCCTGGAGAAATGGTAGATCAGTACTGTGCTGAGATATCGCTAACCATAAAGCGTGTGTAAGCTCTGCTCCTTTTTGCGCTACGGCATCCGCAAGAGGGGGATCTACACCAAGACCAGCCGGGTTTTCAAACATCTGATAGTTGTGCATATCGGCTGACATCATTAGCAACATCGACACGGGATCCATTCTAGTAAACGATGAAAATTCATATATACCAGTTTCTTTATTTAGAACACCTATAGAGCCTCTCGGAACTTCTGCTCCTCTTCCTACAATATTCTGCACTCTTTTGCTGGTTGGCCCAGCACCGGTTATAATAACATCATCTCCATAGTTCCCAGCAACCATGTTGGCACCAAAGAGCATAATGCCCCAGCCCATAACAAGTTTTGACATTGCCTCATCAAACTCTCTTCCAGATCCTTTCTTGACTGCTTGTATAAGTTCGTGGGGAATAAACCTATCCCCAATCTCAGAGAACACATTTGATGGTGTCTTATAGAATGGATTGAGAAACATCTTGCCCACAAAGTTATTAAACATTCCAGAGGCATAATTGAATGGAGGCCGAACTTGCCCTTGGAAAGTTTCCTTCTGTGCCATTTCTGTAGCTATCTTTTTTATGTTTTCTGGTGGCTCTTTAATGAGTTTAAAAATGTGTGTTTGTACCATTTCAGCACGTTCACCAACTGTGTACTTAGGGTCACCATTAGTCTTTTTAAGTTTTGCTAAGTTTGCATTGAGAGACATACCAGAGCGATAAGCCTCTTGATATATAGTTTTGGAACGTATTATTCCTTTAAAGAACTCATCTTCCATAAGTAGCGCACGACCAGGCATTCTACCAGCAATACCTATAATATTAATTACTGAGTTGAAGAAGTCACCCATACTCCTTGTCTGGCTTAGGTCTTTAAGAACTTTTGGTATACTGTTTGTGTCACCGATAGCCGGGCCTCTTAGGTCTAGCTTAGTAGCAAGGTCACTAGCCTCACCTTTGAGCATGGCTCTAGTCATAAGAGTAAATGCATCTTTTAGGCCCATAGCATCACCAAACGCACCCATAGCCATTTCACCCATGTACGCTCTATCCATGTAGTCCTGGCCTCTAGCTTTTTCTGATCCTACAAGTTTAGCCATTTGCGTTCTAGCCTCACCGATGCCACCAGCTATACCCCTCTCACCAAGGCGCAGTATTTGCATTGTAGCGTTGCCGGCTATGTTTACTGCATGAGTAACACCAGAAGTAAGTAATGAATTGATGTACAGTTCCGATATCATTCTTGAAGAAAGTGTGACGGCCTTGTCAGCCATTTCGACAAGATAGTGTCCTCGCTGATCAAGGCTCATATTGTTGAGAGTTACCACATGAAGATCAATAAGACGAGGGTCAGCCTCGTTAAATAATATATCAGCTTGTTGTGTGATCTTGTCTAAGTTCTGCTCAAATATTTTATTTGCATTCGCAAGCACCGATAGACTTCTAGCACTTTCTGTAACTGAGGCCGATAGTCTTGCTGAGAAGTGCTTTAGTTGCCCTGCTAGTATCTGCACCTTTTTTGCTTGCAACCGTCTTTCCTCTGCAAGCTGAGGCATCATTGATGCAACTTCTGGTGTATCGGGTATCTCGCTTAACTTCTTTGTGCCATAGTTTATTTCTTTCATAAGACGTTTGATTATAAGAAGGCCACCAACAACATCCTCAGCCGGGAGCTGTCCACCAAGAGGCATAGTCAATATTTGTTTCATAATGGTGGCAACACCTTTTTTCTCAGCCATCTCAACCATTTCACCGATTGTGAGAGTTTTTCGTCTGCGTAAGTATTGAAACAGTTCTTCGTTATTCTGCCGTAAATTTGTAATCATTGTCTCATAGCTACTAGCATCATTGACATTCAACCCTTCAACCTCGTCAAACAGACTGCCGATACGGCCATACTTTATACCGTCTCCTTCAAAGCCTCCTTTTTTGATAGCCTCAAACAAACCATCGAACTCGCTTTGATCCATAGAGGGAGAGACAACTTGCCCAGCAATAACTTCTGGTTTCTCCTTTGGAAGGTCTAAAACTTTTTCTTCGGTTACACGGCCAAAGTCATCTAGCTTGATACCAAATGTATTTATAAGATTTCTGATTGGAGTTAATTTATCCATCGTCACCCTCCATCTGAGAAAAGCCTATTGCTGATCCTGCTCCAGCAGTAGAAGTAAAAACTACATTTCCAAATTTTTTGAAAAGGCTTTTTCTTTCCTCGTCATTTTTATATTTAAGAATATTGCTTATCCCATTTTTTCTAAGAAGATCAATCGTGTCTTGTTTTGTCTCAGCAGGAACTATGGCCCCCTCAAACTCATCAAGCTGTACACCCCTTTGAGGCTTAATTTCGAAATATTCAGTTGGCAAATCTATAAGATCTTTACGAACTTTGTCGGCTAATGAATAAACTTCATCATCTACAAATTTTTCAAAGGGAGAAGAATAGGGATGTGTACCAAGTTTTTTCAACAAAATATCAGCAAACATTTCTTCAGTCGTTCTAAAGCTAATATCATCCGGAAGTTTTTTTCTGAGTACATCCATCAATTTTTCGTATTCAAGTTGAACTTTGTTTTTAATATCTTCAAATTGTTCTTTGGAAATAACTCTGTCTCTTTCAGCTTTTATTTCTGATATGTTTCTAAATTGAGGCGATAGTTTTGCTCTAATTGATCCCATAGTTTCATGTACGCTTTCCATTCCAGCACCACGTTTTTTCTTCATTATTTTAACATAGTTTTTTAGGGTTGCTGGTAGGTACTTGCGACCAGTATCTGTATAGGTAAGAAAAATTTTATCGTTGCCACTACCACCAGCCACAATCATATCTTTACTAAGTTGATCCAAATAGTCTTGATAGCCAGATCTAAAGTTATCGAAAGAGGAATGATTATAAGTGTCAGGATTTTCACCAATGCTCTTCAAATAGGCTTTTCTAAGGGCTTGATTAGCATAAGTTCCTTCATCTGCTTTATATATTATTTCGGCAATATCATCTATCTCTTGATAGCTATTAGACAAACCCAAAGTTTCAACAAACTTTTGCGCTTTTTTATTCATAAATGTCTCAGCAAATGGTCTTCTTGTTGTGTAACCGTCAGCCCTAAAAACATCATTTGAGGCACTAGGTTTAGCCATTTTTGGACTTCCTATCAGCGTAATGTCTCCAAAGTTTGTTAATGGGTCTTCTACCTTAGATATAGCTATTGAAGGTGATGGCAGTCCACCAAGTCTGTCAATGTTCTTCAGTGCTTGCTCATTGATGTTGTGATGAACAATCAGTGGATCTTTGGTCTTAAAATTATTTATTGATATCATTTCAACGTCATTTTTTTTTTTATTAACCAACTCATCTAGCTTTATGATGGCATCTACGGCTGGGTCAGTAGGATCTGTGGAGAGCAGTTTGGTACCCGGTGTCTGACTGCTTTTATATTCTCTAGCCTTAGTGGCTAAACCGGAAAGAGCCTCTTTTGCTTTTGGGGATGCTTTATCAAAGAGTGTTTTGAAAAATGGGTAGGCTCCGACAGCACCTAATGTTGTTTGTGCTAATCCTCCAAGAGCTAGTTTAGGGTCATCGCTTGCCAAGCCAGATTGAAATTTTGTGAACCCCTCTGCAAGTTCTGATAGTTCTCCGATACCAGTAGCGTCTAAGATACCCATCCCACTTTGATTAACGTCAGTAAGTAACTCACCAACAAACATTGAGTTGTCCATCGGAACACCTAATTTTGTTAGGAAAGAAGTTACATTGCTTGCCATTTTTTCTTTTGATGGCATTCGGATACCAGTCAAGTCGGTTACGATTGGGATATCTCCAGAAGGTGGAACGTCTATCCCGGTAGCCTTACCAGCCAGTCCTTTGAGTTCTTCGGTGGTATCTACACCGCCTTGCTGTATTTGTTCATTGAGGTCGGAATACATATTGCTAGTAACAGCATTCACATCGCCTATCTCAAGTCTTTTTGTTTTTCTGTCGTAGTAGTAGCCATAGTCCTCGCCACTAGACCTCAGCTCGTTGCTCTTAATTATCTCATCAACAATGTCGAGAGAAATAGTTCCTTTGTCTGTTACAATCTTATCAGCCACCAGGTAAGCCCTTTTCCATTTTTCTTATGTTACGTTCAATATTTTCTTTCCAAGTATTTCTGTCATCATTAAACAGTTCTCGCATATAAGGACTGCGATACATTTCTGGAATTTGGTTGAAGTCAGTAAACTCTGTCCATTGCTCAATAAGATCTTTGAAGTTCTTTACTGTCTCCTCATCTGTGGCCCCCCGGATCATATCTTCTGTGAAAGTGGTGTCTTTTATGTTCTTAAATCCGTCTATAAAACTATTGACACTTCTTATTGCTTTTTTAAGATCGTCTTTTCTTTGATCTTCAGAGATAGAGAAGTTTGCCTCTTCTATAATGTCCTCAACAATCACTAAGGGATTTACTTCTGTTCCCTCTCGTCTTGATTTAAGAATAGCTTTTTTAAGTTTTCGTTCAGCCTCCTCAGCTTTTCTGTACTCATATTTTGCGTCATCTTTTAGATCACCATACACGATAGCTTTATAGTCCATTCCGACTGCTACTTTAATTTCATCAATAGCTTGTAGTGTTCTTTGGTCTAAAGAAGTTACTGTATCCTCAAAGTATTTATTGTAATCCGCTTGTGAAAGTTGCTTTCTGTACCTATTGAGATTGCCAAAGTTTATACGAGCTGTCCGTATCAATGTCTCCACTTCTAGGATAGCATTACCCTCCGACATTGGGGGAAAGCCGTTATCAACCGACAAGGGTTCTAGTGTTTCGCTATATTTATCGGCAAGATCGGAAAACCCAAACTTTTGTAACTTAGCTATGGATACTCGTGCATTAGATATGTCAGTGTCATCAAGAGGGTCTGTCTTGTTAAATATGTTGTCTAAGATAAGAACTTCTGCTTTCTTTTTCTCGTCTAAGCGTTTGTTTCCTATGTTTATTTCTTGGTTCTCCAAAGCTATCTTTTGCGTGTAGTTATTAGCGATTGCTTTCTGGAGGTCGTTGAGTGTGGGTACTTTTACCCCACCTTTTTCTTTTAAGTTCATAAAGTCTATGATGAGTTTTGCTTGTGGGTCTTTGCCCACATAGTTCCCTTTTTGTATCTGCGTAATAAGTATCTGAGGAGTGTACGCACTTTCTTCGCTTATATCCCGATCAAAGACTTCCTGGGTAAACTGACTTAGAAACCAGTCTTCAATAACTTGATCTTGCTCATTAATCTTTGCCTCTAGTTGTGTCTTAACATAACCATTGTCTCTAAACTGAATAAGGCCATCTTTAACAACATTCTCAAGTCTTGCTTTAAAAAGTTCTGGAGTAATATTTCGTTCATTTAGTAGAGCGGTCAACGTAGACGGCAGGGCATTAAGATATTCATTAACGGTCGCTCTACCGGTCGCTGATGCTGTACCCACTGACCCTTTGGCAAATGCGGTACGGTATCGATCAAACTCTCCAATACCCTGCATCGTAAGTTTTGATTTTATGATCTCACCAAGTTCGGGGGAACTCGCCTTAATAGCATCGGACAGTCCTAGTATAGAGGCATTGATCTGCTTTTGTAGAGTAGGTGGAGGAGTGTTGGCAGATGATGCGGTGAATACTAAATCATTGATTGTTCTCGTACCCTCTATCATCACCTCGTTTTGTAGAACGCGCAACGCACTCTCCCTAGCCGATTGACCAAATACAGTGTTGCCGAACTCTAGAAGATCTGATGTGTCTTTACCTTCTTTGAATGCGTTCTTCAGTGTGTTGACATCTGGTGCATTCTCTACCCCAAACTTTGCTCCTTCAATCCTGGCTTGCTCTTCGGCTCTCTTGAAAAAGAAGGAGGACATCTGATCCATAGACCGGGATAGCACGGTCATTGTTCTCTGCGCCTCTTGAGCCTCAGCTCCTTCTGGGAGGTTCAGTTGGTTCAGCCCTCGGCCTACTGATTGATATGGTCGAAATGTTGGTGCCATTATCCAAAACTATTCCCACTTTGTGATAGACCACTGCTTGAGCCTACTGATCCATATTGTCCAAATCCTCCGGCTAGTGTGCTGAATGCGCCTATTTGACCTTGAAGTCGTGCTTGATCTCCGGCTCGTCTAAAGTCATCCGCTCTCATTTGTGAGTTGGCTATCGCCATTGAGGCATTAAACATCGTATCGCTTACATCTTCAGAGGCTGGACGGCCTACGAGAAAGACACCCCGATCTAAGACAGTACCGGCATATCCCAGGCCTTGCTTTGGTGATCCGGCTATAATTGATGCCAAACTAGCGTTCGTGCGTTTCAAAGCCTCTACACCTTTCTTTTTGGCATTGACGGCCTCAACTCGTCCTCGTAGCTCTTCGTTTCTTGCTCGGATATCATAAGCCTCTTTTGCTCGATTACCGGCCTCCATTTGTCCTACTGCACTCACGGCAGATAAGGCTAGGGCTATTGCTTGGAAACTCATATTATGCTCCTGTTGATAGTTTGTACTCTACAGCTAAGACGGTAGCGAATAGAGGTTTGGTCATTGTAAAAGTAAGCTGGGCCTCGGTAGAATATCCGAGTAGGGGAGACATACGTTTTCTCCCGGTAAAGGTTGATATGGCAGTATCCAGTGTATGTGGAAACTCTCGGAACGGTATTTCATTCCCATTGATCGCCAGGTTCTGTGTTCGGTCTAGAATAGGTGTTGCCTCTAGTATACGTTTCTTACGACTGGTAACGACCCCACTAGGAAGTCGTGGTTCCACCGGCATGGTCTTGACCTCAACATCATACTGCAATCCTACCTCCACATAGGTAGTCGGTACGGCATCTAGCGTAATCGCTCCGGAGGCTACGGTTTTATCGGTCAGTACAAAATCATCACGAACAACATTGACTACCTTACCCTCTAGGTGAGAGAGACTACCGGCTGTTGTATTGGTGGGTTTGGCTTGATCCGGTGCTGTCGCTCCTGAGAAGTATTGAATGTTTGCATCAGTGGTACGGTCATCATCAAAGACCTCTAGGTAGTATTTAGTCGATGAGTTGATGGTACGTCTGACAATGACATAGATATCCTCTATATCGACCGCTACATCTTCAAAGATGCCATCGGTTATGAACTCGGACGGTGCAATCACATTCTGCGGTTTAAGGATAGAGTAGACACACATAGAGCCATCGGTGCCATTGGTGATCATCAGTAGATCGCCATCGTCTGTAGAAGTAGCCACCCGGAGAGCCATCTTCGTAGGGTTCTTCAACAAATGGGAGGAAAGAAGAGAAACATTGTCAGAATTGTAATTTAGATCAGTATCACTAAATATAAGCTCTCTGAGGGCTTTACCGGATTTTTGTATGTAAAGGGTTCCGGTTTCGGCTGACACAGGCCGTATGCCCTCTTTGGCTCCTCTCCGGGTAGCTGTCTTAATAACTATGTTTGTTGGTGTAATTGGATCAAGTGTGGATTGTGGTACAAAGAACTCAGCCGATGATGTAAAGATCTGTAAGTCACGACCGGATCGTATAGCATTGATTGCGTTCAGACTATCACTTGATATGGTCACAAAGATAGCATCAT
>VMHT01113343.1_pt1 | contig 10410 bp, 16 predicted proteins | sample 4693611 | NCBI WGS metagenome assembly VMHT01 (sample SAMN12280063, study PRJNA550983) | marine metagenome | isolation source: seawater sampled from same location over 5 years 0.02-0.2 micron viral filtrate | place: USA: collected off the coast of southern California halfway between the port... ...
ACCGGTCACGGTATTGATCCCGCTTTCTACCGTTTCGGTGATTGCAGTGATCATCGCCGTTGGGCTGAGGCTTGCGTCGATGGTGCCGTCTTCGCTCATTTGAAAACACCAACGCCTTCGATGAGACGCACTCCCAGCCACAGCCCAACAAGCCCAAGACCGATCCTGATTTCGTTTTTGTACGGTTTGTTGGTTTTGGTTTCTTCAACCTCGTTTGTCACCGACGCCGCGAGCTGCGATCCGATCGTGTCACCTGCGGAAGCAAGTGCGTTGCTGAGTTGCGCGGACGCTTCCGAAACGCCAGACGCCCAAACGTCACACCCGGCGAGGTTCCAGCGAATCGTTCCATCGATCAGGCCCCCACCCTCTCCAAGTCGAGAACAAATGCTTTCGCCGTTCCAGTCCCGATCACGCCAGTTGTTTGGGAGTAACGATTGTTCAAGATTGAACGCCAGTTCCATCAGATAGGCGTTGTTTGGGTAATTGGTTCGCGCGTAGACGATCGCCGTTTCTGCGCTTTGTTGGATCGTGAGTTGGCTCATGAGACACCCCAAAGAAGAAATCCAGAAACGACCGCAATAGCTAGCAGCGGAGGGTCATATCCGCCGGTGTATTTGGGCTCAATCTTGGCCACATATGCGCGAGTCTCGGCGGGTGCATATTGAAGCCAGCTCGGCCCGTAGGTCTGCACGGCGTTTCTGACGTTGCCGATACCCCAATTGTAACTAGCTAGGGCCTGTGACCAGTTGCCTTCAAGTCCCTGGCCCTGCAGCCAGTCAACGATCCAAACCATGTATCGAGCCGCCGCATCGAGAGCGGCAGTTGGATCGAACGGCGATCGACCCTGGCCCCATTCGGCCCAGGTGGCCGGCATGAATTGCCCCAGACCTTGCGCTCCAGAGCTGGCGTTTATTGCGTTCGGATCCCAATTGGATTCCTGTTGGATCTGAGCGACAAAGCCTTGGAGAGGAAGCCCATATTGAGCCGCCTTGGCCTTGGCCAGGTCGATGAGCTCAGCGCGCGTCATTCGGTCGCCTGCGTGCCGGAAAGCTCAAATTTGTAGACGTAAAAGGCAAGGAGAGCTGTAGGCCGGAACGTGAGGGACAACGTAAAGTCAGCGCCGATCACATCTACGGAGTCCGACTCCACCTCGATCCAGTCGTCGCCGTCTAGGGTCTTTCGGTTCATCGTCACCACTGATCCCCGGCGACTGAGCTGCATCCAAGTAGGCGTTGCCCATGCAATCGCTGAAGTATCAAGCGTGTAATAGGAGCTGGACGTACCGGAAGAAAGAGCTGTCGTCCAAACGTTGTCGCGCGCTGAGTTGGTGTGAAATCCGGCGGTCGCTCCGTTGTACGAGGCGCGCGGGGATGAGTTTCCACGATTCCCCGCAACGATTCCGCACCAGCTTTGATTCGTTCCCATGCTGGCTTCGCCTGCGTATTTTAGGGATGCAGTGAAGTCTCCAGTCAGCTTGTGCGGATATTCGAGGCTTGCATTGGTCCAGAGTCCCGAGCCGGTGTAGCTGTTCGTTGCTCCTCCCGTTGGCTTGACTGTCATCTTTGCGCCGTCGTCGGTGATCAGCGCCGACCCCCCGAAGTAACCGGAAGGATCCCAGACCTTCCATCCGTCGAGCATGGTTGCGTCCAGCGTTGCGCCATTGGCAATACTCGAAGGCGTTCCGGAGTGCGGTGACAGGTTCAGATCGACGGGGGTTCCGCTGGCAGTTGCTCCGCTGGAATAAACAAAGCCGGACATTCAAACCGCCAAAACTGTGAGCTTGGGGGTTCCTGCTGCGGCTTTGGCGTCGATCGTGAGCACTGGCAGACACGAGCTGCACCCGCTCGGCATTTGAATTGTCCAGAGATTTGAAGCGGGTACCCCCACTTCCACACTGGCACCTTCACCGATCCTGATTTTCAATGTCCCTGCTTCGAGGCCATCGTCTCCCTGGAATCCGACTTGGACCAGGCGCGCCCCATGCACTTGGAGATCGTTCGTTCCTAGGTAGGCGTCAGAGCTGGCCGTGTCGAACGAAATCGGCGCTTTTAGTCGAGTAGTCATGAAGGCAGCTCCAAAAAAGAAAGGCCCACGGCCCGGTGGGCTGCGAGCCTTTCAGATCGACCGAAGCCGAGGGGGGGGGGTTTAGCAGCGACCTTTGTTCTCGACGGCGAAAAATGGGATCCCCGCTCGCACGTTCAGAACGTTAGGACCGACATTGACGATCGACACCGTGATCGCTGCGCCTGCGTCCATGTAGAGGCCACCGTGTTCGATGGCGTTGCCTTGACGGTTTGCGGAGTAGCAGGCGGCTGGAACGGTGCCGGTTCCAGTCCCTCGGACGAGCTGGTCACTGCCGGGTAGCTCGATCTGGGTGATGTACATCTCACCGAGAGCGGAGGCCGGAGAGGGAGCGCCGAGCACCGTACTGGCTACTCCGTCTTGCAATGCCGAAAGGCTCAGCGAGGACAGCGGCACCCAGCCAGCGCGATCGGCGGTGAGAACTAGGTCCGCCGCTGCGCCCGCTGCAACCTGCGCCCCACCGCCCTCGCCGAGGTACTGCGGTGGTCGGGTCGGGCTGAAGTCTTGCGAGACCAAGTTGCTGGTACCCGGGACAGCGATTCCGCAGGATCCCTGGATGTTCGTTCCCTGGATTCCGAGGGTCGCGGCGATGGTGTCCGAGCTGGCGAACGGGAGACGGCCAAAACGGGCCAGGTTGAAGCTGTGACTCTTCACACAGCCCACAAAACGGTCACCGGCGAGCGGGAGCGAAGCTGTAGGAGTGTTACGCCCAACGATCAGCAGATCCGATCCGTAGATTTCGAGATCGGTGACATCGACGTTCTTGATGAAGTCGAAACCTGCATAGGCAAGCGTGGTTGCGATGGCGTCCGCAGACGCATAGCCAACGAGCCGGCTTAGGTCTGCGACGGTGCGCTCGTTGAACGTGATTGTTGCGGTCGATGTGCCATTGGTGTCGAGGCCAGCGGCGACGGGAGAGCCGTACCATACTTCGCGATTCATGATTTCAGATCCTTTGCGCCAACCGACGCGGTGAGGCGTTTCAGTTGACGTAAGAGTTGTTGATCATTCCCTGGACGCTGCGACTTGGCGCGGTCTGCCGAGGGGCGGTGATTTCTTTGAAGTCAGAGCCGTTGCTTGACTTCGGCATGAGCTGCCGAACGTCCCAGTCTCGACCACCCTTGTAATGATCGATTACTGCGAAGCCCGCCGCGCCCATGGCCATCGACTGAAGCATCTTCTTTGTGGCTGCTTTCTTTGAGAGCATCGAAGCCGCGAGGAAAGCCACGGCAGTCACGCTGGACGCTCCACCGGGAAGCTTTCCGGCGAGATCGTTGATCTGGCTGGAAGTATCAGCCACGGCAGCAACGCCCATTCCAAGCACTGCGTGAGTGACGGCTTTCCCGTTGCTGCTCGCCATGTAGCCCTTGGGCTGGCTTCGTCGGGCTGTCTTGCGGGGCTTGCGGGACTTGCGGGATTTGCGGGCCATTCGTTACCTCACGATCCGGGAGCTGGGATCCAGCCCTGGAGAACGTCCCAGATCCGATCGCCTACTTGGATCACTCCGTCTGCGGGGCTCTGGGGTTGATTTTGCGGTGGAGCTGGGGGAGTTGGTGGTGCTGGCGCGTCTTCTTTGCCTGTTCCGTTGTTTTCGCTAGATGCGTAGGCGTCGGACGCGCGCGTGAGCGCGAACAGAGCGATGGCAGCAATAAGAAGGGTCTGCGCGTTCACGGGCGACAGTTAATCACGGGCACCTTGTAAGGCTGAGGTTGATAGCGGTACCTTGCACGCCTTGCACGCCTTTCACACTTTCATTGATTAGGGGACAACATGGCGACGGTATACGGGCTCTCAGACGCACAGCGGACAGTCACGGTCACAAAGCTCGAGGGATGGCTGCGTGATAACGCGCTCCATACTCTTTATTGCGACAAGATTTCCGGACGTGGACGCACGCGATCACAGTCTCAAGTGGGTGAGTATTCCGGCGAGCTGCTTGGAGCAATGGGTGGGCCTGATGCAATTCTCGACGAATTGATCGAGGCTCACGGATCCCTTGGTGGCGTGCTTCAGGTTCGATCTGTGTTCGTCGGTGAGGACGGTGAGCCGAGCTGGGACAAGCAACTGCGGACCTCCTTTAATCTTGTTCGCCGCGATCCCGGTCAGGGCAAAGGCGAGGCCTCAGCGGTTGAGGGAATAGCGTCCACACTTAGTAGCGCGATGACCTCTCACACTCGCCAGCTAGGGACGCTGTATGACCGGTTGGACAATGTGAGCACTGCTTTGGTTGATCGCAGTCTTCAAGGCCAGGAGCAACGATTGGCTGACGTGCTCGCGCTCCAGTCGCGGATCTCTGAACTTCAGATCGAGCTTGTTCGTGCGGAGATGCGGGCGGACATTGCGGAAAATATGCCGGAGGGCCTGATCGACAAGATGCCGCCGGAGGCGATCGGAGCCATCATCAGCCAGTTTCTCCCGCTGGTGACTGAGTTACTTGGTGCCGGGATCTCTCGCCTAAAGGGCGACCAGGCGGGCCAGCTCGACCAGCCAGATCCGGATCCGGATCCGGAACCGAGTCCGGAGGCCTGATTAGATCTTCGGTGTCTAAAAGCAGCGCGAGCGCGAGGTCGCCAGGCATGGTGAAAGTCGGGTGCAGCGTCCGAACCCGAACCACTGCCCGTGCGATCTTTCGGCCGCTCTTGTGCTCAATCGTCTCGATCACTGCGTCGTCATCCGTAGGTAGAGCAGGGCGAGACGTAGCGATCTCCGTTGTTCCCGCTTTCCCGTAGCCCTTTGACTCCCAAAGAGCAGCTACGAAAAACTCCGAACGACTCAAAATCCACCGAACATTTAAACCGGTCGGTTCGCCCTCCTGGCCTTCTCGAAGCCCCTTTGCTTGGGTTGCTCCTGTTCCCCTTCCTCTCACAATGTCGTCTAGTGCCGGACTGTGACCGGGAGCCATTGAACAGATCGGCCGCCCAAGATCCGCCCGCGTTCCCTTTTCGATCGCCTCTTCCAGCTCTGCGGCGATGGCCTCATCCCCAAGCCTTTTGATCGAGCGCCACCCGAGGCCACCTTGGTGCCATCGTCGGCCGTGTGATACCGCGAGAAATTCGACAATGTGAACCGGTGACAGTTGCGTGATCGGGGTCGGATATTTGCACGCTTGGTAGACGTGAGACAGATCATCCCGGTCTATGGACTGCCACCAAGGCCCGGAATAGTCCCCACGTTTGATCCGCGCTCTACAGGTTCTCGCTGATTCAATGTCACCCCCCAAATGACAGCCGGCGTAGGGATCCCACCCTTTCCCGGTTTTGGCCTTTTCGGTTGCCTTTTCCCAGGCCTTGGCCAACCAGTCTCGGATGCTCCCTTCCGTGAGCCTCATTCCGGACTCTGATCGCGCTCGCCCCTTGTGGATCCCCTTGATCGCCTTGCCCGTCTTCAAGTTTGAACACGGTTGTCCCTTTTCAGATCCGCACGTTTCGCACGGATCTAGCACCAGCTCTCGCGGTCGCAGCTCGACCACCATGTGCCCGTGAACGTGCCACCAAGGCGTCTCATTCCGGGTGACTTCCAAGCCGTAATAGTAGCCACGGATGCGCGCTTTAAAGCGTTGACCCTCTCGGCCCTTAGTCATTAAGTCCCACGCCCGACGCCATCGATCCAGAGCATCCGATAACGACTCATCGGTGATCGCGGTGTGCGTCAGAGTGACCAGTGCCAGCTTCCCCCCGTCTTCCTGGTTCTGGATGTGCGCCCGAACCTGCCGCGCCAAATCGCGGGAACCCTTTGCAGCGCAAACGGGGCAGATGTGCGCTTGATTGCAGCCTTGCGGAATCGGCAGGGCGAGCGGGGCCCCGCTCGAAGTGACGCGAGCTTGCACCGTCCATTGTGACGAGCACCGATCAAGCTGTTCAGCTCGATCCCAAGGATCGATCGCTTCTTTCCCCGTCGCCGGGCCTTCGGAGTAGCGCCAGCTCGGCACGTAGTGAGGGCCGCGCTGAACCCAACCTGCGGGCCGGCGCTCGTACCGTCTCCGCGCAACGTAGCCAGCCATTCGGAGTGATCGAACCACATCCGCCCGTTTTGCGTGGCTTTCTACCCACCATTCTTGGCCGTCTAGAACCGGGGAAGATCTCCACCCGTTCTGGCCTGGGGTTGTGTTGCCTTTCGGGTCGGCAACCGAAAGACGTTGATCCCGCTCCCACCCGTTGCGCCAGAAACGGCGACCGGGGCCAAACCCTTCGGAGTCTCGCGCAAAAGATTGTGCCCCTTGCCAGTCAACGGCCGCACCTTTCACTGGTCAGAATCCGCGCCAAGCGGACCTTCGGCCCGCTGATCTCCATCCGTAAAGAGTTCCGAGGCGGAACACTTTACGTCATGAGGTTCAAGGGCGAGCGAGCTGGGGCGCAGTTCGACCACGATCCGATCGGCTAGTTGCGATCGTCGTTGTGCCCATTCCTCCGACGCCCTCAACACATCGAACCAAGCCCAATCGCACTCCCAGAGCCGATCGGCCACTCTGATCAGCGTGGTCGATATCTCCGAGTAAACGAGGGCAGTCGTGAGAAGCCGGTGCTGAGGCACCTGAGACCAGGGAACGACCGGGGCCAAGACAGAGTTGATCGCTTCGTCGGCGCACAGGCGAGCCCAAGTATCGCGGGCGCTCTGGGGACGCCGAATGTCCGAGGCCCCAGCGCTCCAATTCGTGATCCGGGGGTTCAGAAAGTCGGACGGGCGAGGGGTAAGCGCTTGGAGCTGAGCGAGAGCCGCGATCGGGTCACTGCTATTCTCTGCGGAACTGGTCATATTCTTTCCTTTGTGACCGGTGAGAGGCTCCCCAAGACCCTGCAAGGTCTCGGGGAGTTTCGCCTTGGGGACGGTCAACCGCCGAGGCTTAGTAAGTGTCGCGTGCGCCCCTTGGTTCAGTCAAAGCCCTATCCGCTTTGTAAACCAGATCTATACAGTGGCTAACGACCTCGAGACGGATAGTAACGCCCGGCTTTACAATTCAGAACGGGATCAGGTTTTCGTCATAGTCGTCGTCGTCGTCGTCGTCGTCGTCGTCGTCGTCGTCGTCATAGTCGTCGTCGTCCTGGCACCACTCCCACCTCCCGGTGTATCCCTTGTCGCGCGCTTTGGCTTCTTGTTTGCTCCACCACGTCGGCCAACGCTCGACGATCTCACAGGTGTTGCAATTGACGTGATCGGCGTACCAGCGCTCTAGCTTGATCACACGCATTGCCCAAAGAACTGGACCTCGGGACCGGTATCCCTTCCCCTCGATATCTGCGTTCGTTTCCCGAAGTCGCTGCACGCCCTCCGCCCAAGTCACGCCCTGCGATGTTTTGGCGTATTCAGCGACGTGGTCTCCGCACTTGCAGCGGAATTCGTTAACCCAAGGCCCGGGTGGTATCGGCTCTGGGATCTCGTTGTTCACCATCACAGCACCCGGGATCCGTCGCTTCCAATCACGCCGGCCTCTTTTAGGGCGCGGTAGATCAAGATCACGCTTTGGGTGATCCGCTCTAGAAATTCGATCCCATCCGCCGGATCGCAACCGCCAGGTGGGCACGCTTGGGGGTTGTCGCGTTTGAGTTCGCGCGCCGAAGCCATGGCTGCCTGCCGCGTTCGCCGTCGGCCTTCGCGTTCGCGGTTCTCACCAAGAGGCATTGCCGAGAGTCTAAGCACCTGGCGCACAACAACGGGTGCGGTTTTTCGCGCTGCGTTGGCCTGCTCATCGGTGATCATTCTGTCCCCTTTTCTCGCGTGCGTTCAAGAAGCACAGCAAGGCCTTCACCATTAGATCTCACGGCCTGCGTAAATGCGTCGATTTGCGCGAGCTGCGCCGCGCCGGCTTCCGTTAAGACCTGACGAATTGCCACTACTTCGCGGTAGACCAGAACAGCAAACAGACCAAGACCACCGGCTTGGGCGATTAGCTCAATCATCCAGCTTGGCTCGTTCATTTGCTCGCATTCCAGCGCGCGCCCAGCTCCTGACCAATCGCAAATAGCGCAACGTCTGCAATCGCGTTTGGCATTCCTTCTGGTCCCGATACCCCAAAGAACGTGGAGTAACCCTCGATCTTTTGTTCTGCGAATTCGTATGCAATCGCAGCAACTAGCGCCGGACCTCTTGGCGCGTTGACGAGGCCGGCAGCGAGTCCACAAGCAAAGTGAACCAGCGACCATGGATCGATCATGGCTTTGTTTTGGTCTGACTTCGTGAGGGCGAGGATCATTGCGTCAAAAGGTAAAGCGCAGCAGCGCCAATAACCCAGGTGAGCGGGCTGATCTTTGACGACTCGCCCGCCCCTTCTAGATCTACTGTGTCCGTTTTGGGCTGGTATTCAAGTCCCCCCGGAAGGGTCCAGTTGATCCCAAGCAAACTCAGAATGTAACCGCCGGTCGCGGGGTTGCCGTTCGACGCCACCACCTGGTCAAACGTGGGGGCGCTCGCTGCCGTGAGTCCCTTCTTGACTTGCGCGATCTTGCCGTTGGCCGTTGCCACAAAAATGGTTCCGTCTACGTTTTGGAACGCGATATCAGATTGCGGCGACGTGAGGCCGTTGTCGGTGAGCAGAACTGCGTAGTTGCCTGACAGATCACCGATCGGCCTAGGCAAGGAAGCGATCGATCCCGAGGCTTGGATCGCGTCGATTGACGCGGCAAATGCTTCTGCGTATCCGTTGCGGTTTAGTACTTCTCGAAAGCTAGAGGGCTTAGGCATCGTCTTGAATCCATTCTTTGTTTACCGCATCCCAGACCCGTGATCCGGTCGCTTTAGTTTTGTCCGCGACGTTCTCCAGCACGGGCACCCCGTGATCACGAAGCACCGACACCGTAAGAGCCCCCGGGGCTGCGACGATTCGCCCAACCGTCTGCAGAGCCTTGGGCATGTCCGGATCTCCCGCTGCAGCCATTCCAAGAGCCGATGTGAGTCTTCCTGTCCATTTGGGGGCACCCAGAGCGGTTGCGACGTGGCCGGCTACCTCAAGATTTACGAGGGCCGCAAGCACCTTTTCTACTGATGTTGGATTCACGATCGACTCCTGATGAATGCGAGTCCTAAAAGGCTCCCCGCGAGGTATGGGGCCAAGGCTTTGAAGCGTTCCGTGCGCGCCAGCTCGCGGGCCTGGTCAAGCTGAGCTTCGAGCGTGAGATCGATTCGCTCAGATTCAGTGCGATTTTTCGCGATGCATTCGACCTGCCACGTTTCCTGCCATTCGATCGCCATTGCGACAACGGCTTCAAGGCCTGCGATGCGTGCAGAGAGCTGGTCAACCTTTGCTCCCCAATTGGGCCGATTAGGCGGCGTGACGTTTAGTGTCTGCGAAATAACCCACGCGTCATATGCTTCCGCGATCTCTGGTCCTTGGATCCTACCGTTTCGTAGTCGGATGTTTGGATTCCCTAAGAATGCAGTGCCTCGCCTAGATGCGGACGGGCGTCCTACCCCAAGCCGATTGTCCACCCAATCGGTCCAAGCTGCGTTTGAAACTCCAGCTCCAAGGGCAGATCCAAAAATAAAACCAAGGATCACTCCCGGTGGCTGAGGAAGTATTGAGCCTGTCAAATAGTCCGCGAACGGCTGCCCCCCCCAATGCTGTGAGCTGGGTTTGCCCATTCTTGTGAGAGAGCTGGCGATCGCGTTTGCGCCGTCCTGCCTGTAGGAAGCGAGAGAGGCGCGTGCATTGTTTAGGAGTCCGATCTTGCTGATCAAAAACTCTTGCATCAGGCCTTCTTTGTAACAAGGCTGGTCCCCTGCGGCTCGCACCTGGTCAACCTTACCGGTCACGGTATTGATCCCGCTTTCTACCGTTTCGGTGATTGCAGTGATCATCGCCGTTGGGCTGAGGCTTGCGTCGATGGTGCCGTCTTCGCTCATTTGATTTTGTCCCAGACCCACAAGCCAGCGATGGCCGAGAGTACGACGCCAACCACGCCAAACCCAGTGCGTATTTTCACGGGCACGATGAGGTTTTCCGCACTCGGCGGAATTGATTGATAGGTCTCAGATCGACCTAGAAGAGCTTCCACCTGGCTGTGAACGACTTCAGCGATTTGCGGTTGTTGTTCTGTCGTGAGCGTGTCTCGCAAAGAGCGAAGAGCGGAAAGCATGGAGTCTTGCCAAGGCAGGCACGATCCTTGGCCCGGGATCTGGCCTCTGTAGAGCAGCGCGCCCAACCATGAAGTCTGCGAGTTGAGCAATGAAACGCAGTAAGTGTCCTGCATGAGCGCGACCACCGGGTAGGTGTTGGCCGCGCTGGCGCTGTTGGGCATTACGTCTTGGATCCACAGAAGTAGATCGTTAGTTTGCGATCCCCAGCTCATGAGATCCCCCAGAGCAGCAGCCCAGAAACGACAGCAATAGCTAGCATCC
>VMHT01170945.1_pt1 | contig 10410 bp, 9 predicted proteins | sample 4693611 | NCBI WGS metagenome assembly VMHT01 (sample SAMN12280063, study PRJNA550983) | marine metagenome | isolation source: seawater sampled from same location over 5 years 0.02-0.2 micron viral filtrate | place: USA: collected off the coast of southern California halfway between the port... ...
GAAAAAGAGAGGATGCCTGCCGCCGAATTGTTTTCAGATGGAGCAAAAGCGATGATGGAATGACCAGCATTGTTCAGGGCTTGTGCAAGCATTCTGAAGCCAGGAGCTTCGATACCGTCGTCGTTGGTCAGTAGTAGCCAGCCGCCATCAGGAGTTTTATTGACCATGGTCCTCACTCTGACTCGATGGCTTCTGATGTTTGAGGGTTCGTATCATCCATAGGAGATGTTGCGGTTACAATGAGCATCAAACCAACCATCAAAACCGCTCCACCAAACCATGTCCAGCGACCTGGTATATCAGTGTCGAAAAGAGCATAGCCAATAAATGAACCAATGACAGGCTCAAGCGTCACACAGGCAGAAATGACGAGAGGTGAGAAGTACTTCAAACATGTATTCAGACCGGTATGACCCAAAAGACCTGCAATCAATGCTAACGCCAAGAACCATTTGAAAAATGCCCCATCAAGCCATCCAAAAACCCCGTATGTTGCAAAGTCTGCTTCAACCAACATCGAGGCTGGTAGCAGGAGAACTGCTGCAAGAAACGTGACTGGAAATGCATAGAGGAAAATCGGCATCCAAGAACGAAGAATACGTCCACAAACAATGTAGCCAACCACTGTTAACGCGCCGAAAAGCGCCAGTGAATCTCCTAAAAGCGTGACCGTATTTTCGCCCTGTTGAGTGCCCTCATCCAGCAGTGTCAATGCTGCTCCAGCAAAACCGATGACTGCACCAAATAACTCACGCTGAGTTGGCTGTCGAACCCCAGCAAGGAATAGACCAAATGCGAACATACCTGCAACAACAATCAATGGATGTGCGGTCACAAAAAGCAAAGAATGAGTCAGTGTGGTGTACTTCAGACTAGCAACCCATGCTCCAAAGTGCATCGCCAAAGCAAGACCGCTCAATCCAAGAATAAGCAGCGTCCGCTTCTCAAATAATTGTGCTTTGATCTCAGTTGATTGCTGGTTCCATTGGACCACTGCAAATGGTAAGAGGACAACTGCAGTCAATTGCAGACGATATGAGGCCTTGAGCAAAGGATCGAGGTCGATTTGTTGTAGTAAGGCCCCTGCACTTGAAACACCAAACACCGCAGAGACCAGCAAGACCCAAACCCATAGCCGGGGCTTGGTTGAGGTCATGCGATCACGCTCAATCCTCGAGCACTGCATCAAGTGAATTGGTGGTACCAATCACGCCAGCACGCTTGAAGAGCAGGTAAATTCCGCCACCGATGGCCACATTGAGACCGATAAATCCAACCATTCGACCGATGTACCAACTGGTAGAATCGGGATTCGGGACCAAAGTATCAATGAAGGACAGGATGCTTGATTCCGTCCCAAAGAAGGCCTCACCAGTCAAAAGACCAGCTGCCACCATGAAGGTTCCAAGTAAGATTAACGCTCGTTGCTTTTCTGCTACCGTCGTGCCTTCTTTCTCCTTAATCGCTTCAATACGAGGTGTCAAGCGCTTTTCTTCCCATGAATCCCGAGCAACACCACCGATCAGCATAGGTAGAGTGTGAGGTACATCAAGGTACATACCCAATCCGAAGGAGGTACCCATGCCTGTGGCCCATTCGACAAACATACCGAGTAAGAAACCAAGTCCGAGCAAGTACAAGTCACCTTGGCCTTCAGCAAAAATAACTGAGAACGTTGCGAAGGCGTTCGCTTGAGGAGCCATCAAGGAGATGTTTCCGTCAGCAAGTTGCTTCGAGAGGAAGATGGCGACACCTGCACCGATAATGGCACCGGGTACAACACCCATGATGTTACCTTTTGATATGTGATACGGGCGATTACCGATGTAGAGACTGTTTTTGTAATCGCCAATCACAGTACCAGACATCGAGATGGCCGAGCCAAAGACCGTTGTTCCAACCAGACCGAGAAGAACTGCGTCCTGCGTATTCAAATCGAGCAAATCTTGGAAGTTGAGGAAGACCCCAAGCAGCATCAAGAGAACGATAAACGACGTCCCAGAAACTGGCTCAATACCTGTTTCACCCATGACCCGCACGGCGATGGCACCGAGCAGGAAGGTTGTCATGATCAGTACTGTAGCAAACACGAGCGAGGCAAGTATTGAGAAGCCTCCAACAGTGAAAATAACCAGCATGGCAAAGAATGTAATTCCCATGAAGATTGGGATGTGCTTGAGTGGCCACTCATACCAACCCTTGCCTTCCATGTACTCTTGACTGCCTTCACCCTTGAACGCAGAACCTATGTCTGTGAAGATGTTGAGGAAGGTCTTGTACATCTTAGCAAGACCGAACATCCCGCCACCCACAATCGAACCAATAGCAATGGTACGAACAGATTTACTGAATGCAATCATTTGCAATGCAGCGCCGTCACCTGATGCATAGGATTGAATTGGTACGCTGGATTGGGACATTGCGTCATAGATTGGGAAGTTGAACCAGACAACAAGTGGCACAAGGAAGAACCAACCTACGAGGGTACCGAGGTTGACCAAAAAAGCAACTCGGGTTTTCATAAACCAACCGATGGCGAACATCGAAGGCGTTAGGGCAATCCCGATGTAGGTGTAGGCAAACGGGTTCCAAGAGGTTGATTCGCTTCATTGAGTGTAGCCCAAAGAAATGCCATCTGAATCGATGCCGGAAGGTTGGTGAATCTTACCACTGGAATAGAATGAGGCGAGGCCATAATCTCCAATGGCTAAGGTCTCAGCAAGGAAATCAAGCAATGCAAGCTTGCGATCATTGACCCAAATCAAGGGGTATTCAACGAGGAATAATCCCAACATGGTCAAACCGGTCCACACACCGATGGTTTTCAATGATTCACGAGCATGTTCGACCGCACCAGTGTTAACATCTGAAGCGATATCCAACATCTTGAGAGTCGCTTCGAAACCAGGAAGTGGCAATGGATCCTCAACCAGCCAAACCCTCCTGAAGATAATGAAATACATGATCCCGAGGAAACCTGCAAACATACTGGCGACAATACCAACGAATGCTAGATTGAATGTATCGGCGTTACTGATCAGTGGGCCTGTAGCCAACTCATATCTTGCATCTGAGGCCAGGAGGAAAATCGCTGGGAAGGTGAAAATGAAACCAGTCGAAGCGTGCGTGGCACCCGTGGTTGCAGAGGTGGCGATGTTGACTTCAGATGGTGACCACTTGAGGGCCATACCAAGCAGGTAAGCAATATACCACGCAGCCGAAATGGCAAGCCCAAGTTTAAGCCCGATGTAGGCGGTAACGCCTGAGAAAACCGCACCGATTGCGATACCATAGAGCACCTTACCTGTATTCCAATGCGATACTTCGAACGATTCTTCGAGGTTTTTTTCCTCGAGATACTGCTCCAACACACCGGTGTTGAGGTTGTTGTACATGTCGTCGTCCAACCACGTCAATGTACCCTTTTCAATGGCTTTGAGACCTTGTGGAGTAACTGGCTGGCGGTATGCAGATTTTTCAACACCCATGTAGGTCACATCCAGCGTGCGCATGGCGCACATGATGCCCTAGACATAACCACTTGAATACCATTGCTGTTGAAAGGGCGTGAAAAAAGGGAGACAGCACACCTCTGCGAAGCCTCAACGTTCCGAAGAATCCTTGATTTTACGAGCGGGAATGCCCCCCCAAACCTCGCCGGCTGGAATGACCTTGTACTTTGGAACAACAGCTCGGGAGGCAATCACTGCACCCTCACCAATTCGCACGCCTGGTTGAATCATTGCACCTGTGCCAATAAGTGCGTTCTTTTCGATTATGATCGGACTGAAAATAAGTTCGTCCCGCTCGACAAGGTGGCCATTAAGAGTGGCCGAGCCTCCAATGACAACGCCTGACTGGATGGTGACTAAGTTTGGGTCATTGATTTGGGCGGTGTTTATTTGGGCCCCTTTTTCGATTGATGCTCCGGAGATTCTCAAGTAAGCATTGGCCACGAATGATGGAACAAGATGCTGCATGAAAGGTCGAATGGACCGGCCAACCTGACCGCAAATAGCCCAACGAATCGTTGTCATTGATTCCAAAGGCACAACCGTATGTTCTTTGACACGAACATGCAGTAGAAATTGAAGTATGGCAGCAAAGAAAGTCAGACATAGCATGTAGATGATAACAGCGCTTGCCGCAACGATTCCAGTGTAAAATGCATTCATCCATCCTCCATCAAGCGCAAGGAGTTCACTCGCCCAACCATAGAACATAATGGCTGGACCAGCAGGTAGGCCCCACACCACAGCCATGAGCCCAATCACACCGATGGAGCCAACGGTTTGCACAAGTTGGAAGGCCTTCATAGAGGGCTTTCAGCGCGTGCGCACCAAAAACATGCCACTCTCACTCGGCTGGGTTGACAGTGATTGTTGGGGGTGCTTCGCCACGAGCGATGCGATCTTCCTCTGCAGCCACTCGGATACCCTCTTCGAGGTCGACTCGGCTCGTAAGATACGTACCCGCTAGAATCACTATGGTGATTGTTAGAATCGCAACACGACTGTCGAATGTCGAACTCGCTATACCATAAAGGAAGGTTCCAATCATTGCTGCGGACTTGCCAAGGAAGCCAAAGAACCCGAAGAATTCTGAGGTCCGTGTTTCTGGAATCAACATGGAGAACATCGAGCGTGCTTGTGCTCCTGCTGCACCCATAGCAATTCCAACGAACAGGCCGAGAATAATCCATTGCATGGAAACACCAATACCTAATGGCGACCAAAGATTGTCTCGCATGAAGGTTGCATAGCCGTCAACTGGTCCACCCTGATCCACTACGCTTGGGTGCGTGTCACCAACGGTGGCGTTGCCATCTTCAGGTCCACCAACAAATACAATCGAGAATCGGTGTTCTTTCATGTCAAATTGAGAAACAATTGCTGCAGCATCCGTTGCTGTGATTTGTTTGATATCTTCTTCTGCACTGGTCGCTTCATCAGCAAGCATTGATGCACCAACAAGACCAATCAAGACTACCAGCATGATGAGAAGAGCTCCTTTGAATCCAAGTTCCATTCCTTGAATGTAGACCATGGCACCGCCAAGCAATCCGAGTAAAATCAAGATGAAGAGGCATACCAAAATACCAGCACCTAAGGTGCTAGAACCGGCATCTTCTACACTATAATCTGGCGTTGGGAAGTTAGATTCAAAGGCTGTTCTGAAGGCATCGTCACCTTCAGAAGACTCGCCTATCCAACCTTCATAGCCTCGATCGTAGAGGGTATCCAGTTGGTAATATGAATCGCCTTCTGTCGACTCGACCCAGGTAAACTGGAAGTCATAGCGCTCTGCATCTTCGACTGCGTTTTCCTGCTCCATTTCCAAAGGAGAGAAACCAGCAGCAACAACGGCGACTGCTGAATAGATCAACAAGGAAAGCATAAGAGCGAATTTTGTACCCTTGACATTTGCCAACTTGCCAAACAGGAGTGTCATAGGAATCGCAACAATGTTCACTGTAAGCAACAGGAAGATGTTCATAGCAGGGTTCAGTCGCAAAACTGATTCACCAAAGGCACTTGCCATACTGGCAATGGTGTTAACACCATCATAGAACAGAAGGTATGCAAGCAAGAAGAGAGCGAGGACCTTGAACTTCTTGATTTCCATGAACGTGCGCCCGACTTGAGCATAGGCAACTTTGGTGGCATGGGCAATGCCTTGCCATTCCATGTGCGATGGAATCTCTGGCTCAGGGGTCCACTTGAACATCAAGAAACCATAGCCCCACCACCACAAGGATGAACTGACGAAGATTGCCGCTAAGCGGAAGTTCGTATCCCAAGTGAACGGACCCATCAAGATGATCAGATGGAAGATTAACAACAGTGAACCGCCCATGAAACCGTAGGCATAACCTCGGCTTGATACATGGTCCATGCAGCGCTTTTCAGCGAGGTAGGGCATGAAGGAATAGTAAATGACGTTGCCACCAGTGAACCCAACAGTACCGATGGAATACAACAAAGCGAGTACGATATAACCATCCGGGCCGAAATATGGTGCAGCACCCATGAGTGCGGTAAAAATAACACCAACAGTGGTGTACCATTTGAGAAGCTTCTTCTTAATCGGCATCCTATCCGCAATGACACCAAGAGCAGGCGCTGTCACGACAACAAGAAGCATTGATGCCGTGAGGATGTACGCATAAAAGGCGTCACCAGATTGGGTACCTGTTGCTAAGTTGTACAAGTTTGCCATCAGCGCAGGAGCGATAACGGTCATCACTGTGAGTGCATAGGCTTGATTTCCCCAATCATACCAGTACCATCCTTGAAGCGCTTTTTTATCTGCTTCAGGCATCGCTTTCAGGGCTGCATCAACAGAGAATGGCTCGTCTTGAGTTACGGTCTGGCTGGCGGTCATAAACTGTCAAGAGCGCAGGTGGCTTATGAATACATTACCGGCAAATAGCGCCAAGAGCCTGAGTTGCTTCCTTTCAAGAAAAGGCCAACAAACGAGGATCAATGGTCTCGGATAATCTTGAATCGGTCAAGGGCTTCCATCCACATGATTTCCTTACCCGCTTCGATGTTCATGCCGTCTTCAAGTGGAAGAATCATCATGCTGTGGTCCTTCATGTTCATGGCGTGAACTTCATTTCCATCAAGGTGGGTGACCATGGCGGTTCCCTTTTCGATCATTGGAACGTGAATGTTATCGGTGACTGTTCCCACGTGAGAGATTTTCTTCGCAGAGAAAAGTGAGACCAATTCGAGGCGAGCCTTTGCTGAACCGTGCTTTCCTGGTTTGGACTTTGAGATGCTCAAAATTTTGTAGGCTTCATCGTCGACGACACAAAATCGTCCGACTTTTAGGGTGCGAATTTCAACACGGTCTGTTCCTGGCATAGAATCCCTCTATTTGCCCCCTTATGGTGCTGGCTTATCACCCTTCGCTCTTTTTACGCTCAAAATTAGAGTTCACGAACATCAAAACGTTGCCCTGATTGCTCCATTGAATGGGCAGTAACCAGTGAAATCAGTTGCCCAGCCACAGCATCACTTGACACCAAATGTCCTTGCTCATGAAGATCGATAAAGGATTGAAGCGAAGGGAAATCTGCGGATGGAGTCGAACGAATTTGAGCTTGCATACCCGTATCAACAACACCCGGGGCGACGGAAATGGAACTAATGTTGCTTGCTCGGCCTTCCTCTGCCATGCAGCGAGACCACATGTCAAGACCTGCTTTTGAGACACAATAGGCCGACCATGAACCAATAGGCCGCAGTGATGCTCCACTCGAGATGGTCGTGATTCGACTCTGTTGTTCGCCCCCAAGCAGATGGTAGATCTGCTGTGTCAACGCTTGCACACCAATCAAATTAACATGGACGCTTCGAGCCCATTCGTCGGCTGCAGCATCTTCAATTGGTTTGACAGGAGTAACCGCACCAGCGTTGTGAACGACCCCTGCTATGAACGACGCATTTGCTTTGATGATGACCGAGGCGGCTGCAATTGAGTCTAGGTCCGACAAATCACATTCGATGCTCATCGAATCCTCGGAAGAAGATTGGAGCAGTGATTCAACCTCATTCAATTCCTTTGAAGGGCGTGCCAATGCAAAAATGGTGTGTCCTTGTTCAGCCATTTGTAGGGCTAGGGCGCGGCCTAATCCTTTCGAAGCACCAGTTATGACATAGACTGGAAGGGTCATGGGTGGCCATCGGCGGAGGGATTTTGATTCTGCCGTTCACAACCAAGGCCGAACCAATGGCGTCAAATCATAGATGGCATCATCAATTTCTTGACGGACAATCTTTGACTCTTCTAGGCCTAAGGAACGCTCGAGGCGCTTGATCAGTGGACGACATCGAGGTGTTGTATCGCCTGACATGCAAAAGAGCGCAAGCAGAAACCGTTGAGCACGGCGTTGCTCGTCAACCGTGCTTTTTTCCTTCTGGTCTGGGGCATCGGGCAACATCATGAGGAAGCGAATTTGGTTTGGATGCATAAATCGAGCTGTTTGTATTTGTTCATTCAGTCCTTTAAACACCTCGTGAAATAAACCGTTTGATATATTCTCTATGCCTTCAGGAAACGCATGTGCCACTAGTCGAGGTGTCAATTCATGGCCGACAAGGCGTGAGCGCATGTCTCTGATCATCGAGCGGGTTCCAAACATATTGAGGATGATGAAAACAGGTAGAGCAGCAAGCATGGAATAAGCGCGAACGGCAACCCTACCAATCAGGCGAGCCCATAATCTTCGTAGAATGATTTTGAACATCGTCGCAGAAACAACAATCCGCAATTTGCTCAATATCTTGCGAATTAGAGCTCCAGCTTTACCAATGTGGGCGAGTGGATCAATACCAAACATAGTGGCTTTGAACCCAGGTGCACCAAGAGCAGCATGGATGAGCCAATGAGGGATTGAATGTTCGAGTTCGACGGTTTTCAGTTCTTCTTGAGGGATGCCAAGAATACTTGCCATTCTTGCTGCTGTCCGAAGCGCATCGCGATAAATGAACATCAATTCTAGGCCAGTTGCTATCGAACTCACAACCGTCAAGATCACCAGAGTTTGCAAACCAGATACACCTTCTGCAGCGGGATGCTCGTAAAGGAAGAAAGCCAGGCCAAAGAGCAGAAGACCAAAAATCAACCCAATAAGACCCGCACGGGCAACAACCAGTCGTCCAATCAAATCCAAACGGGCATCAGCGTCTTTGCGTTGCTCAATATGGACCTCGGGATTCGATTGGACGGATTGAACGAACCGGACAATGGCCCAATTCTGTAATCGCTTGAACACAGGCCAAACCCACTTCAGTAGGTGTAAAACCCTTGGCCCGTCTTGCGACCAAGTTTTCCATCTTCGACCATATCGATTAACAACTGGGCTGGAGCGTACTTGGCATCACCCATGCCTTCGTGAAGGACGTTCATAATGTGAAGAACTGTGTCAAGACCGATGAGGTCTGAGAGGGCTAATGGCCCAATAGGATGGTTCATGCCAAGCTTCATGATGCCATCAATTGCCTCAGGCTCCGCAACGCCTTCTTGCAAGGTAAGGATGGCTTCGTTTAGCATTGGACAGAGAATGCGGTTTGAAACAAAGCCGGGGGCGTCATTGCATGAGAGAGCGGTTTTACCCATTTGGGCGGCTGCGGTAATCACAGCGGTGTTGGTGGCTTCACTGGTTTCTTTTCCGTTGATGATTTCCACCAGTTTCATGATTGGTACGGGATTCATGAAGTGCATACCAATCACTTGTGAAGGACGGTTTGTGGATTCCGCAATCGTCGAAATTGAAATTGAGGAAGTGTTTGATGCAAGAATGGTTTCTGGTTTGCAGATTTGATCGAGTTCTGAAAAGATGTCTTGCTTGAGCGCCAAAATCTCTGGTACAGCCTCGACCACAAGATCGCAATCTGCACATGCTTGGCGGTTAATAGCGGTGGAAATTCGTGAGCGAGCAGCATCTGCATCTGCTTGTGTCATTCGTTCTTTTGCGACGAGTTTTCCAAGAGATTTTTCGATGGTGGCAATCCCTCGTTCAACGTAGGCTTGTTCGATGTCCACCATGATCACATCATAGCCCGCACAAGCAGCCACCTGCGCGATTCCATTGCCCATTTGTCCTGCCCCGAGTACGGCGATTGTCTGTATGTTCATGCGACTCAACGGTCACCCCAAACGAAGGGGATTCATCAACCTGCTCCATGAGGTGCCAGCATTCATGACTGCCATGCGGAACTGAATTTCGCAATACGGACATCTTCGGATGTTAGAGGTAGCCCGACTCGGATTTGAACCGAGGTCGGCGGGACCAAAACCCACCATGATGGACCCCTACACTATCGGGCTATGAACCAAAGGCGGTGGGCTCACCTTTTTGTTCTTGTCGGCGGACTCGTGTCGAATCCTATTCCAATTGTTGACGGAGGGTTGCATCCTCAATCTTACTTTTGGCGCTGAGAATAAATTCTTCGAGAGAAATATTCTGTCGACGCTGATAGAGAATCGCCTGCATACCCATGTCTAGTTTGTCCAATTGTTTCACGAACTTCGCCTCATCTGTCGAACCATGTTCGTATTCATCAAACAACTCAATCCATTCTGGAGCCATGGCCATCATCGCTTGGCGTTCATCTTGTGCTTTGGTGGAACAGTCATCATGTGGCGTCAAATCACCAACGCGAACCTCAGGCAGGTCATGAACCAAACAAAGCGACAAGACTCGCACTAAATCGAGGTGTGGTGGACACAACTTGAGGGCGAGCACGCTCATGCCCCACGAGTGTGCAGCAACAGATTCTGGTTGCTCAACGCCCGAGCGAACCCAACCTGCACGTGTGACATTTTTCAGTTCAAGCCATTCCAATGTTTGCTCGTCCATGGTCAAGCCAGCAGACAAGCCCTCAAAACCCCCACCCTTCA
>VMHT01003761.1_pt1 | contig 10407 bp, 11 predicted proteins | sample 4693611 | NCBI WGS metagenome assembly VMHT01 (sample SAMN12280063, study PRJNA550983) | marine metagenome | isolation source: seawater sampled from same location over 5 years 0.02-0.2 micron viral filtrate | place: USA: collected off the coast of southern California halfway between the port... ...
CCCAAAGGTGACATTAGCACCAACCTCTTTTAAAATATCATTTTCTTCTTTTGTAAAATCATTAGTTTGAAAAGACAACTCTCTGTTTAATACCCATGTTTTAGGAGGTGTGAACTCTGCACTAATTTTGCCGTTAAACTTACCCATCTTTATTTCTCCGTTTTTTTAGGTTTAGGTTTCACTGCCTCCTCATAGTAAATTATAATCTGTTTTTGTTGGTCAATAAATCTTTTTAACTCTGCCATATTGTATGCGATTGTCTCATAGTCTCTAACACTTATCGCATAAAAAAGTAAGTCACCATTTTCTTTTTCAAATCTTTTTTTAAAGTCATCAAAATTGTCGAGCGTCACTACATAAAAATGAACATCACCCATCCTCACAGGTGACGGTCTATTTTGCGTTGGTATTTTTCTCTCTACTTCTATGTTTTTAACTTCAACTGGAAGAACGTCACGCCAACTACAACCACTACTTAACAACAGGAGTGGGAGGAGGAGCGCCAGTGAGACTTTCCAACGACCTAAACAGTTTCTTTGTTCCATTGTTTATTCTCTTCTCTGCTAAACCTGGCTTTTTCATACTCAATTTTGCGAGGTCATGTTTGCGTAATTTATCAATGAGAGTATTTTTATAACTATTCGCTTTATCTAATTTTGTCTGTAAATCTTTATTTAGTTTGTCAAACTTTTCTCTATCTGCTATCAGTGTGCTAATCGTGTTATCTTGTGCTGCTTTTGCAGCCATAATCTTTGCATTGTTTTCAGTTAGAGTTTGAATTCTTGACTGTGTGTCTTTGTAGTAATAATAACCACCATAGACTGCACCACCGACAAGTCCAACAACAACTATGAGTAAATATAACTTTATCATATTCTTTCCTATTAACTACTAAAAGTAAAGTGGTCTTTCAGTTCAATACCATGTGATGCTAAAACTAACAAAAAGTCTCCAGTTCCATCCTCGTATAATATGTTATCACCAGCATCATCAGATGTATCTAAAACTAAACTACCTGTTCCATCTTCTAAAAGAAAATTATCTGGTTGTGGGCCTGCATCTCCAATAAACTTTCCACTTGATGCTTCATATTTGAGAAATCTACCATTTACTTGTGCTGAACTATCAACGTCTTGTAAATCAGCAAGTCTCTCTGCTCCACCACCGCCACTTCCTATGAAACCCACTTGGTGTAGATGTTGGTTTATCTTTTTCTTGAACTCAGCAAGTTCTCTATTTAGTGCGGGTTCTGTTTCAAATGGTTCTGGATAATCTATTTGTTCTGGAATATTTACTTTAGGCAAATACTCCTCAACTATCTTTTGTTTTACTGGTTCAAAGTCTACCTCTTTACCCTGAGAGAAAGGAGTTGCAAGAGTTTTATTTATTAAGTCAACTTTTTTATTATGTTTCCTTTCCTCTTCCATTCTCTCCAGTTCATCTTCAGTGGCTTTAATTAACTGTGCTCTTTTTGATATACTCTCTAACTCTTTTTTATACTGCTCTGCTTCTGATAGTCTTTTGATTGGTGTTTTGTCAATTGTCTCCTTAACAATTTTTTCCATAGGAGATTGACCCACAAATTTTTTAGTGGTGCGATTTAAACCAAATTTCTTTAACTTATCATTTACAGGCATTGATTAAATCCTTAAACAGTATAAATTGAAGCGTTACAATTTGGCCATGTGTTACCAGCGCCAGGAATTCCACTAGAGGTAAATGTGTGCGAGGTTCCACTTGACGCAACACCTGTCAAAGATATTGCAGCAGCATCCCCACAATTACTATGAGAGTGAGACACCTTAAATGTATTGGTTGTCTTAGAAAAAACATAGTATTGTGTGCCATCAACAAGTCCACCGATATCAGCACCGCCGCCATTACTATATGTCAAAACCTCTCCCACCACAAAATCATGGCCGTTACTTGTTATTGAGTTTGCAGATGTGCTTACTACATCAGAAGATGTTCCGTTTATAGTAATTAATCCACTGGAATTAGCAGTGTTTGTCGCAGAGTAAAGTGCAGCAACAGCACCGACATCTGCTGCGTTTGTGATAGCAGTTTTAAGTGACGCATAATTAGACCGCATCGCTGACCTATACGCAGTTATTTCAGATGGGATTGCTGTACTTGTTTCAGCATTTCTTACAATATACCAATCTGTTTGAGATAACTCATTTTTAGTTTGATTTTTTGCTTCATCAATTTTTCTGGATTTTAACGACGATAAATCACTCACCGCAGTGTTGGTATAAGTTCTTGTTATAACATCATCACCAACTGAATCAGAGGAGGTGGTTGTATAAAACTCGTTATTTATCTCACTACCACTGTATGTGTAAGGAAGAATACCAATAGCCTTTCTCTCTTCATCTGTCCAAGCTCGAGTAAAAATTGTTTGTGGATGTTGGATATCATTGATCATTATTGCTTTTGGCAACCTAATGATTTCAACCAATTGTCCGTTTAAAACTCTTCCCCACATTTCTCTCTCTCCTATTTATGTGCTGGTGTATATGTGTACACTGGTGGATTGTCACCATTACCAGCTATATCTGACATTGCTAAATATACAAAGGTTTGACCAGATTCATTAGTAGAGTGGTCTGTTCCTCGAACTTTAAATCCGTTTGTCAAGAAATCTATCGCAAACCCAGTGCTATCTGCCTCTACCGCATTCGAGTCTGGTTTTAACAATATATGAACAGGATTGGCTGTTCCTCGCACAGTGTCATGTATTATCCACGAATCGCCGCTTGTATCAATATTTTTAATAAGAGTCCATGTCGGCTTAAACCCTGTTACAATAACTGGACCGTCAGCACTTCCGTTGCCTTCGTAACTGCCGACCTTACAAACGCCAGGGATTGAACGAAATGCGTAAAAAACATGAGAATTTCCTGTGCTGTCTTTATTTGTGTCATCCGCTACGCCGACACGAAATACATTTGCATCAAAAACTGGATTGCTGCCCCATGCATTTAAAGTGGTATCTTCGTCATCATTGGTGTTGAGGTGTAGTTGGTGGGAGTTGCTTGTCAAACCTTTATGCCAAATCATCCAATCATCTGTGTCAGCAGCAAAATGTTTGACCCATAGCATCTCAATCGTCCCACCTAAACCATGTGAAATATCATCATCATCAGTTCCAGACCCCTCATATACACCAACCGAAAAATGTCCCGGCGTTGCAACAATTCCTGTCGAAGTGATGTCTGGGCTACCTCCAGTGAAAGTCGAACCTGTTGATGCCGATGTTCCAATTAACCATTGCCAAAGCACATAACTTTCATTCACAGTGTTCACTTGCACATCGGGACCAACTTGCACACCTCTTTGTAAAAATCTTTGCATGGTATTATCACTACTCACTTGAGCGGAGTTAGCATCAGAATGTAAATCATTCCCAACTCCTCTAACTCTATCAAAGAGCATATGAGAGTCAGTGGCATCTCTGTTTTTAATCCAAGCCCATGATGTTATCTTGGAACTTCCAGCATCTAAATTATCTTGAGAAAGTGCGCTATATCCTGTTGGTGGTGTTCCGTTAAATCCAGTTGGGTCAAATATCCATTGATTAATCATGTCACTGCCACCAGACGCCATAACGTGGTAAAGAACCCGATTATCTACCTCATCTAGTCCAAATGGTGCCGCACCAGTGCCAGCTTGACCAGAAGTGGGATCGCCTGCTACACCTCCACGACCAACGAAAGCTAAAGTAGAACCACTTCCACCAGAGCCAACTTCACCAATATATGCGAATTTGTTGTCAGCGTCAAAGGCAATTGCCATTCTATCACCATTTCCAATATACGCTGTGTAATTGCTTACTAAATTTGCTGTGCCACTACCATTTGTTCCAAGAAAGTGTCCGGCATCTGGAGCTGCCAAAAATGAACCAGCATTATTATTCCACGGTGTTGCAGATGCGAAAGCAATACCAGCTGGTGTGGCAAAACCAACATACTGACCAGCGTCAATAACATCAATCTCCCAATACCACTTACCTCTGGTGAAAGGGAATGATAAAACTCTACCACCATTATCTGCACCAGTAACTTTTAAATTACCCTCGGATAATGGTGGAGCTGCACTACCCATTTGATCTTTACCCAACCATATTGGTAAATTATTTGATGGTGTGTCATTAGATTGGTCTGTGGTTGCCCAAGCATCATTATGTGTTGACTCTGTAAAATGAAAACCGTTACCAGAACTATCTGTTCCCGCACCATTACCCGAAGCAAAAGTGCTTTCAAAAGCCATGTAGAAACCTCGGCCACCATATGTTCCATCATCAGTTTTATAGTCTTTTGCTGTCCAACGATTTGTGGAAGTGTCAACTTGACCAAAACTTTCGGGGCCCTTTAAAGAACCGTCAATGACATGAAGTTCAGCTAAGTAAGAATTTAACTCCTTTGTATTGTTTATTGCAAAATTTCCTATGTTATGCAATTGATTATCAAATAGATGAAGCTCTCCATCACCAGCATTTTGATAAGTAGTATCGCTGCTCGATTTCTCCACCCCATTAACATACGCTCTTACTTTATTTGCTGCTGTGCTATTGTCAACATCAATATTAAAAACAAAATTTACCCATTCTTGTTCTGATAAAAGTCCATGACTTATTGTAAAAATTCTGTTATTTCCACCGCCACTTGGGTCCAGAAGTAAGGTTATAGCTTCCTCACTGGCCTGGTCATTTATAAAAAGTCGGAATCTTGTGCTTTCGCCAGCATCAGATGACGATAAAATCTCTTGATCTGCCGCATTTGGACAAAATTTTATCCAAAAACTAATTGTGGCATCCGTTGTACTAGTCCTTGCCGCATCACTTGCACTAAATGTTCTGGCTAAATAATGCCTACTAGCTTCATCAAATATTGCAGATTTAGATACAGTATATAAGTCTGTGTATGGAACAAAATCTCCTACTCTTTGATTTTGTCCATTACCTTCATACTCTGTGGATTGAAAATAATCTTTACCTTGATGTGACACACTAGGTTGATTTGCAGAATTAATTGCAGCTCCCCAACTTGGTTTCGTAGCAGTGTGGGCCCACTCATCCGCTTTCATTTTTATTTCGTATGTGACGTTAGCAGACCCAGCCCGTCCAAACACTATTTGTATTTCTCTAGTGCTTGAATTGGTTATAGTAAATAACTCTCCTGTTTCTGCTTGGGGGTCAGCACTATTTTCCCAATTACCATTTTTACCGTAGAAAAATTGCCCATCTTTATAAGCAAACATTAAGACATCATTGGCACTAATGCCTGCTGAGGTAAATCCTTGGTCACTACCAGCAACAAATAATCCATTGCCTGCAATTCTAACAACAAAAGCTGCTGCGTCTTCATGTGGACTACTTGTACTAGCAGAGCGAAGTGGGGTTGTGCTGTTTGCCCACAATCCAAACATTTCATCACCTGCTGTAGTAACTTTTGCTTCCCAATAACAACCTGTCTCTATGACAGTTTGTGTGAGTGCCATAAGACTATCATTACCACCTGTGGCAAATGTAGTGCCTCCGTTTGTTAAAGTCCCATCATTTGAAACATAATCTTGTTCACTGAACACCGTGCAAACCAAACTTGGTGTATGAGTAGATTGATTATTCTCATCCATGTTGGTGGTTGTAAAATCATTGTCATGGGTGGTAAGGTCTAAACCTAACGCATTAGATGCAGTTGGATCAGCAGGGTTCATATCTAAAGCAGCAGAGTTACCACCAGCTGCTTGCGCTAGTGCGGTTATGTCACTTTGTTGTTTAGGAATAATTTGAGTAGCATTTGTGTTATCACCATTTCCATCAGTGAAAGTGTAAGTGTCAACAAAATCTGTTATGGACACATCACCAGCTTGAATGGACTTCCCATCTAAAAAAATTGGTTGTGCAATATACCCAGCAAATGGATTAGCACCGAATATTTGGCCAATCTGATAATTAGCAGTATTACTAAAAGAGGTGCTAAAATTTCCTCTTCTTTCATCACTGAATGAGTTTATCAACTTTCCATTTAAAAATAGTTTAGCCTTCTCAAGAGAATCAGCTTCATCTAACTTATAACTAGCAAGAATATGATACCAACTATTGTAGTCATTAATATGATGAGTGGCAATTGACCCTTGTCCGTTTGCATAAAGATACAAATCTGTCGTGCCACCGAAACCTGAGTTACTACTTAACCATAAACCAGACTCAGTAGACCCACTGCCACCGGCACCAAATCCTAAGATACCTTGGTTTGTGGGTGTTCTAGAAGTAAAGTGAAACCAGCAGGCCATTACAACCTCAGTGCTGCTATGACTTGAATTGCTTTTAGTCATGCCTGTGTCTGAACCATTAAACATCGCAGACCTAGAAATAATATTAGAGTTTAAGGTGTGCCAGCCTGGAGCTCCCGAAGCAGCAAGTAACATATTATTATGGAATACACTCATTTTAGCTCGTTGCCTTCACATCCAAAGTGGCCACAGCATGAATTACATCTGTAGATTTCACTATATAATCAATTCTGTCAACAGCACTTGCCGTTGTGGTTAGTGTTGGAGCAGTTCCAGCAGCAAAGTGAAATTTTGCACCAAATGATAATGTGCGACTACCTGTGCCGTCTTGTGTAACAAAAATACTTCCAGATTGGCCAGCAACTAAACCAACTGGGTTCGCAAATGTTCTAGCTCCCGCCAGTGTCACCGCAAAGTTTGCAGATGCACCAAAGTCTGCTGTTATTATTGCTTGGTCAGTAAGAGTTGTGATATCAGAGGAAGATGCAGCAACTTGAATACGATTGCCTGGGAAAGTGATACCGTGACTTGATAGTGTTGCAACATCATCTAATGTCGCATCTTCATACAACATCCTATCGTTCTCATCACTACCAGCTTCTTGCACAATATTGTCACCAGCGTTAGAACTTCCATCTGTGCTGTTGAGAGTTATTGGAATACCAAACGCATCAGAACTAATTGATGGAGAACTCATGGATGCAGTTGAACTCAAAACACCAACAAATGCATGAGTGGTGCTTGCAGCAGTTGAGTTTGGGGTAATTGTGAGAAGCGTGGTGTGAGTTCCAGCAGATGCAATATCATTACCAAATGTAAACACACCACCATTTGCGAAGTTCATTTTCCACTCATCACCAGCGTCGGCACCAGCATCTGCTTGATAAACAATACCAAGAGCAGCATCATCGACATCAGAGGATAAAACTAAAGAGTCTGTGGTTGTTTCATCATACTGAATGGATATATCACTGTTTGTTCCAAATATGGCTTTCTTACCATCAACGAGACTTATGTTATCAGCAAAAGAAACAACACCAGCAGACGATATTCCTATCGCACCAGTTGCTGAAGCACTACCGATTGTTCCAGTATCTTTAATAACAATGTCATCAACAAATGTCACGATACCAGTGGATGCGATTGTGATTGCAGCTGCCGATGACGCAACACCAATCGTTCCACCGTCCTTAATTTTGATATCATCTACGAAAGTTACTATACCACCAGAGGAAATTTGCATCGCAGCAGTCGAGGACGCAGAACCAATATTACCATCGTCTGGGACAATCACACCACCATCAGCAGACAATGTGATGGTAGTTGCAGAAATCGCACCGTTGAATATTGCTTTACCAGCATCACTCATATCAAGTTGAAGCGCTGTTATGTCAGATGCATCATCAGTGCCCTTGAAAAGAATATCTGCATCACTCGCTTGTGCGTCTATTGTAATATTACCAGAGCTTGTTGCGATACTGACAGCAGCATCACCAGTTGTAATATTATCTGCTGCAACTGAACTGCCAGCACTAATACTGTTATCAATAGTGACAACATCTGAATTTAAGTTGTTAAACTGGACTCTGAGAGTTTCCAGTGTGTCTGTTGTATTTACTGTTGAAGCTGTTACGGCCATTTTTTTCTACCTTTTCAATATTTATAAAGGATTTCTTCGACAAATTTACTTTTCTGTTTTTCACGCAGTTTTGCTCTTCTTTCTCTTTGAGCCTCAAGTCTTTCACGATGTTGTCTATATGCTTTAGTTCTGCCGTCAAATAATGCCTTTTTCTTTTTTTTCTTTCTGACTATAGGTTCATCAACCATACCTGCTGGGGCATTTGCCACTGAAGTTGTTGGTGCGTCTTCGTCAATCTCTTGACCAGAGCGAACATCTACCTCTTTCCATGTCCTCATTGTTTCAAATCCTCCAATCCTACATATATTTCTTCTTTTGTTCTGAGATGGACAACAGGAAATATGTCCACACCCAATATAGAATCAATTGGTGCCTCATCTTTATAAGCAACAACTTTGTCACCTTTCTTTGCAGCCAACTCCTCCTCTTCTTTACTCAATATATCATTTGATAACGTGTATTCGCCTTTAGGGAGAACTTCACCAAATCCTATTACTTCCTCTGAAACAGCGTTATCAATCTCATATCCTTGCTCTTTTAGATACTTCATGAACTCCTTCTCAAAAACATCTGGGTCATCAACTGACTCTTTGAAGGTGTCCTTGAGAAGAAACAATGCAGCAGCATAAGTTCCCAACTTAGTTCTAAGTCCAGGCACTTTATTAAAAATCTTTTTGATGTTGAAAACTAATTTATGAAGAACGGTAAATGCGTTTCGCTCTTCTGTTGTGCGGAGTGTTGTTGGTTTGTTTGTGCCCGGCTCTAATGCTCTTTTACCTTTTTCATCAATGATACCAAGTTTGAACGCCTCTGTTTTTTCAAACGGAGTGACCAGTAACTTTATAAACCTATATGTTACAAATAAATCTATCGCTCTGCCCATTACAGTTTCCTTAGAGTTTCTAACGTATATTTATCTTCTTCAATTGACCGTAATTCGTCCTTTCTTATCATATTTAAGTATAATAAAAAAGACTTGAGTGTACTAAAATGCTCTTGTTGTATCTTAAACAAGAGTAAAGTCACGCAAGCCTCTGGGCCAAATAAATTTCTTAATATGATGATATGATTTAATATCAATCTTTCTTTCAGTACACTCGTTTCCTTATACTTTCTCAAAAGACGTTTAATATACTTAAACCTCTTCATATCATCATAAAATTCTTTTTCACCTTCGCAATGAGGATTACTATAATGCCTGATTGCGAACATAGTGACATTTTCACTAGTTATCTTTTTATACATTACATAATTTTAGCACGCAACTTACATTGATTTGTATCAGTCATCTCGTAAGTCAAGTTTAACGAAAGGCCACCTTCTCTTTGATGGGAAATACCATCATCATTAACAAATTCGTTGTGCGGTGTATCAGTGTCTTTTCCAAAACGGCCTCCAAACAAAGTGAGAGGTAAACTAATTTCTCCCCTTTCCTCTGTCATTGGTGGGACTTCATCAAAAGTTAAACCAAGTTTCATGAGAGAAGTTCTAATATGTCTCACTGCATACTCACCGTCTTGTTGATCTTCTTCTATAATCTTTCCCATCATCGCATTTATTTTTTGAATGATAGTTTCACTGAAATACCCATTAGATGGATTTTCTGTATAGGCGAAAGGTTTTGTGTTTTCCCCTTCAGTTATATATTTTGCGAATGATCTCATTTTACTCTCCATCTCTCATGGTGGATTATTTAGTTAAAGATAGTGGGGGGTAATTAACCCCCCACCAAAGTATAATTAAGCAACAGCTACACCTGTACCAGCTTGAACTGCACGAGTTCCACCACCACTTGTTGAAACGAGGGCCCAAGAGGAGCCTGTCCAACGCAATAATACATTGTCACCAACGGCAGCAATATCTGCAACCGCATATGCACCCAAAGTATCATCAGGAGTGACTTCATTGGTATTTGTTCCAGAAGCCTTTGCAACAAAGATTTCTTGACCAATTACTGTACCGTCAGCAACTTGAAGAGAACCTGTGCCTGTGCTTGTAATCAGATGAGTACGAGTTTGAACTGCGAGTTCAACCGCCGTACTAGCGACCTGTACCTGAGCACTGGAACTAGGAACTGTTCCACCAAAAAGTGTACTAAACGTCAACTTCTTGTTAACTGGTGTCCCTGCTGGACCGTCAACAACATGAAGTAAGTCAGTGACATCTGGCGCAGCAGTTAATTCTGTGAGAGCTGTAATTTTCTTATCAGCCATTTACTTTCTCCTTTTAAAAGATTAAAAGGTGTTACGCAACCGCAACACCTGTGCCAGCATCAGATGCCCTTGTTCCACCACCACTCGATGAGACAATCGCCCAAGAAGAGCCTGTCCAACGAAGAAGCACATTATCACCAACAGCGGCGATATCAACAACAGAGTACGCACCTAAAGTATCATCAGGTGTTACTTCGTTAGTGTTTGTGCCGGAAGCTTTTGCAACAAAGATTTCTTGACCAATTACTGTACCGTCAG
>VMHT01166800.1_pt1 | contig 10407 bp, 9 predicted proteins | sample 4693611 | NCBI WGS metagenome assembly VMHT01 (sample SAMN12280063, study PRJNA550983) | marine metagenome | isolation source: seawater sampled from same location over 5 years 0.02-0.2 micron viral filtrate | place: USA: collected off the coast of southern California halfway between the port... ...
GTAAAGTTCATACAAACTAAATTAATAAACGCCCAAAGGGCGTTTTCAATTAGGTTTTTGTTGTCTTTTTTTTAAAAAGACCTCACATATTATTATCTCATATTACAAACATTTTCATTTGCCGGAATAATTTTTAAATATAATCATAAATTATTTTTTGTATATCCTCCGGTATTTGTTTCCCATCTATAATTCTTTCATTGCATATATCGTTTAATAATTTCGTTTTTTTATATAAGTTTGTTCTGTAGTGATTTAATACTACCGCTTCAAATCCTTTTTGATTTTGGAAATCCTTAATGTATTCTATCCCATCATCGTCTGTAAATATTTTTTTCGTTGTTGTTGTTAAGTATTTAAAGTTTTTAATTAATATCGCTCTCAAATATATATGATAATTTTACTTTATATGTTAATTTTAATATTATTATTATCCCCATTTTATTTTACATTCCGTTATTGGTATGAAGATACAAAATTTGTTAATACATCTTATAATATTAACAAATTAGATAAATGATTTACAATTGTCTTTTATAATATTGCTCCATCTTCCATAACAAATTTAATTTTTCATTTATAATCTCATCTACTTTAAACGCTCCAACATATTTAATATGCCTCTCAAATATTTCAATAAGTTCATTAATATCGTTAGTATTTAGCGTATAAATATCTTCTTTTTTTAATCGGTTAATGACCTCTATATCCGGTATTTCATCGTCGTCTGTTTCATAATCATTATTATAATCATTTTCATTATCATTATCGTCGTCATTATCATCATCATATGTTTTATCTGTTGTATCTTCGTTTTGGATTTCATCTGTTATATTAATTCGTTTCCGTTTCTTATCTGTTTGTTGTAAAAAATGGTTTTTCTTGATAGTATGGCTATGATTATATTTAATAGTTTTTTTACTAGATTTGTTATGTTTTTTGATATCTAATGATTTTATATGTTTAGTTAGTTTATCACCTACTTTTTTATAATCAGTATCAACATTATCATTTTTAATTATCGGTTTTTCATTTATTGGTTTTTCAACTACGTCTGTATTTTTGTTAATTCTTTTAACAAATATACTCTTATAATCCGCTGGTTCTTCTACTTTTTTAATTTCCGGTTCTTTATTAATTACTTGATCCAATTTATCCGGTTCATTGATAGGCTGTATAGCATGAGTTTTTACATCAATATTTTTTATCGTAGATTTCTTAATCGGTTCATTATTAGATGTTATCAAATTAGACATTGATTTTACTTTTTCAACTTCGGTATTATCATCCGGATTATTTAAGTATTCATAATAATCTTGATGCTTAACAGCGTCTAATTGAGTATACAATCTTATACATAACCTACTGATTGCTTTATTAACTGCATCTTTTGACTTTTCCTTTTTTATATTGCTTTTGAATTTTTCAACATCTTTCTTAAAATACTCTTGGATATCCACTTTGATAAATGAATTAACTATATTTATTTTGTAATCCCCTCTCGTCATTCTATCCAAATTATGCAAATTCATTTTTTTAATTAACGGATTGTCTTTAAATATAAAATTTATCTTATCAATACAATCTTGTCGGTTGTTTGATATAACTCGTTTATCGTTAATTAAATCAATATCAAATATCTTCATTTTCATTTTGCTAAATATATATATAATAATTAGATATAAATGTCCCTATCTTAACAATAAATTAACTTAAAACAATTTATATTAATTTATTGAGATATATGTCTAAATAAAATTTATCTACGTCTTCTGCTTCTGCTTCTGCGTGTTCTGCGAGTTCTGCGAGTTTTGCGTCTTCCGGTGGTATTTGGTGATTTAGAACGTGTTCTTCTTCTGTATCGGCGACCTCCCAACATATTTTTATAATATAGATAGATTATATTTTACTAAAAAGAAGACTTCAGCGACTTTTTATTGATACATTCTGTAAAGTAAGATTAAATTTGTTATTGTCTTTAAATGATAATCTATAAGTTGGTAATCCGTAAATAAGTAATGTTAATCTTTCTAAATATTCATTTAAACACTCATCGTCTTCATATTCTACTTTTTTGATATAGATACTTTCATTTAAAATTGCTTTACTCATATTGATATATGTTAATGTAATATATTTTTTTCAATTAAAAGTATTAAATTATCAATTCCACTACCGCATATTTTTTTGGGTATGTTAACTATTTTTTGTCCGTATGAAACCCCTTTATCTAAATTTAAAAAATCTTTATTGTATAATGTAAAATACACATCATCATTACATTCCCATACTATAATAGAATTTTCATAATATAAATCCATTAACATTAACTTATGGTAGTTGATAATAAAACTATCAAAATTTAAAGCGTTTATATTTTTCCGTTTATGTTCCATATAAATACATTTCAGATTTAGCTGATTAATTATGGCGAAGTCTATGCAACAAAATTTGTTTTGTGATTTTATCATTAGTAAATAATCATTACGCATTTTATCCATCAATTCCATTTTAAATATTAATTCTGTGTCTATTATAATCTCTTTAATTTTAGTCATTCTAATATTTAAGACATACGAATATTAAAAAAAATATAGTTTAAATATTTCAGATTTCCTAAATCTACTTAATATATTCTTTAGGAATAAGTCAAAAATTGAAATTTATAATTAACTTAAAAATAAAATATTAGAGTATATTAATAATGAGTGATCTAAATACACAATATTTAACTATTAATACTGATATGATGGAAATGACACCTAAACCGGTTAGCGAACCGGTAGAAGTTGATGAAGTAAAACAGAGTGGCGGTTATATGAATAAAGATTTAAATGATTATTTGAAGACCGCTGATATTAGCGATAGCACACGAACAAACTATATTAATGATTATAACAGATTGAGATTGTTACTTAATAATAATAAGAGTTTGTATAATATCTCCCAAAAAGATATATTGACTGCTATTAAGTCAAGTGAAAACTCTCAAGCGAATCTACTTAATATAGCGATTGTAATATTAAGAAGTAAAGATAAACCCAATACAAAGTTAATTACATATAGAGAGAAGATATTTGAAGAGCGTAAAGCGTATCAAAATAAGAAAAATCAAAAATTGTTAAATACTAATGATGTAGATTTTAATAAATTAAATGAGATTTTAGATAAGTCAGTTGGTAATGATTATTTACTATTTTATCTACTTATGAATTTTAATGTTAGAAATGCTGATATGGCTATTACTATTGCAGACAAAAATAAAATAAAAGAAGTTTATAATAAAAATGATAATTTTATGGTTGTGTATCCAAATAAAGTAATTTACATTAGACAAGATTATAAAACAAAAGATATATATGGAGCAAAGAAGCACATAATTAAGGATAAAAAATTTGTTTTGACTTTGAAAAACAGAATAGCGGAAGGATATACATCTTTATTTACAAATAATAAAAATCAACCGCTAAAAGTGAATGAAATGAATAATCACATCAAAAGAAGATATGCAAAGTTTCTACCGGAGGCGAATATGTCCCAATCTCTAATTTATAAAATAATCCAAAATCATTATGAAGAGTTAGGCGACATTAAAAAATTACAAGAAATAGCGGAATTAAGAGGGCATAGGATAGATACACAATTAAATAATTATTCATCTACGATTTAAAACGCCGGCTATATAGCATGATGTTTTAAGTGAACTTTACAAAGTTCGGTGATCCATTTTTAATAATAAGCATATTTTCAAAAAAACATTATATGTATATAATGATTAATTTTATCATAGTAATACATCTTTTATCATCATAATAATAAAATATTATTTTTTGTTATGATGTATGGAGTGAGTAAAGAAAATATAGTTAAGAAACTTAAAAAAATAATAATTAGAATATATATATAATAAATATAATGACTAATATTGAAAAAGTGAGGGAAACATATGTTAAATCTGATTGTAAATTTAGTTTAGAAATTGAGAAAACATTACGAGATTTGGCGACATATAGGATTAAAAAATCAACAAAAGAAGTTTGGCTATATGAGATAAAAACTATAGATATTTTGAAAATGTATGTAAGACATTTTAATAATTATTTGAAATTAAATGCAAAGAATGATTGGGCGAATGGTTGTGTTACTGGATATGTAACACATAAAGATATAACACATACTTTTAGAGCGGAAACAATGATTACAATTGTAAAAAATGTATTAGAAACCGCTGAAAATTTCTGTTTTCATACAGACGATGAAGATGTAAAAAATTTAATTACTTTGATGTTATGTTGCGGACGATGGGATAATTATATTGAGGATGATGTAGATATAAGAGTTACACAATTAATAGACCGACAATATGATAAAATTATTTTTTCAGATGATGCAGAATTAAGACGATTGATGGTTCAAATTGATTTAAATAATAGTGCCGAAGGAATGCAAATATATCATACCGAACCGTGGAAAAAAGAAAAAGTAACGATGAAAGCGGTTGATAAGTTATATAATCCGCATAAATACGGACTGGAATATATTAAGGCTAACTAATTCATTTAGTTTAGGAATAACTAATTTATAAATATAATCAATTTCTTATATTTATAAAAATAATTTAGAATTACACATATAAGACTATAATAGCGGTTGTATCCGATTATATATTTAATTAATCTTAAAATTACGATATAAAATATTATACTGATTTCATTTAGGAATAGTAGATTTTCATATATCGGTGTTTAAATATCAAAAAATATCATCCATAGAAAACTTTAGGCATAAGTCAAAATTTAAAAAACAATTAATTTAAATTTAAAAAAAGACTTAAAAAATTTTCTTGTATTAATTAAAAGAAGACTTAACAAAATATGGCTAATAATATTGATTTATATAATAAATATAGAAATGACACTAACATAGGTAAGGTTTTTAAACGGATTGCTACAATGAGCGAAGGCGATAAAAAACGATATCCATACCTTCTTGGCGTTAATGTTAATGAAAAAAGAAGTAATTTATATTTAGGATTTGAGAGCATAATAGATAAGATAAATTATATAAAAAATAATCCATATGGGAACTTAATTGATATTTTTAATTCAAATATTAGAAAATTCTACTTTGATATTGATATCAAAAAACCTATTACTGAAAATGTATTAAAAAGATATGTTTTGCCTTACATAAAAACAGCATTTTCTACATATTATCAAAATCAATTAAAAGATAAAGACATACCTCATATAACCGATAATATTGTCTTTGTAAAACGGACTGATGATGGACTTATAAAATCAGTTCATATTTATTATATAAGAGCGATAGGAAATATCAAAACAATAAGGGATTTTGTAGAAAATTGTGGATTAACTAAAAAATTAAAAGAATATGATTGCATATTTGATACGAATCCATATAATGTTAATGATGATAAATATCAGCATTTTTATCTACCGAAACATACAAAATATGGTGATACATCTTATTTTGAACCGTTAAGAGATAATGATAAACATAACGATATACGGCATCAAATAATATCTCATATTGGACTTGATCCAATTACATTTACTATACCGGAATTAGTAGATTTAACTCCATATAATAAAAAGACTGAAAATGAGATAGAAAATGTTATTTTAACTCAAACAAAAAGCGAGGCTATACAGCATGATATTAATATCCAATCATTAAACGATGATAATATAATTGATATATTATTAGATGTGTTACCTAATGAGTTTTATAATCAGAATGGTAAGACTGATTATTGGAAAAAGTTAACATTACAGTTAGTATTATGGAAATTTAAAAATATTGATAAATGGTTATCTGAAAGTGCGAAAAAATCAAATTATTCATATAAACAAAACCGCTTATTTGCTGATAGATGTGACGATAAATATTTGTCTTATAATATTCAGAAATATTTAGATATTCTGAATAAAAAATACAATCTATATCTTTTATGGGATATATTTAAAATTTGTGATGATGTGTTAATTAAATGGATATCTAATAAATGTTCTATGACTGAAAACAAAGTTAAAAAAATAATAGAGGATAAACATCATTATTTAACAAATAAGATTAAATCACTAAAAAAAGATGACTGGATGATAGAAATAAATCAGAAATTTCATTACGATATAACGACTGGGTTATTAACGGATATTATAGATAAACAGATTTATTATTATCCATATGAGAGTAGATTTGACGGACAATATTCAAAAAATACTAATAATTTTAAGACGATAACAAAGGATAAATTAAAAAAAACAACTCAAATATTTATGGATGGTGATAAAAGATTATTAGGAATAAAAGCAATATGGGGAACTGGGAAAACATACACAGTAGTAAATACAATTTTAGGGCATTCAGTGGATAATAATAAGCGTGTTCTAATAGTGACTGAAAGCAATACTTTAAATAAATCTAATCTCAAAATGTTTCAGCCATTCGGTGCAGTTAATCATTTGAATACAGAAGTAATATTTAAAGAGCATAATATAGTAATAACATCATTAGAAAGTCTAATTAAAACTACCGGAGGACATTTTAATATTGATAAATTTGATTATATATTATTAGACGAGTATGAGAGCATAATAGCACATTATTTAAGTCCAACAATAGATGCCGTAGATGATGCCGAAGATATTCTAGAAAGAATAAAAATAATGTTAAAACGCAGTGAAAAAATAATTATGTTGGATTGTGATTTGAGCATAGAACGAGTTGATTTAATCCAACAGTTAGTAAATGATAAAACTATATTATTGAATTGTGACTATAATAGATGGTCTGATTATAACTATAATTTATATATTAATGAAGATGATTTTCTAAAAGAGATGTTTGATGATGTATTTGAAAGAAATAAAAAATTAGTTTTTTGCAGTTTAGCACGAGCGAAATGTGAAGGCGTTTATGAAACTTTTACTACGAGTAAACGAATAGCGAATAAAAGAGTATTGTTAGTAACATCTCATACAGTAGAGATATGGATAAATGGCGAGAAAATCAAATTAGATAACGTTCAAAAGGATATTTACACATTTAAAGATAAATTTGATGTTGAAAACGATAAACAGACGAAGACTATGTTACTTAATCAAATTAAAAGTAAAACTGAAATGTTGAATCTATGCAAATACAATAACAGAGAATTTTTAGATACACATTATAACGAGGCGATAGAAGAACTAAAATTAGATGTATTAATACATAGTCCAACAATTAAAACCGGTGTAAGTGTAGATATTGAGTATTTTGATAAGCTATATAGCCATGCGTGTATAGGGAGTTGTAATGCGAGGGAGTTTAATCAAATGTTACATAGACAGAGGATATTAAAAGACAAAATAATAAATATTTTTTCAAATACCGGTCTAAAACCGACTATGAAACTACTTAAGCGAAATCCATCAAAAATCAATAAATTTCTGATATCCCAATATGAAAAAATAAATAATAATAATCCGGATGTAAAATGGATTGAAACTAATGATTTTAATAGAAACTTACAGACAATTAATTATACAGAGCATTATGACAGTAAATTTTGTTTTATACAAGAGATGATTGGAAGACTAACATTTAATCATAATATCAAAGTAAATATGATAGGTAGTTTTGACGATGATGAGAGCGAAATAGCAAAGATAGTTAAAAGAAATTCAAAATTACGAGATAATAAAATTATTGGGAAAATAGCGACATATAAAAATTTGAGTGATAAAAATTATTTGGGTTTGATTGATAGTAAGGATGTTAGCAAAACAGAACAGATACAAATTGACATATATAAGACGATAAGAAGTATAAATATTAATAAATATGTTAACTGTAAAACAAAAAATATAAATGACTTCAATAAAGCGTGTGCGTCACACGATAACGATGATATGAATATATATGATAGATATACTTATAATTATAATGATGAGTATGATATTAGGACTAATAAGATAACAACCGCTGGAAATTATTGTAACTATTATTACAATGGCGATAAATGTGTATTTTATAGAGATGATCCAATTATGATAAATAATATTATTGTAACTGATTATAGACAAATAATAAAATCAGACGATAAATGGATACAAAATAAATATTTTAATAAGAATATTATTAAGGATGTTACATTTACAGATATTAGACGAGATATATACGATAAAAGATTACTTATAGAACACTCAAGAGAAGTAGCAAGACTGACTTATAGTAATGAATTAAGAAATCTATATAACATACTGAAACCGGTTAAAACTATGAAAATGAAAGATAAAACATTTATTGATACTGCAACAATAGATGCAAATAAAGTAGCTATAACAAGAAAACTATTATCTATATTAGGTTCTACGCCTAATGATTTGATATATAATAGAATTGTATTAAATGAGGGAGAATTTAAAAAGAAATTAGATGATAATAAGGAGTGGATTAGAAAAGACTTAAATGAATTTTTAATAGACAGTTATAAATTTTTAGACATTGATGTTAAATTAATAGATATAAAGGAATTTTCAGCAAATAAAAAAAATCATTATACATTTTTCAAACTACTTATGAACTCATTATTTAAATCACTAAACATATTTACTATTTATAAAGCATCTACTGGAAAAGAGGCACAAAATCAACGAGATACTAATATAATGATAGTTCAGTATGGAAGTCAAAAAAATTCAGAGGGTATTAAATTCAATACAAAGTATCCGCCATTAAAATACGATATCAATGAAGTAGATGATTATATATGGGGAATTGATGAAAAACATATTACAAAATCAAGAAATGGTAAATCTTATCATCTGACTTATTATGCTAACATAAACGAGGAATTAATTAATATAGATAACACTATAGGAATGATGGAGAATGATATAAATATAGACGACAATGTAAGACAATCATTATATAATAAAAAAATGGAATTGGAGAAGAGGTTAACATTAAATTTAAAAATTCAAGATTTACACTTAAATAACACAAAAAAACCTATTGCCGGTGAAACTGCAAAATCTTTAAAAAATGATATTAATGATATTGAAAACAAACTACAGATTGCGTCAGATATAACAACAAGAGAGGTTTTAATTAAAGAATTAAAGAGCAAGTATAAAATTTTGAATCTAATAATACGGATTAAAATACAAGTATTTCCATATGACTATAATGGTGTTAAAAAATATACTTCTGATAGAGAATATACACAACAACCGCCTAAAAACAAAATGGATCAGATATTGGAAATGGAAACATTTGACGATATGGTAACTGATGAATGCAATTGCTGTTTAAATAAAATAATTAATACTATATCTATCAACTCTCAATTAGATTTAAAACAGAAAGATATTGATAAAAGCATCAATATATTCAGTAATGTAGTTAATTCATTTAATCCAAATAATGTTACTGATACTTCATGCTATATAGCCAGTAGTGTAGCATTGAATGATATAATTACAACAATTGAAAATGAAACATACGGCGACGATAACACTGATATAAACTTTAAAGCATATGATAATTACTTTAAGTTTTTTAAAATCAATCCGGAATTTGATAATATTTTTGATAAAATAAAAGAAGATTTCTATAAATATGATGAGGATAATGAGGCGATATTATCCAATATAAAATTAAGTAACAACATATTAGGTCTTACAAAAAATGAAAAAAGTTATTCTGATTTATTTGATTATGATACAAAAGAGGTTATTTATGATGAAGATGAATATATGAAGTTAATTATAGACGCTAATAGTAACAATAGTCATAATAGTATTTATGAAAATACAAACATAAAAAAATATGAAAAACGAAAAAATCAAATTCTTAATAATGATTGGAATAGATATAATAGCGACTATAGAATGGAATGTTTATTTAATTTTGAGTATGATTATGACGATGACGACAGCATAAGTAATTATATTATGGATGATAGCGAACATTTGGATTATGGCGATGAACTTAATTAAAATAATTAATGATATATATATATGAAAAATTTAAAGTTCCATATGTATAATATACATAATGCAACTACTATTTGTAAGTGATGTTTTTGAAAATTATAATGGGATAAATGAGATGGTTAAGTATTATGAATTACAAGAGGATAAAATATTAAAAGAGATTTTATTAGACATAGACGATAATGGAGTGGAAAAAGAAATTAGTGGAAAAATATACACACATCTAACTTATGATGAATACTTAACGGATAAACTACGATATTTATAGAGGGGTAAAGGCAAATGAAAATGTTTGTAATATGAGATAATAATATGTGAGGTCTTTTTAAAAAAAAGACAACAAAAACCTAATTGAAAACGCCCTTTGGGCGTTTATTAATTTAGTTTGTATGAACTTTAC
>VMHT01010476.1_pt1 | contig 10405 bp, 11 predicted proteins | sample 4693611 | NCBI WGS metagenome assembly VMHT01 (sample SAMN12280063, study PRJNA550983) | marine metagenome | isolation source: seawater sampled from same location over 5 years 0.02-0.2 micron viral filtrate | place: USA: collected off the coast of southern California halfway between the port... ...
ATCTTGAAATTGCCATAGTTTATCTATCTTATTTGGTTTTTGGAAAAATATCAAGGCTAGGCATGATAACTCTGACATCTTTTCTTATATCAGATTCTGGTATATTTTTAGCTTTCCATTCAGAATCGTCCTTGTATACCTCGCCTGTCTTCATATTTGTTATTGTTGTTATAATCTCTTTTGGTTCTATTACTGGAATATTGTTCATTATGTTGTTATCTCCTTCTTAATGTTTAGATAGCTAACCGCTACATCAAACGAATCTGTGTTGCTTGATAGTACAGTCAAAGTATTACCACCTTCAACCACCAAAGGTTGAGTAAGTAATTCTGTTGTAACATTTGCTGTTAATGCTGCTGATTTTATAGCTGTAATACTGTTGTTTGTAACAGTAACGCTAGGTGTGCCTGCTGATGTAACTAATATAGATTTAATTACATAGGTTTCACTAACAAGAGGATTGCCTGTGCCAAAAGGATTTATTGCACTTCCTGATGTGCTATTATCTGTACCTACAAATTTATATTGATTAGCCATTAGTTTACAAAAAAGTTAAACGCTTCAATCTCATCCTTTAATTCTTCTTGAAACGTTGAATTTAATTTTTCAACAATTGCATCAAGATCTCTAACCTGTGCTTCTGCTGTTTGCACATCGTATTCTCTTGCTGGTCTAGTTATTACCTGTACAATTTTTGCCATTACAGACCGTATCCAAATCCTTGTCGTCCACCAGAGTCGTAAGAATATCCACCAGTTGGTCCACCTGAATCCTTGGTCCCTGGTCCATCGCCACCGCTTCCTGGTCTTCTACCTCTTCTTTTTGATTCGAGTTCTGCTGCTGCTTTATCTCTTGCATCTTTTAAAGCTTTTGCTTCTCTATCTTTTAATGCTTGTAAATCTTTTAATCTTTGTTCAAGAACAGCTGATTTCTTTTTCTTTAAAGTTTTATTTATTCTTGCCATTCTTTTATCAATAGCTCCACTTAATCCATAAGTAGTTTCATCACCATATTTACCACCCGTTAGTGCATTTAATAAACCACCTGATACAATGTTGTATTGATCCATTCCTGGTATTTGAGACATTAATCCTCTAGTATTTGGATCTGAATAAAAATTCTCTATTACATTTTGTCTATAGTCTCTTTCAGGTAACAAAGATCCAATTCCTCTTAATAATGAACCTGAAATAGATTTTTCTCCAAAAGGTAAAAACTGAGTAATACTTTCAATACCTCTTTTAGTTTTGTTCAATAAGCTGTTATCGAGATTACCTCTTGATAAAATCGTGTTATCTATAATACCTGTTCTAGGATTATTTCTATATGGTTGAAAAGCTGGATTAGTCATTCTTTTAAAAAATGAAGTTTCTATTGGTGCATCTTTAAAATTAAATCCTGGTATTTCTTCAAACTCTTCATTATCAAACATTGAATCATATCTTTGTCCAAGATTATATTGATTAATAAATCCTTGATCTATCCCTGTTCCCGATCTTGCAAATTGATTAGAAATATTTGTAAGTGGATCTCCTTCGAGTCCACCCATAATTTTATCTAAATATCTATTATCTCTTACTGCCATTATCTACGTCCATCTGGTTGTATATCTAATCTAAACGTACCTAATTTCCAACTTTGATTAGTTGTCGTATTAGATATCTTTAAAGCTATAGCACGTGCACGCGCTCTTGTATCTATTTTTTTTGTACTAGATGTTATATCAAATGGCCCTAATGGAGAGCCTGATTGTGAATCATTAGGAAAATCACGTAAATTAAATGTAATTCTTGTTGATCCAGTCTGTGATATAAAGTCAGGTACAAATCTTCTAATCTTCATAAGATACTCACCGTCTCCTCTAGTATCAGCTATTCCTGTTTGTTGGTTACCTACTATTCTTTGAGTAATATCAAAGTCACCTGATTCAATGCTTGCAACAATAGCTGTAGTTGAACCGCCTTGTACTTGATCAGTCCCTGTTTCATGTTGATAATATATTGTTCTACCATCTGTGTTTCCAACAACATCAAAAGATGTATCAGTAGCTGCATCATATTCTGTTGCATGTGGATTACCAAATACAGCAGAATCTTGCCACATAGTTCTAGCCAATGTTCCATTTGTCCATACAGGTCTTTGTGGTGATGAATCAAAATAGTTATATGCAACCATTCTATTTACAACTGATGATGAAGCTGTTGGATAAAACCACATTACTTCACCAAACAAATTATTTAATCCAGCAGACACCATTTGATTACCAGATTCTAAATTTATATCGTCATAAACGTGGTCTTCTACTAAACAAGGTAATGATTCTAATTTACCAGCATATCTAAAAAAACCATTTTCTGACATCCAATATGCAGCACCATCAACTTCAACACATGCATTTTGTCCAACAAGTCCACAGTTAGTTCCAACCTGTGCAAAGGCAAATGTAAATGGTTGACCAACAAAACGTTGTGTAAATAAAGCTGTATCAGTCCAAACATAAATTGCATCACGACCTCTGATTGCTCCTCTGATCTGTGATCCGTCGGCCAGTCTTTGTGTACCAGCTGTATTGGTTGCTGTAGGTGTATATGTATTTATATCTTCTTGATCCGAAAATCTTACAAACATATCATCTTGTGTTGTCGGTGTTCCAATAGTTGTTTCTGTTCCAAAAAATACTAAGTGTCTATCAGGTGTAGATACTAACATGTGACGTGATGCTGTTGGTGCACCAGATATGATAGTTGCTCTATTTGATGTTGCATCTGTTGCTGCAGAGTTCCATTCAAACACAGCACTGTCATGAATTAAACAAATAGCTTTATCTCCAAAATTATCTAATGACCACATACCAGGTTCAAGAACTAAATCTCCTGATGCAGCTTCACCCCATGCTACAAAATTTGTAGAACTTGTAATTGTTGCACCACCACTATGAGCTGCTGCAGTTGTTCCTGCTACTTCTCTTGTAACACCTGTAAGTTCCCCCGTAGCTGCGATACCTGTATAAGATATTTCTTCGCTACCTATAATTATAAAATTTGTACCTGCTGTTGGAAACTGTGATGAGTCAACTAATATAATACCTGTGGTTACAGAACTATTAATACCATTTTGTAAAGTAGTTGCAGGTTCACCAGATACCTCACCACCCCATGATCCTAATGACCAACCAAAACCTTTTGCTTGTACTGCTGGTCCTACTGGATAATAGTGTTGAACTCTAATACCACCCGATGTAGTTGCACCAGATCCAGACTCATTTGATGGCATTGTAACTGTAAGTGTTGAACTTGTAGGCACCGATGTCACCATAAATTTTTTATCGTTAAAATCTGCAGCTGCAAAATCAGAGTTAGTAATAGCTGAAAAACTATCTAACAATATAATATCTTGTGCGGATATACCATGATCTCCGCTAAAAGTTATTGTAACTTCAGCTGATCCGTTAGTCGTGCTAAATGCACTTGTAAGCGTTGATGTAGATTTGATAGGATGTATGTCATAATATACACCACCCGAAAATGCATATAAAATTCTGTTTGTACCAATGATTGCGTATTTTCTAGATAGACTATTTACAAAATGATGAAGACCTCTACCAGCTCCAGTTAAAGCATCGTCTCCTAGTTGTTTCCAACCGCCTATTTTTTCAGGAGTACCATATCTAAATCGTACATTATCACAGTCAGTCCATTGACCTTCTGCTCCTGTAGGAGTAATCTGTTTGTTTATCCCTGGCTGAAAACCTATTTTTTGTAACATATAACCTCATTATATATTAAAAGGCCCAGCTTACAAACGAGTATCGGGTGCCTTTTGTTGTTTCTTTAACTTCATGAGGATACATGAAATTAGATGGAAACAATAGTATATCACCCGTTTTTAACTTAATTTTCTCTCCTCTGCAATAGAATTCAGAGCCTTCATAGTCTTCATTTAAGTTGGCTACAATAGAGACTATTGGTACTCCCTTCATCTTACCATCAAATATACTGTGTATGTGATCATAGTGTTCTCTCATCATAGTGCCAACAACATATCTATTAAAACGTATAGGACTAAACTTACTTAAAAATGATCCTTGAGTCTTTTCTCCTGGTACACTATGTTTTTCTTGATACTCACCTAATGCTTTAACTAAGTATGGTGTTATCTTTGCTTGTTGTTCTTTGGTGCAATTCATTACATCTAACTCTTTTGTAGGTTCAGAAGATGTTTCACCAGATGCATAATTGTTCCAAGTATGTTTTTTCCAAATACCTTTATTACATTCATCTATTAACTCTTCACACACTTCTTTTGGTATGTGATTCCCTACGTATATATAACTTTTAATTGTGCTCATTCATCATCCTCCTTATATCTAAATGTGTTAAACTTGCCTCTGATCCTAGTATGTCTATACTAAACGTATTAAAAGATATGCTAATTCTATCTTCATCACCTTGGTTTATTGGTACACTATGTTTTAATGATGATGGAAATAATATTAGTTCACCTGGTTTACACGGCAACATAAAAGACTCTGAGTTTACATGATTATATTTTTCTGGATTTAATTTCATGCCGTCTTGTCTATCTTTTGAAAAAGATATAGGTGGTAATTTTTCGTTTATTTGAAAATACATTACACCAGATATAATACTATTAGGATGCACATGTTCGTGATGCTTAGATCCTTTTGGATTTCTATTAGCCCAACACTGTGTGATAACTAATCTTTGTTTTGAGTTTAAAACATCTGTCGTAAATTTATTTACAGACTCGCCCAAAAAGTTTTTTATATTTTTTAATTTTTCTTGACGTAATAAATATGAATCATCAGATCTATAATTACCGTTTTGTTGTTGCTCACGATAACTAATAGTTTTTAAATATGCTAACTCCTCATCAATTGATTGTTCGTAAGGTACAATTAATAAAGGTGTAGGAAATAACTGTAACAATTCTTCTTTCATATATAGGATATTACACTATTTTATTATGCTTGTAAACCACCATGTGAGTCTGAAGCTTGACCTGAACTAGGTCCTGCGTTAGCTGCAATTAAATCACCATAATCAGCGGCATTACCTGTAGTTGTAATAGTAATAAAATCTATGACATTACTATTAGAAGGTGTTTCTCCTCCTGCAAAAATTCCTGTAGTGCTATTTGAACTTGCTCCTAAACGTCCTCTTCCTGTGGTTAGATCACCAAAATCTGTAGCATTACCAGTTGATGATATGGTAACATAATCCATAACGTTTGAGGTTCCACCTCCTCCATTAACAGATCTAGTTGCGCTTGACAAACCTGCTGCGTTATTTTTATTTTCTGTTAAATTTCCAAAATCTGTAGCATTACCAGTTGAAGCAATGGTTATGTATTGAATAACGTCTGAGGCATCTGGAGTTATACCTCCAGCAGCTAAACCTCTTGTTGAAGATCCTGATCCTGCAGCACCTGAAGTAGTTGCTAATAGATCTCCAAAATCTGTTGCATTACCCACTGTAGCCATTGTTATGTAATCAATAGTGTTTACTAATGTAGGAGTTAACCCACCTAATCTTATTCCTCTTGTTGTACTAGAGCAACCAGTAGTGAATCCAACACTATTAGTTAAATTTCCAAAATCAGCAGCGTTTCCTTGTGACTGCATTTCAACATAATCAATTGTATCAACTTTAGGATCTAGACCTCCTAAGAATATTGCTCTTGTTAAACTAGAACAAGCTCCTGCTAATCTATCAGATCTAGTAAGATTTCCAAAATCAACAGCATTTCCTTTTGTTGGTATAGTTACAAATTGTATTGTATCCACTTCACCTGGAGCGTTTCCTCCTCCAAAAAAAGCTCTTCCTGATCCAGGCATATAGGTTACTGATGGACGTTGTAATTCTCCTAGTGTTATTCCACCATGTCCGTTAGAACCACCACCAATTTTAAATCCTGTAACTGCAGTAGTATCACCAAAGTCAGTAGCATTACCTGTTGTAGCTATGGTTACAAAATCAATAGTATTTACACTAGATGATGCTGGGTTTGATTGACCTCCCAAAAAACAAACTCTGTTACTATTACTCGCAGCTGACATTGTTATTCTGTCTACTGTTAAATCACCAAAATCCTGAGAATTTCCTGTAGAAGCCATTGTTACAAAATTTATGATTGATAGATTACTCGGATTACCACCTCCACCAAAAACACCTCTAGTTTCAGAACTTGAACCACCAAAATAATTATAATTTGTGCTTGTACTAATATCTCCAAAATCTGTTGCATTTGCAAAACTTGCAAAATCTATAAAATCTATGACATTTGTTGGAGCACCACCTCCTGCAAAAATAGCTCTTGTTGGACTTTGCATAGTGCTTGCACCAAATCTTGCTACAGTTAAATCTCCAAAATCAACAGCATTTGCTAATGATGAAAAACTTATTCTATCAATTACGTTAGAATTTGAAGGTGTTCTACCTCCAGCGAATACTGCCATACTGTCATTACTTGCAGCAAAAAGCATTTGTCTTGCTGTGGTTAAATCACCAAAGTCAGAAAAATTTCCTGAATTTGAAAACTCTTTATAACTTATAGCATTACTAAAAGATGGTTGATTACCACCTCCATGTACAATTCTTGTTGTGCTACCAGTGACACCACCACCATTATAATCGCTAGTGTTTAAATCACCAAAAGTAACTGCATTACCTGTCGTTGATATTTGAATTTTGTTAAAAGTAGCACTATTAGCATTACTCGTAACACCAATATCTCCTCTAGACCAAGAGCTGTTTCTTTGTTTTTTATAAGCTTCTTTTATATCCCAAATTTTTCCTGAATTAGACATTATTGTAATCCTCCATGATTAGAAGAAGCACCTGCTAAATTTCCTCTTGCAGTCACTAAATCACCAAAATCTATTGCATCTCCTGTTGTAGCAATCATAACATAATCTATAACGTTTGAAGCAGATGGTGTTAAACCTCCAGCAAAACATGCTCTAAGGTTATTAGAACCAGCACTTCCATCACTTCTAGCTGCAGTTAAATCTCCAAAATCTGTATCACCGCTAGTTGAAGCGATTGTAACATAAGTTATTGTATTTACATTTGAAGCAGATCCATCTGGTGCTGTTGCACCACCTGCTATTAATCCTCTTACGCTAGAACAAGCTGAGTTTGATAAAGCACTATATCTAGCCTGTCCTAAATCTCCAAAGTCTGTAGCATTACCAGTTGATGATATGGTAACATAATCCATAACGTTTGAAGTTCCTGGACTTGCATAGCCTCCTGCACAAACACCTCTTGTTGAACTTGCAAATCCTGTTGGAGTTGATCTACCTATGGTTAAATTACCAAAGTCAGCAGCATTTCCTGCAGAAGTTGTACTAAAATATCCTATAACATCTGATCTTGCAGGTGCATCATAACCACCAAGAGATAATGCTCTTGTAGAGTTACCAAGTCCACTTAAACTTTGTTTTGTAGATTGTAGATCACCATAATCAATTGTTGTTCCAGTTCCTGCCATAATACCAAATTCAATACTATTTGTTTCAGCTGGAGAGCTACCACCAAATACAAAAAATTTAATTGCAGTCCCTGCACTACCAGGATTTTTACCTTTTTTAGTATTTAAATCACCAAAGTCATAAGCATTACCTTGTGTTGTCATATTGGTATAATCTATTTGAGTTAATTCTGCTGGAGCCTCATTTCCTCCACAACTTAAAAATCTATTACCAGCTGAAGTTTGAGTTGTAACTAAATCTACATTACCACCCATACCTGAGTGAGATGAACAATAGTAATATAATCTTTGTGGTGTAGAAGTTGTTACTTCTATTTTTGTAAATGCTGTAGCTGAACCTGGTGTACCAGATGTTGTAACACCTGTTGTATATTCTGATCCAGAGTTGTGTGTACCATCAGATGTTTCTGAAAATCTTAATGGGTGACTTCCGTTTGTACTATCGTCTTGATTAAACTCGTATGTGCAACCAGGAAACAAAACAACATATTGTTGAGTGTTACCATCAATAGCATATTTGTTTCCGCCTGAAGAAACAACTGTTACAGTATATTTAAATGTTGTTGATCTAGCCACCTGTTAATCCTCCATGTCCGTTTGCTGCTGCAGCAACATTATTGTTTGCAACAATTAAATCTCCAAAGTCTGTTGCATTAGCGGTTGATGCTATTGTTATTTGATCTATTTCTGCTGTATTAGAAGGAGTTTGTCCACCTGCAAAAGTTCCTTTTATTGTATTTGAAGCTACTGAACCATGTAAGCCTCTTCTTGCTGTAACAAGATCACCAAAATCGTTAGCATTACCAGTTGTAGCAATTGTAATATAGTCAATTGTATTAATATTAGCTGATGTAGTAGGTGAAGCTCCTCCTCCAAAAACACCTCTAGTAGTTGAATTTGCTCCAGCTGATTGTGATCTCGCTACACTTAAATTTCCAAAGTCAGTAAAGTCACCAACAGTAGATATCGTTACATAATCTATAACGTCACTTAAACTTGGTGTTGCACCTCCTCCAATTAAACCTCTAGTATTTGAAGATAAACCTGCAGGACCATGTCTTGCTACACTTAAGTTTCCAAAATCTGCTGCATTACCAAGTGTTCCTATTGTAACATACTCAACTGTATTTACTACTGCTGGTGAAACTACACCAAGTGCAAATACACCTCTTGTATTATTTGCAAAAGCTCCTCCAGTTTCGGAACCAGCACTTGTGTCACCAAAATCTGCAGAGTTGCCTTTTGTAGCAAATTCAACATATTCTATAACAGCAGGATAACCCGTGCTTGGCGAACTCATATATCCATTAGCAGTTAGAGATCTAGTTTTATTAGAAAAACCTCCAGCAAATTGTCTTCTTGCTAAAGCTAAACTTCCAAATTCTTGAGCATTACCTGTTGAAGAAATATTTATTGTTTGAATTGAATCACTATCTCCTGAACCACCCGCAAACATTCCAACGTCTCCACCAGCTTCATTAAAAGGTATTGGTCTTGTTCCTTGATACCCGTCGTTTAGTCCGCCGTGTGAGTTTGATGCTCCTCTACATCTAAAATTATCTACTGTTGCATCTCCAAAATCTGTTGCATTTCCACCAGTGCTTATTGTAAATATATCTATTGTATTAACTTCTCCAGCAGGGTTATTATATCCTGCATAGTTTACTGACTTAACAGAATTGGTCGCACAATCAGTTTGTCTGCTTACTGTAAGGTCACCATAATCTATTGCGTTTCCTTGAGATGCTATTGTAACAAACTCTAAAGTTGTAAAACTTGCTGAACTTGGTGAAGGAGTATTACCCCCCACACAAACATATCTTGTGGAAGAAGAAGCACCACCTGCATTCATAGTTATTTTAGTTAAATCTCCAAAATCTATAGCATTACCTGTTGTATTTATTTCTACAAAATCAATTGTGTTTACTGTTGAACCTGTATCTCCTCCTGCCATGATAGCTCTTGTAGGTGAGGCTGAAGCTGCGATTGATCTTCTTGAAGTAGTTAAATCGCCAAAGTCGGTTGCATTACCTAAACTATCCATAGTTACGTAATCAATCGTGTTACGATAATTTGGATTATCAAATCCTCCAAACCAAAGTCCTCTAGTAGAATTAGAAGTAGCAGTTGTTCTTTCTCTTGCTTGTGATAAATTTCCGAAGTCGGCTGCATTACCTTCTGTTACAAATTGAACGTACTCTATTGTATCTACAGCTGCTGGATTTGATGTTGGAGTAACACCGCCTCCATAAATAGCTCTGGTAAAAGAACCGCAAGCACCACCGTTACCTGTATTTGTACTTAAATCTCCAAAAGATGTAGCATTACCTGATGAGGATATATTTACTTTTGCAATAGTTGTTAATTGAGATGGGCTAAACCCTCCAAAAAATAAACCCGTAGAATTTGCATTCGGCCAATACCCACCCATAACCGCGTCATAGACTTCACGCAGATTCCAAACGCCTGAAGCGTTATCAAGTTGCGGGTAGTTAGCCATTTACTAACCTACTTTTTTAGACCAAATATTTGTGGCTGCAGTTGTTTGATTAAACGGTATAGTTGCAGTTGGATCACTAGGATCTCTATCAGTCCAAGAAGATGTATACGTATCTAAATATGTTTTTACATCTGCTTCACTTGCAAGTTCACCAAGTCCTACTTCATCTGAACCATCAACTGTTGCACCAATCATAATCTCAGTTGGATCTGGATAGTAACCACCATCTTCAATCCAAGAAGGTATTGTCGTGCCACCGTCTAATTTGTATTTAACTATCTTGTTTGCCATTTGGTTTCTCCTTATTTGCTATCAGTTTAGTATTGAGCGACTCTTCATCGTACAGCTTAAATCCTCTACGCTCTGCAAATTTTTCTGCATCTCCTGAGA
>VMHT01181677.1_pt1 | contig 10404 bp, 10 predicted proteins | sample 4693611 | NCBI WGS metagenome assembly VMHT01 (sample SAMN12280063, study PRJNA550983) | marine metagenome | isolation source: seawater sampled from same location over 5 years 0.02-0.2 micron viral filtrate | place: USA: collected off the coast of southern California halfway between the port... ...
ATAACTTGTGCATTGATACCGAACTTCATTTATATTGTAGAATTAGATATTATTTAAACACCCGCGAGAGTCTTCTTCTTGGGGACGGCCTTCTTCTTGGTCTTCTCTTCTGTGGAAGTTGTAACATCCACCTTGGGGGTGGTCGTAGCGGAATCGCCCTTGGGGCCCTTGGCACCGGGGGGACCCTGAGGGCCAACGGGGCCGGGAGGACCGGGGGGACCGGGGGGACCGGGGAGACCGGGGCTTCCAGAACCACCGTCTCCACCCTGATCGATGATCTTGAGTAGGATGTTGTATAAAGCGCTCTTATCGAGTCGGACGTGCTTAAGCTCGGCTTCAATTTCTTCGCGAAGAGTGGTCATTTTAATATATCTAAAGATAATAATTCCTTTAATTGTATGCAGTTTATCGGACCCACATTACTTTCTGGGATAGGTCAGCATGCACAAAAATATACGAAACTGTTCCCTGGTTCGTCGTACTTTACGTATGATAAAGAGATCCCTGAATGTGAAAATGCATTCATTTTTCTTTTACCCATAGAAGCATATGTAGAGTATGCTAAGCGCCTGAAGAAAAAGGTTAAGAACTTGATATGCATGACTGTATGTGAAACTGAAACGGTTCACGAAGATTATGGAATGATTATGGATGTATTTCCTAGGGTCGCTGTTCCGAGTGAATTCTGTAAACGCGTTCTTTCTCGACAGTTTCCCAAGAATGAATTTTATGTTATTCACTGCCATATTCCAGATCCACCGAAACGCCCGTATACGTTTTATCATATAGGTAATATAATGGATCAACGGAAGAATTTTGGTAAGATCTTAGAGGCATTCGTTAGGTTAAATGAACCTAATACGAGACTACTCGTGAAGGCTACATGCGGAAAGGATGTCGATGTAGAGCTTCCTAGGGTTGAAGTTATTAACGGTCTCATAAGTGATTACGATATGGACAACCTTCATCATAGAGCAGATTGTTACGTAGGATTTTCGAGTTCTGAGGGTGTTGGAATGGGTGCGGTTGAGGCAGCTATTCGAGATAAACCTGTGATAATAACGAATTACGGTGGAGCACCTGAATATATAAAAACTCCGTATACGATTGATTGTGGACTTCAAGAGTTGAAGAATGACGACTTCTTGTTTAAGAAAGGGATGCAATGGGGAGATCCTAACTTTGATCAACTCTTGGAGTTCATGAGACACGCGTATTCGAATGATGTACGATATATGGACCACGTATATACAAAACAACTAACGGGTAGAGACACGATTTTACGAGAATTCGGACTCGATCCATCCGGTGACGTAAACGATAATACCGGTAAGGAGAGCCCCTGATGTGAGAGAACCCTTCTGTGCAATGAGAAGCATGTTAATATCATCGATAAAGGTAATTCCGGTGGGCTTCTTAATCATGTCGGGAATCATTTTGGCGACTACGAGATAGACTATCATGGAGATGATGACTGGTTTTAATGTTTCCTGATCCAACATTTATATATAACAATAAAATAATACTAGACTAAACATTGATCTTTTTACCAATAATGATGTTTGCTTTGCTGATTGTATGCTTTTTACAATAGCACCCATTTACCGCCTTAAATGTACACGGTTTTCCTCTGAGAGTAAGCGCTTTGCATGTATTAGACACCCTCTTAACCTCCTGCGCCTTTTTGGGAACCTCGTCCAACACGATAACCTGGCGGTCAGTTTTCCGTTTATCGTGTTGAGCATAAGAATTTTTCATTTTTTGAAGACTCGTCGCCAGTCTTTCGCATCGTGCATCGGGTACCGTGGTTCCGAGCAGTTCCATAGCGCGTTGCATGTGGCAGGCCATTTTATAATGAGATGATTTTTGTATATTCACATTTGACTTAGGTTTAATTTTTAAACATAGCTATTGTTGTCACACGCCTTTTGACCAGAAGTTCGATCTAAGGTAAACTTACCCTTGTAGCTTGGCCAGTAACTCGCATAATATCCAATCCTACCTATAGTCGCGCGTTTCTTGTACACATGTTTACCGACGCCAGGATCTTTACAATCACTCGGGCATCCCAATGCTTCGCAACACTTTTTACCACCACCCACCGCGGATTCGTTCACTTTGTGTTTTGATACGACGATACCCTTCATCTCACGACCAAGACCATCCTTTTTCGACGACCATCCAAACCAGCCACCGGGGCCTCGCAGATTGACGGACGAATATGCGCAATTTTTCTTGGCCGGAGGAGGCGGAGGAGATGGACGTTTCGGTCTATTCCTATCCTGTCCAAACGTCGGGATTGGGGGACCAAAACTTCTGCGCAGCTCAAGTGGATGGAGAAACCTCGGGTCCGTCGGCGTTCGCGGACGGAAGGGGGGTGGCTTTGGCAGCGAAGGAAGCTTTGGCAGCGGAGGAAGCTTTGGCAGCGGAGGAAGCTTTGGACGGCGTTCCAGATACACAGGGGTTCGGCCACCCATGGAGGGTCTACCACATGAATCTACGTCAGATCCAGGTATATCGCGGCAGACAGCGGGTCGCATTACATTCGAAGGTGGGCCCAGTTTCTCAAGATATATACTCGGTATAGGACCCGTATGACGAGCACCCCCGTCACCGAGAGGAGCACCCTTTCCACCACCGACGAGTGCCTTATTTTTTTCATTATTTTCTGCTTTGTATCTGGCAGCTTGTAATTTTTCCCTCATCGCTGGAGATATACCCATAGATTCGGGGCCCTTGGTTATAACCCTACCAGATGAACTCCGTGGAGTATTTTCAGATTTTTTAATTACATCGTTTTCAACAATATCCTGAGAATCCATCGCATCTGCACGATCTTCATCCGACTGTATAGAAATTTTCTTTTTTTCGATGTCAGGACTTTTATTGACTGACGCTGCCTGACTTTTTAAATATGCGATCTCCTCTTCAAGGTCTTTGATGGCTTCAGAACTTTCGGTCGTTTTCTTTTCCACCGTGGTTTGGAGATCCTTTGTAAAAAGATTAGCTTCAGATAATTTCTTTTTCAAATCTACAATTTCTGCGATTGGCTTATTTTTTAATTTTTCCACGTTAGCTTCCATGAGACTGATACGAGCCTGGGATTTATCTAACTCAAATTGTATTGATTTAACCCTGGTCTGTTCCTCGATTTTGGTTTTATCTAACTGTGATTGTATAGCATCTACCTTAGCCTGTTTCGCTAGTCTCGTCTCCTCAAGTTCCTTTCGTAATGCATTTTCTGCACTCTTTCCCTTCAGTCCTGAAGCGATTAATTCTTTTTCGAATGTGAGAACATTTTTTGCATTTTCCTTTTCTAATATTTGCATTTCTAGCCGTAAGGCGGTGAGTTCTTCACGTTCCTGGATTCCAGCCTGTTCGAGTTCAGCCTGTAACTCAGCCACACGAGCCTGTTCGAGTAGTATATCCTCGGCTCGAGATCCTAATTCTACTTTATTTTGATTGAAGATAGCCATCGCTACCGCAGCGATGATGACTAACAAAATAAATAGTAAGACTGCTGTCATCTTGTTACATTATTCGTATATTTAAATTGGACTTGGTATGAAACTGGATCTAATTTTATTCACGTAATAGACATACCCTATGAGTAATATACAAAATGCACCTAGGACATAGTTGAATGAAAATTTCTTCCGATTCGTGACTTCAATAATCTTCTCAGCTTCTTCCTTATTCGGTAAGCGTTTAACGCTTTGGTGTAACTTCTCGATCTTGTTTATGAGCGCGTACAGAGCTTCTAGGATCTGTGCTTCACGGTTAATCGGTTTTTCTTCTACATCAACGGAGGTCACTTCGAGTACCATGTACCATTTAGAATCCGACTGAAGTGCGTGATATCCACCGTCATCCTGGTGTTCGTATAAATTGAAATGTAATTTTTGGATAGAGATTGGGTTAAAATAGTTCGTTTTACGTCTGAACGATTTCCATTGTTTATCTCGTATCACAGTTTGTGAACCATAATCATAATGACGTTCCAGGGGTATCCTAGCTAAAATCTGACCATGCCTCTCATCGAGCATCTGTGCCTTCTGTGGAACATCCGGACATACCACGTCCACATACTTTGCTACATTACTGGCTGTGGTATCATTGACGGGATTTGATTCTCCCACCTGAGTTATGTAAAAGTCTACGAGCTTGAGTCCTATCACCTGGGAAATACTTTCAGCGTGTGTATTAGATTCGAGTGAGAGATTAAACGTGAATTCATTGTTTGTACCATCGACGTAATCGGAATCTATCACGATATATTGAGTTTTCTTGGGTAGATCTTGTAACGTGAGTACCATCTTATATTCGTTCTATAAAAAAATTACACTTAAGTCGCGAGTGTATATTTGATTATTAAGTCACTATGGAATTCGAACATTGTATGCCGTGCCCCGCCACACTCGACGCGAAAACAGCACTCGCGAGTCTCACTTTACTTGCAACCAGTGTAGGAACTGAACATGCGGGAAAATTGGATGAAATTGCCCGTGTATTTCGACAAGTCGTTCGAGATAATAGGAAACTCCAAGATGAAGTTGATGAGCTCAAGAAACAAGTAAAACCAAAAAAAGAAAAACCCATCAAAATCCGTTGTCCGTTTATTACTGCGAAGGGTACACAGTGTCGTAAGTTTTGTGTCGAAGGAGTTGAAACGTGTAAGGTGCACTCTAAACCCCTGAAACCCCCTAAACCCGTTAAAGCTCCCCGAGCGAAGAAACAGTGTTGCACGGGTATCAACATTCGAGGTAACCCGTGTAGAAACAAATGTCTAGACGGTAAGACACACTGTGAGCGCCATGACCCAGACAACCCCCCTGTTGTTAAGAAGACTAAGCGTAATAAGAAAAGACCGCAGCAGATGCATACTCATGCACCCGGAGAGATTCCTAAGATGAGATGTCTCTTGTGTGAGACGCACGGGGACATGTTTGACCCTAACACTGTTAACCCTGTATTATTTGAGACGAATGGACCATCTGGGTACACGTTGAGATCTAAACTCGCAGCATTCAAATCTTCTCTGTATGACGAAACTGCGAGGGTCACTGCGAAGGATTAAAATATTAACGTAAAGTAAATGTTAGGAGGCGTTGGAATGTTATCATTTGTTATAGCACTTGGTATATATAATTTAACGAGACCAAGTATAAAAAAGGAGGATCCAATTGAACCCAGAAATGAAATCATGAATCGACCGGATCATTTCATGATGGGAAATAGATATTCACCCAAGTTTAATAAAAAATAATTTCTTAGCATATTTTAATATGCAGTCTACTATTTTGTTAGCTGTAGTAATAGTTGTACTCATCATTGTACAGGTGAGTATAAGTAATACACAAAAAGACCCAGATTTGATTGATATTCCAAAATCTTTATCGAAATTGGAAAGAAAGAAAGAGATCGTCGCGGTAAAAAAATTAATGCATGATCATGCTGCAGATAAAGTCGAGAGGGCTGAGAAGAGTGTTATGGAAAAACTCGAAAAGATACAAATTTACATGGAAACTAAAGAGAGGGTTATACTCGAAGGGGTGGTGGAAAAATCTAAAGACGTAGAAATCGTAAAACAAAAAATCGGCGATGCCGTGGATAGTCTAGTTAGACTGGAAAAAGAAGAAACGGAACACAAGCTTCAATTAAAGAATCAGGCGCGGGCGAAAAACGAAGAAGCTGAAGAAATGCGTAAGCAGGCTGAAAAGGCTAGGCTAGAAGCCGAAGAGATGGCTACAGCGGCGGAACAGAGAATAACGGATATGAGAGCTGCCGCGATTCGTAAATTGCAAGAAAAAAGGACTGAACAAGCGAAGCTTCGAGAAAAAGCTGAAGCTGAGGAAGCTGCTAAACGACTCGAAACTGTTCGAGCAAAACGGAAAGAGCGCGAGGCTTTACTACTTGCACAACAAAAAATCGCCACAGACTCTACTTTAAAACAGGAACAATTACAGGAAGAGCGACGAATTGAATTACAAGTTGCATCAGCGGAGATAGAAGAAAAAAGACTCGCGGCTATAGAAGAAGCTAAGAATATCCAACGACAGGCAGAACAAAGGGCTATAGAAATCGCCGAGAATATAAGAGAGGAAGAGTTACGAATCTCTCAGGAAATGGAAGACGCTCGTCAAGAGCAGATCGAGGCCGAGGCTATGGAAGCTGACCGTATGGCTGAGGAAATGCAGAAAGTAAAAGATGCGGAACTCGAAGCAGCTCAATTAAAGGCGGAGGCGGAAAGTCGTCAAAGAGAAATGGAGGCCGAAGAGGCCGAGTTTTTATTAGAGAAAAAGGAAGAAATTGCTATGCAAAAAGAAGAACAAAGAATTTTACAAGAAGAAGCTGAAGAGGAAGATGAAGAAATGGAAAGAGAGCAAGCGGAACTGGAAGAAGAGTTAAGACTTGAAACTGAGGAGTTAGAACGTTTACGACAGGAAGAGATACAGGCTGAAAAAGACGAATACGACGCGAATCAGCAATTACGGGAAGAAGAAGAGCAGGAAAGGGTGAGACAATCCGAAGAAGATGGACAAGCCGCTGCCGATGATCTGGTAGCTCAAACTGAACAGCAACAGGCGCTTCAAGATGCTCAAGCGGCGGCTGATCTCGATGCGACAGAAAGTGCTCAAGCAGATAGTGACGCCGCAGCAGCAGAAAGTGCTCAAGCACAAAGTGACGCCGCAGCAGCAGCTCCCGTAGAACAGGCACCCCCGATGTTTAGATATTTTTGTATTCAAAAACCACCGGAACTTATACCATTTTGGAAAATGACCGATGACCAAATAAAGGAAATGTATTCTCACGCTACTCACGAGGATTTAAAAAGTGAGAAATCCAAAGGGTATGGGAATCCCGATCGTATGATACACCTTCGAAAACTTGCGACCTACGAGCCTACCGAAGACTCTCCCAATGGTTCGAGAGACATGTTCCTTCTTCAGCCTCGAATAACTATCAACTCTCGAATGGATGAGGAGGGATATGCATGTGAAGGCGACGAGGACGGATGCACTCTCAAAACACACAAGTTTCCTGTGAACATGGCACTCGTTGCCCCGGGTCAGTCACCAACTATAAATAATATTACAGTCGATGGCCAACCGAAAACCTCGGCAGGAGGTTGGGCAGAAACACCTTCGATAGAAACTATAGATACAGATGGAGTGGGTCAATTTAAATATGTGTGGACGTTTGCTAAACAGGTTATGGACATTTCTAGATCATATTATGAATCTAACGACACAGAGTTTGAAGGTGTTAGCGGTATTGCGGCGGCAGCCTCGGGGCTCGGCCTGGAAAGGTATCAATTACCTCCTGCTCGGTCTAAACTTGGAAAAATGGTCGACTCGATTTTCCCAAAAACGGAACATTTTATGGATGATTTTATGGTCGTCGCGATGACGTGGGCGACGGATCCGAAAGAGGCGTGGAGAAATACTTTGATCGAGTTGGGTATCAAAGATGAAGACGTGTTGCCGGATGGGTCGTATACCAGAGTCCCTGTAGACAAAACGTTTTGTGATAACCTTGACGGGTTTACGTGGAAGGGTGGTATATGTGAACACGATACCCTACAGGATTCGGAATCGGAGAAACTTGGTAAATGTACGGAAAAAGGTGGTCATCTTTATACGCTCACGGTAGACATGACTGGTATTGACCCAAATCTTCCAATGGAAGAACAAATAAAACTGGCTAATGCGAGAGCGGCGGAAAAATCTAGATTAAAATACGTTAAAGATTTTCAGAAAAAGATGGAAGAATCCAAAATGAAACAGATGCAAAGAGTGATCGAAAGGGAAAAGGCAAAACAGGCCGCTTTGGATTCGCTTCGTAAAGATTGTAAGTATCAGTACAGTAGTACTATCAAATCTGGATTGGGTGCGTGGACAAAGGCGACTACACCAACATTCAAAGAAACGCTGATTCCTGGAACAACTAAAGAAGGTAAGATTGAGTATAAGGTATTCCGTGAAATTACGGAACGCGCTAAGCATAGAAAAGCTGATCAACAAGCTATGAAAAAGTATGTCACTTTCGCCGGTCCCCAAGCATGTACACCGTGTGATCCGTATACGAAAGAATGGTTAAATATTATCGAAGAACCAACAGATCCCGGTAAATCGTCGTGCCCAACTGAAACGGTAAAAAAGGTTCCATGTGAGCCGTTTATGTCGTGTCAGGAGTATACTGCAAAGATTAACGCTAAAACGAGAGCTAGACACGATGCTATCGACGCGATGGTTGACGCGAACAAACAGGAAGTCAAAAAATTAGTTGGGTTCGCACGGGAAGAATCTAGGGCACGTAAAAGATATGAGGCGCGGGTTAAGACTATATCATCCGTTACGACCAAGGCGGGTAAGGAAAGATACGATAAGAACGTAGCTGATACAAAGGTTGCGTGGGATAAAGCGAGAAAAGATTATAATATCGAAGCAGAAAAGATATTCAAAGGCATGCTTGCCGAAGCTAATAACATACCACGGGAGATATTTTATTGTAAATCTCGGTGGTTATTCGGCCCTTCGAGACCTCACGTGGGTATAACTAGAGTAGAGAGAAAGGATTCTATATCAAAAAAATATTTTGGAAACAATCTTCCATATGATTTCACGATCAAACAAACTAAATGGCCGTTAGCACCGGATTTATATGGAATAATGTTGTCCCGCGGTGAAAATGCTACCGGAAATCCTGGAATGTATGCAGGAGCTTTCAAATCTATTAACCTCCCGAATCATATTAAACAGGGGACTTTCGGTGCGAGTGGTACATTTTCGATCAGAAACGTGGGCGGGGTTGATGAATCGAAAATAAACGGAGCGCAAAAATATGAGTATAGAAGCACCCCCTGGAAAAAGGATGGTAAAGAGGCGCATAATAATTACGAGCAGAGGTTTGTTGTGTATGATGGAAATACTAGTCAAACGTATATACTGAAAAAGACAAGGCAGCGTGGGCGATGGGTCGAAAATAAGATTTTGGTAAAAGATGGGTTATATAAACTCGAAGCGGGTGGTAAACTCTCATTAATTCATAAACAAAAGGCACGTAAGGAGAGTCATGATGGTACGTCATACCAACAAAAAAATACTAGGACACTTGATAACTGTGCATATAAACGCCGAATGTATGTCGGCCGTGATAAAAACAACAAACCCAAATACGAAGAAAAGTGTAGGAAGGGTTACAAGTATAATAGGGTTAATGATACTACAAAACCTATAAAAGATTATACATATTATAATAGAACGGGTGCAGATTCTACGGAAGAGTTATACAATTTCAATAATACAAAACATGGATATGCTCTTGTCGCTAATTTTGGGGCAAACGATATATGGCTCGTATCGACGAGTGGATGGTATTATAGTGTCGCGAATAATAGAAAAATGAGAATAGATAGTTCTCAATTCTGTAGTGTTACAGAACCTGTAATAGCGAATGCACTCGGTGGTATTAATTCAATTGGTAAATATGGTGCGGATTGTTTCGCAGAAGACTCACCAAAAGAGGGGTGCGGTGATATGTATAAAATGTTATCACAGATATCTCGTGCGAAGGATGAAAACAATAGCAAATATGAATACGAAAATAACCTACTTCTAAACAATTTTAATCATATCAAGATTAAACAGGCCGCGAATGATCACTATAAGTCATACGCGTAAAATTATATAGTATAATATATGGAAGAGGATACTCTAGAAGAATTCATGCGATTTGCATGCGAATGCATGACTAGAGAAAACTTCTTCGAGCCCGAAGACCAGGGCACACCCGGGATACAGCGGTTTTCTAAAAATGTGATGGGTGATCTGGGAAATGGGGATATAATGAGATACATTCGAAGGGATTTATATATGAATAAACCGGGACATTATGAATGGGTATTCATATCGAAGAGACACCGTGCGTTAGTTTATAGAATTATGGATTGGGGATTTGGTGATATCAAAGCGAGATGGGTGATGCACGGTGATTACCTATTTCAATTTGACGCGGTTCTAGATGAAGAAAGACATAAGTAAACAGTACATCATAGTGCAATGATAACACAACTGATAGAGGCTTCTAACCTCCCCCAGTTCTGTGATCATCCAGAACCCATGCACCGCGAAGCATACACGAAACCTTACGAATTTCATGGATGCAATGATAATACACAAATATAGACAAAACGTTACGTAATAGCACCCACTTCGTGAGAGTGTGTCCTGGGGAAAGATGAAAATTTACAGGACATGAAAAATTATCCCAAATTATTTTCTTAGCTATATATTGAGAGAGAAGAAATACCCCCTAAAATGCCTCCTGGAGAAATAGCCCTCAGAAATAGCCCTCAGAAATAGCCCTAAAAATCAGCCCTATTTCTCGCCCGCAAGCGGGCAG
>VMHT01054778.1_pt1 | contig 10403 bp, 12 predicted proteins | sample 4693611 | NCBI WGS metagenome assembly VMHT01 (sample SAMN12280063, study PRJNA550983) | marine metagenome | isolation source: seawater sampled from same location over 5 years 0.02-0.2 micron viral filtrate | place: USA: collected off the coast of southern California halfway between the port... ...
CTTTGTCTTCCTTCTGTCCCTCAACAAATAGTTTTCCAGATTCTGTATAGACAAAGACCTCAGATTTTTTAAATCCTGCGAGGGCGATTTCCAGTTTTGATTCGACATTGCTAACTGATACTAAGTTATATGGCGGATAGTTCGATGTCGTTTCATGCAGGCTGAAAACACGATCAAAGTACTGATCCAATCCGATTGTGTTGCGATTCAATCTCTCCATAAGACGTGGGAGATCGTTCGCATTGTAACGCGAAAGATTTGTCATCTTTTAGCTCCTTTAATAAGCGAGTTTGTTTTTTGTGGACCCAGAAGGCATCCGTTCTATTTATAGCACAGAATAAAAAAAGAGGCAACGGGTAAACCGCACCTCCTGTAAGTTCCGATTTTTGAAGCGACCGCACGAAAGATCGCAAGATTATTTATCAGTTTAAATTAATATTTTCAATATCCATAAATTCAGTAAGATCTATAGTTTTTTTAGGTTTGTGATCATGAGGAAAATTGATTGCCTGACCACATTCAGGACATAGATCAATTCTACTATCGTCTCCCAAAATAATAGACCTGAGATATGGATCAATATCAGACAACCTAGCAGTATAGTACTCATCATACTGTTCTACAGATAACTCCCATTGATTTTTGGGTGTTGATGGATAACAAAATTGAAAACTATTGTTATTAATAACAGTCTTGTAGAAGACCTCTGGATTTACTCTATAATCATCACAGTAGTTTTTACACATTAGTTCTAAGTCATAACCATAGTCTTTTTTAAGAATTGGGCCATGACCAGAATTAAGTCTTGACAATCTTCCAATTATCTGTTTTGAAAGTTCTGTAACATCAGATACTTTAGGGTCTCTAATCCTAAGAGAACAGATGCCGGTAAGATTGAATACGTTGATTCCCGCTTTACCTTTTTGATTAATTAACAAGAACTGAGCATCATGCTCAGGATCATTCAGAGCTCGGATGATTTGGTCTTCTGTTGCAGGTTCAAATTCTCCTTTAAGGTTGTAAAATCCCTTTTGCCTGTCTCGCATTACAGCAATCCAATATCCAGCAAGACCGTATCCGTTAAGAGGAAGCATTTCCTCCAACCAAAATCTAACTTCATCCATATGAATTGCTAATCTAGTATTATTATCACCTCCACAAGAAATTATAGATGTAAGTTTTGTATTTACCCTCAAATCAAATTTAAGCAATTCAATATTAGTATCAATATTTTTTACATGATGATATCGAATATAGTTCCTGAGAGCAGACTTGGCACTATTTGAATCAATTTGTGCCACCAATTTCCCATTCTTTCTGACCATATCAAACCCCTTGTACATCTTGTACTCAGAAGACCATTTTGTCAAGAATGCTCTCTCAGAAACAGGACACCATTCATTTATGACATGGAATTCAATAGGTCCAATGGCCTGACGATGCTGTTTTGTTGGAGTAGCAGTGACACCAAATACAAGATCTGTATGATCAAGTACTTTTGAAAGGAACTTGAATACAGTGCCTTCGAATTTTGGTGGAGTATATCCCATGACTGGTTCATAATAATCTTTTTCAGTTACTCCCAACCACGAATGTGCCTCATCAACAAACCAGGCAGATTTAGGAGCATATTTTAAAAGAATATTGCTGCAATTTTTATTTGAATTGATTTTTCCATGAGTTGCAGCAAATAGAACTTTGCTACCTCTCTTTAAGTGAGATTCTACATCTAAGATATTTTCAGTGTAGATATACTTATGTTCCATAGCAGCTTCTCGAAACTCTACCGTATCAATGTTTTCAAGATTCGGTACGGCAATAACAATCAAATCAACATTATGCTCGACAGATTCTCTAAAGATATCTGGAACAAATATATTAATCATGCCGTGAGTTTTTCCCAAGCCAGTTGGTGCTTGGAGAATTTTGATTTTTTTATCTAAGCGTCTGCGTTGTTCTCTATTTAGTCTAAATTCTCTAAATGGACTATAGAGATACTCTTCCCGCACCGCCGAAGGCGTTTTAAAATTGAATTTCATTTGATAAAACCTTTAATTGGTTAACGTGTGCCTTTTATCGACACACTTGAATTATATATCAAATCCCCCAAGACCACAAGGGCTCAGGAGATAATATGTGGATTCTGTAATATTTATTTATGTTTCCTCTTGCTGCTTCCCTTTCTTGCCAATATTGTACTTCTGCTCCAATACCCAATCTGACTTATCCTTGTAGGCCAGCACTTTGATCTGATTCAGAGGAGCAATATCAGCAATCGCTTCTTCGCTAGCAACACCAATCAATCCCCAATCAGAAAGAAGTTTTGCAATACGATTACGTCTCTGAACATCATTCACTGTAAGATTTGCATGTTTACCATCAAGAGCAAACAGTTCCTTAAAGTGAACAATAAAGTATCTTCCCTGCTTATGAAGGATATGGCAAGACTGATAGAGTTTCTTCTCCTTCCTTGATGCCACTCCGATACGTGTAAGTGTCTCACGAACTTTCAGAAAATCATCTGGTTCATTCAAAAACACTTCTACCATTTGGTCCTGTGACCACTCAACTGTGGGCTCAGTCATCGTTTTCCTCCAATTTCAAGTCGCTGTTTAATAAAATTAATTTGTTCTGTGGTGAGGATTTTTAGAGCTTGCGATGCCTTCTCGTTACTATATCCATAGTATTTTTTGACACATTCTAAATCTGTGACTTTATCCTTACGGAGCCAGGGAGAGAATCTCTTTTTTTTCCTCAAACTATTTAGAAAAAAAGAATATTGCATATCTTTATCTAAAGAATGATGAAGATTCATTTCATTAGCAAACATGATACAGTCAAGATTGCCCGATAAACAGCGATTAATAACGTATGGAGGATATTCTTTTATGTGTTCGGATAGATCTTCTTTAGTGAAGTTAATTGAGTTGAGCCAATCTTTTAGTTCCATTATCTAATAATTTGAATGTCATCGTCTTCTGTCCAGAGTTCTACATTGGTCCTGAACCTACCATCTGCCTTCAGTTTTTCGTATCTCTTAGTTGCTTTCTTTCTCCACCACTTGATGATGTTATCAAGCTCATGCTTTTCCCAGTTCTGACCATGGAGAAGTTCTTTCTGCTCACCAAGAATCACTTCACGAACATTTGAATATCCATAATCCGAGATATAAAACCTCTTCTTCTGAGTGATTCCAAATGCTGCGGAAAGAGTATTATTAAGAAGTTGAAGTTTATCTTTATCAGTCAAAGAGTTTTTCACAATAGAAATCATCTTTGTCTGCCTCTTCATCTTCTTGGATGAAGCTTTGTTATCCGTGAGAGGAGTATTATTATTCAAGTAAGTAAAATGATCATGCAATTTATGAAAAACATCATCATGAAGTAGAGGAAGAAACTTACTTTCGGTAAGACCCTTGTATCGCATGAATGGTTTGAGGCCATCGTACTGTGAGGCATCGGTCACAGACCCATAGAGAGACGTTGTTTCAAAAAGCGCAATGTCCTTTTCAAAGGATTGATTCATCGCCTCACGGGCGAAGTGAGAGCAGCACAGGAGAGCAAGGAGTTTACCTCCAAGATAGTTATAACCAAATGGTTGAGAAGGAACGATTACAAATCCCATCGCTGCATGGCGATTGAAAATGGATAGATCAGGTGCATGACCAAGCCACAAATTCCTTGGTTTGGAGTTGATCGTTGGAGACCCAAGACGAATAAATCCAACAATCTTTTGAGTATTTTTCTCGTAGATAATCCACTTCATTTCCCTCCCAGGAACATTCTGCTCGTTATTATGAGAAGATACAGAAGCTAGAAGATCATTAAAAGTTTCTTGCGACACTCTTCCAGGACCGCCAGTATACTTATTACTACCAACACGAACAATTTCAAAGTCCATATCTTCTGGATGAATATCTTCGTTGAAGAACTCATCTTTCAAAGAGAACAAACGACTAGTGCCAGAAATTACTTGCATTTTTACAAAACGCATATAATCCTCAATATTTCCCATGTGAGAGAAATATTCAATAAATTCATCTGCCGCCCACGAAGCAGTCTCTGGAGATACTTCCATCAATCACAAAATAAGTTTCTTTTCTTCAGGAGTTACTAACTTACTCCCATATATTTCATTATACTTGTTTCGAATAGTAGAATCAAGTTCCGCAATATACACAATATGATTACGACTCACAGTAATCTCTGGTTTCTCACGATCAATCACAGTAGCCCAAGGAGCAAAACCAACATTCTGGGCGCTAGGAAGAACGACAAGACCATTCTTAACGGTTACAGTATCTTCAGTTTCAGAAACAAGTTCAGCAACTACTTCTTCACCAGTAATAATACGGAATAATTTAACATCAATCATTTTTCATCTCAACTTGAATGGGGGATTTCATAATATCTACAATGTTTATATATGCCCAGGCAGTAAACACCTGTGGAACAATAAATGCAGCCATGGCTATAATCCAGAACCAGTAATAATAGTTCTCTTTGTTTTGCGTTCTCATTTGAATTCACACTCCACCATAATTTCAGTAAGACAAGCAAGCATGTTTATTTCTTGATCTGCCACAAATGCTATTTGGTATTGGTACTTAGCAATAACAAGAACGGCGGCAGGAATAGAATTAGGGGCCAGGGATCCATATAAAGCATCGTAAACACGACGGAGAAGCACAGAAGCGTCATTGTCAAGATTGTTGACCACCCACTTTCGTACTTCCTTAAAGTCTTTCTCTTTAAGATGTTTAATAAGATCATTTACTTTTACATCAGAAAATTGTGCAAGAATTCCAGCATCAATTTTACCTGAAGAAGAGTAACGCTGGCACTCATTAAGAACACGTCTCCAATCAGGAAAGTGTTTATTGATTAGTTCTATAAGAACTTTTGGATCAGCTTCGACGCCTTCTCTTTCAAGTATGAACTTGAGTCTGTTGAAGAATTTTGAGGCGAGTTGAGGTTTTGACTTTCTGTCGGTAGAGAAGTCGATGCAGGCACATCGGGAGTGGAGTGGTTCGATGATTTTGTTTTTGAAGTTGCAGGTAAAGATGAATCTGCAATTCCCAGAAAACTCCTCTGTAAACGCCCTAAGTAGGAGTTGTACATCGTTTGTTGTGTTGTCAGCTTCATCGATAATGATGACTTTGTGTCGAGCAGTTGACGAAAGTGATACGGTCGAAGCGAAATTTTTTGCAGTATTTCTGACCGTATCAAGGAAGCGTCCCTCATCGGATCCGTTAATGACATAAACATCTACTCCTAGTTCATTACAAAGTGCTTTTGCGACAGTGGTCTTGCCACATCCGGCAGGGCCAGCAAGAAGAAGATTAGGAACTTCTCCTTTAGATAAAAAACCCTGAAAAGTTTTCTTAATGCTTTCAGGGAGGATACAATCTTCAATTGTCTGAGGGCGGTATTTTTCCACCCAAAGAAATTCATTACGCATAATAAATTAGTTAAGAATCAACCAAAAGTGGAGTCAGGCTCCAGAGCAATATAATAAGTCAGATCATGATTTTTTGCTTCAAATCGAGACAGAAGTTTCTTTGACACAACTACTTCATAAGTTCCAGGAAGAACCTTGATATTTTCTACTTTGAAGTTGAATGAGAACTGATCTTCAGTTTCACCAACGACAATAGCAAAATCATTAGATGTATCATTCTTCTTGTCACGGACAACTAGTTTGATAACACCACCTTCACCAACAGCAGAAATATCAGGAAGTTGATAGACAGCAGCTGCTTTCAGCAGTTTATCCAGTTGTTCAGTACTCACTTCAAAACATACATCTTCACTAGGAAGTGTGATATCTTTCTCAGGAGGAGTAACAATTACATTGGGATCAGCAAAAAAATACTTGGAACGCATCTTGCCTTCGCGGATAACAACATAACCATCGTTCTTGAAGTCAAGTTCAGGACTCTGATGAAGACTGAGGCCATTCAAGAACTGATTGAGATCATAAACACCAAAGTCTTTTGCAAACTCTTCAGAGACTGTTGCCTCTGCGAGAATATTTTTCATCACACTAATAGTGCGAAGTTTGTTCCCTTCCTTGAACAGAATAGACTGATTGATGGAAGAGAAGTTTTTGAGAAGAGAAATAGTTTTATCAGAGAGTTTCATAGAGTTGCGAAGTTTCATTATCAATAAGGAAAGTCAGAGTTGGTTGATTTGTAGTGATCATCAAAATGCAAGAGTAGCATAGCATAATGAATAACTTTCAACAAGTCTTTTTTATTTTGCCCATCTTTATCACCATATCGTGTTCCGTACTTTATGATATTTGATTGACAAAATCCAGAAGCAAGTCCTTTAGCTGCCATCAAATCAATTGTCTGAATATCTGCAAATCCGTTTGTTTTTCCCGTGTAGTGACTACGGTAGGTGCCACTTACATATTCATGAATATCCTTCAGAATAACATCTTCATTATATTTCCAACGTCCATTATTGTTGTCTGGTGCATTTGGAAGTTCGGGGACACTCACATTCAAAGTATTAAAGGTAATAATATCATCTCCACTAGATCCAACAGGGCCATCATTTCTTCCAATTGATGGAGAAATTCGATCATCTAGACTTTCAGTCATTTTAGATTCTCCATAAAGTTCATCATGTAAAAAACTCCAAGCATTTGTCATAATTTTATCATCAGAAATTGTGTTCGTCAAGGTGTTGCTTCTGCTGATCTTCGCTAGGCATCTCAAAGTCAGCATCAACTTTATCATACAGTTCCAGGAATGCCTGCTTAGTTTCATCGTCGAAACGATTCACACAAACCTGAATGGCCTTTGCCTTGTCTCCAAAGATACCATATGCCTTCACAATGTGAACCAGACGACGGGTGCTGATGATCTCCTCAATACCACCATCATAAAAGGTCTTACGGATAATGTCTGCCCAGTCAACCAACTTAGTAGTGAATTGATCATCATCACAAATCTTAGCAAGAATCTTTACCTCGTTAGCAGGAGTAGGATATTCTTGCTCAAAAGTCACAGGAAAACGCTCAAGGAACGCTTCATTAAGAACATTAGTGCCAATGAATCGGCCGTCATCAGAACCCTTACCCTTGGTATTGGCAGTAGCAAAGATCTGGAATCCTCTGGCAGGAACCACGAACTTACCAATCTTCTTCAGAAAGACTCCCTTACCCTCCAGGATAGACTGTAGACATAGGATCTTATTGGATGCTAGGTCAATCTCATCCAGCAGCAGTACAGCGCCGCGCTGGAGTGCCTCAACGACAGGGCCGTTGTGCCATACAGTCTCACCATTGACAAGACGGAAACCTCCGATAAGGTCATCCTCATCAGTTTCGATCGTAATGTTGACTCGGATCAGTTCACGTCCGAGTTGGGCACACGCTTGTTCAATCGAGAACGTTTTGCCGTTACCAGAAAGACCCGTAATGAACGTTGGATAGAATAAACGGGACTTAATAATTTTTTTAATATCACTGAAATTACCAAACTGGACGAAGGTATCATCTTTAGCAGGAATAAGGTTTTGTTCCACAGCAGGGAGAGCCGCAGGTGAATTATAAGTTACTTCAAGATCTTTAACAGTTTCTTTTGTTACTTCCAGATTCCACTTACCACGACCGACCTTATACTCTTCAAGTTTCTTGGTCACAGTGACATAAGTGGTTCCGTTCATGGCACACCATGCACGGAGGTCTCCAGTAGTCACAGACTCACCATAAAGACTTTGAAGTGAAGTGCGAATGTAATCGGCAGAAAGTGCCATTTCCTTTGTTTGAACTGTAGTCATTATATAGCAAAAAGGGGACCGTTTGGCCACCAGTGGACGGTTATTACATTGTCTGTTCCTGGTAGTATCTCTCAGAAATAATCTTAGCCGTGTAACCAGGATAATACCTTTTCACCATGGAACTGACGCCCATGGCTGTGATAGCACTCCTCACAACTATAAGAACCTCTTTAGTATCCTCCAAAACAATATGCTTAAAAGGAAGTTTATGCTTTCTGCTCATGCTACCAGTGAAATAAATTCTCCAAGAACTTTTTTATTTAGTTTTTTAGTCTTCAAACTCTTGACAAAAGCCTTCTTGATTTGAGATTTAGTGGCATCTTCACTCACTTCAAAGTCAGTATCCTGAGCAAGAGCTGAGGAAGAAAGACCAAAATATGCATCATATCCAGAGTTTTTAATACAGAAACTCTTAGTCTTTTTCCACTCCAAATGTATTTTATCGTACTCATTAGCGTTACTATACTTCCTAATGAAAGAACTAGCATCACGAGGATTAAGAACTCGAATACCAATAAAGTTAACCTCAGGAAACTTATCTTTTAAGTTCTGAAGAAGACTATCAGTAAACTTATGCCACTCATACTTCACTTGATAGGTTCGACCAAGTTTACGATCACGAATGAAATATGTATCAGGATGGAGACGACGTGTACCAATAAACGGGCCATCTTCCCAGGATCGATCAACTACAACATGATGAGCAAGATGATTTGCTTCACCATCAGTCAGGATAATACATTGAACTTTCTGAAGTTTATTCTCTCTCTGAAACTTAGGCAAAATCTGGTGAAGAGCTACCAGAGATTCATTCAGAGGAGTTGCAGACAATCCCACTTGTTCTGGAATACCATACTGAGCAGTTCGTGAGTAGTAACTAACAACTCTCCAGATATTGATCATTTGTCTCTCAAGTTCTTTCCCAGATACTTTGCTAGTAAGAACATTCATTAGAGAGAAATCATCATCGACCGCAAGAATACCTTCTTTCTTTTCGTAGTGGGATCGGGTGTCTGCGGGAATATATCGACCTGAATCATAATCATACACAGGACGATTCCACTCATTAGTGAAGCAATACACATCAAAAGGAATGGAAACTTTCTTACAAAACCAAATCAAACTGTAGAGTTGCTTGATAGTATCTTCTAGAACATGATTCATAGATCCAGACCAATCAAGAATGAAGATTAGGCCATGGTTCTTTCCATCAGCAAGGGTCGTTACCTTGCGGAAAAGATCTTCACTATGCTTATAAGTATGAAGTTTGGAACAATCAAGAACACCGGTGCGAGATGTAGTAGCACGGGCATAAGAGTCTGCTGCTTTCTTACACTCAAACTCTTTTACCAAGTAGTTAACTTCTTTGTTTGCAGATTTTTTAAACTTTGCGTAATTAGAATCTACATTTTCAAATGCACTTCTAAGAGGATATCCACTTTCTCTAGCCCAATCATCAGTTTTTGCCTGACTCCGAGCAAAACTCTTATCAAGCAACTTATGAATATCAGCATTCTTGGCGATTACAGTGTCAAGATTCAACTGAGGAAGTTCGACATAAGTATTGTTAACCGCATTACTATTAATAAGATCCTTCAGATTACTCTCTAGACTATCTGCTGTCTTGACTTCTGGTTCTTCATCAAAACTTTCAATGGGACCATTCCCAGTAGACTGTCCTTTCTGAATGGATTCTTGCTGACCAGAAGAAGCTCCTTCAGTAGCATCACCCCCAGATTCCGATTCTTCAGAACTATCAGAGTTACCAGTAGAACCACCACCTTGAGATTGTTGAGGCATATCAGCAAGTTTCTCTTTCTCTTTTTCCTGCTGGTCCTTACAGTATTGATATAGTTCATTAGCAGCATCACCAACTTCTTCGAAGGTCTCGCAATCAATTATCATCTTGATAATTGCATTCTCTTGGTCATTATGGAAAGGAATATCAACATAATTTCCAATCTTGAAGAATAGATTAGCACGGTCAGCCAAATTCATTTCAGAAATATCCTGACCCTCCAGTTCAAAGAAATCCTGATCGGAAAGTTCTGAGTATCCCCGGTAAAAAGTCTTGGCAAGACCAAGATACTTACGCTTCATCAACTTCTCAATACGAGAATCTTCCACAATGTTGATGAACTGGTGCGGAATGTCCTCTGGAGGATCTTCGTCTGGGGTGAACAGTGCATGTCCTACCTCATGCCCCACAAGCATATCGTAGACGGTGCTAGAAGCACGATCCCATAGGGGAAGAGTCAGAACACGGTTGTGAACATCAAACTGAGCCGTCTCAACATGGCGATGCTCCACCACCAGATCTTCAGTTGCCAGCAGTTTGGCGAGTTGTGACTTGATTTCGTGAGAGACTGCCATGGACCTCGTTTCTTATGTGGCCATAATACTAAACCCCCACCTTTCGGTGAGGGCCCTCAGTGACGCTTTCTCTACTGTCTACTACTATTCATCTAGTAAATGCTTACATATTCTTTTACATACATGTTGGGTTTCATCACATTCAATTAAGCAGTTATAGTAATCATTTAGTGTATCAGATTCTTCCATAGTTTGATCCAGAGTTTTTGTCAATCGATGTACACTTTGTTTCCAACC
>VMHT01207448.1_pt1 | contig 10403 bp, 4 predicted proteins | sample 4693611 | NCBI WGS metagenome assembly VMHT01 (sample SAMN12280063, study PRJNA550983) | marine metagenome | isolation source: seawater sampled from same location over 5 years 0.02-0.2 micron viral filtrate | place: USA: collected off the coast of southern California halfway between the port... ...
GCGCCACTTGTAATTCGGAAGGACATCCGTGCCGCCAGCGACCCAGTCAAACGCCTCGCTCTTGTCCATCAGAGCGGCCGCCAAATCCACGGCTTCCTCCACGGTGGTGGGGTGGTGAAGCTCAAACGGTGGCATCAACATCAGGCATCGTCCTCCATCTGCCGTTGTTCCTTTTTCAGCCATGCCCGTCCTGCGAAGCCGAGTTCAGCCAGTTGCTCTGGGAGCGGTTCGTCCGCTTCTCGCCAACCGTCCACCTGTTCGGAGAGGGGGCGGTCCGGATCAAATCCAAACAGAACCCCGTTGACGTAGGCGGAGGTGTCTTCGCTGCGTTGTCGCAACCTGTCGCGCTCCCGATGCTCGTCCCCGCGGGCGACGAGTTCCTTCTGAAGCGGCCCGTGCTCAAGGCGTGGAGGGACCAGGTCTTCTGGTTCCTCGAGGCCGATCTTTTTCAGGTGTTTGACAATGCCAGAATGGACCACGTCGGGTGTGAGCGGTAGGTCGCGCAATCGGACACCGATGGCGTCGTAAACGGCGTTCACCACGGCGGGAAGAATCGGAAGGAGGGGGCCTTCACCTGCTTCTTTGGCTCCGAAGGGCCCCTCGGGGTCGCTGGATTCAACGATGATCGCCTCGACGTGGGGCATTTCATGGACGGAGGGGATCTTGTATTCCAGCAGGTTGGCGTTCTGAAGGTGCCCGGTTCGGCCGTAGACCATTTTCTCGGTCAGCACCTGTCCAAGACCCATGTGACACGAGCCGATGATTTGACCTTTCACAGCGAGCGGGTTGAGGGCCTTACCGCAGTCGTGAGCAGCCCACACGTTCGTGCACGAAACCAAGCCGGTTTCGATGTCAACGTCCACTTCGGCGACGTAGGCCGAGAAGGAATAAGCCGGTGCAAGTCCTGCTGCAGCGCCTTTGTGCACGCCACCCATCGGCGGTGAACGGTAAGCGCCTCGAGCGATGAGCGCCCCGGTGTCGGCCTGAGCCTTGTGAAGGGCCTCAAGGTACGATACACCGATGGCTGGGTCGTGTTTGTAGTAGATGCGCCGGTCGTTGAGGACCAGCACGTTGGGGTGGTAGCCCAGCATTTCCCATGCGGCTTTCAGGAGTTGATCGCGGATGCCGATGGCGGCTCGTATCGCAGCGTTGGCGTTCATGAAGGTCACCCTGCTGGAGTAGGAGCCGAGGTCCACCGGGCTGGTGTCGCTCTCATGACTGCGAACGTGAATCATTTCGATGGGAAGGGCGAGCACCTCGGAAACAACCTGAGCCACGGCGGTGGTGGAGCCTTGACCGATGTCAGCTGCGCCGGTGTGGACGGTCACACCACCGTCCATGTCCACCTGAATGTGAACGGTTGCGTGTGGGAAATTTTTCGGGTCCCAATGAATGGGGAGACCGGACCCCGAGATGAAGAAACCGCAACCGATGCCGATGCCTTTACCCAGCGGGAGCTGACGGAATTTACTGTCCCACTCGGACCCTTCGCGAACGCGCTCCAAGGCTTCTCGCATCCCGTTTGAAGTGATGCGGAAACCGCTGATGGTTCGGCTGTGCGGTGGCAACAGGTTGGCCAGACGAAGATCGATCGGGTCGACGTTCATCGACTCAGCCATCTCGTCAAGCCCAACCTCAACCGCACATCGAGTGTTCACGGCACCGTGGCCTCGCATGGCGCCCGATGCGGGTTTGTTGGTCCACACCCGAGCGCCGGTGTAGTGGAAGGACCCCAGTTCGTAGGGTGCCGTGGCGAGCACGCCGTTGTAATACGAAGTGACGTGACCAAACGAAGCAAAACCGCCGCCGTCGATGAGGGCATCGATGTCAAAACTGGAGATACGCCCTTCCGTGTCTGCGGTCATCTTCACGTCAATGTGACTCGGATGGCGACCTCGGTTGATCCAGTACACCTCTTCCCGATCAAACGTGATGCGCACCGGTGCCCCGGCTTTCCGTGCAAGGATGGCGGCGCACATTTCGTGAGGGAACGGGTCAGATTTTCCGCCAAAACCGCCGCCAACAAAGGTTCGAACGACGTTGATTTGGTGCATGGGCACGTCAAGCACCGTTGAGAGGGCTCGGTGCGTGTAATGCGGCACCTGTTGAGGGGTGTAGAGTTGCAAACGCCCGTTGGGGTCCCAGTGGGCCACGACGGCGTGCGGTTCTGTAAACCCGTGGTGAACGCCCAACATGCTCCACGAACCGTGCGAGGAGGCATGAGGTGAATTCACCAGAGAACGGTCGCCAAATTCCTGAAACACGCGCTTCTGAACGTTGGTCCTTGAGAGGTGATACTTGCCGCGCCAGTGAATCGGTTCTTCCACGTCCTCCAGCCCTTTCTTCGGGTCAAACACGGGCTCGAGTTCTTCCCATTCAATGTCGAACAGCGAAAGCGCCTCGATGGCGGTGGCTTCGTCGACGGCGGCTACGCAGGCAACCAAGTCCCCGACGTGTCGAACCTTGTCAACGGCCATGGCGTGTTCGTCTTTGGTCACCGGAAGGACACCAAATCGGTTGGGCGCTTCGGCACCGGTCGAAACCGCGAGCACCCCCGGGAGTGCTTCGACACGAGACGTATCGATGGACTTGATGCGGGCGTAATGATGAGGCGATCGCAGAATCTTACCGATGAGTTCACCCGGCAACCGCACGTCGTCGCCGTACCACGCTTGGCCCGTGACCTTGGCGTTTGAGTCCACCAGTGGAATGGATTTTCCAACCACGGTCCCGGTGCGGTCTCGGTCGTGTATGTGGTCTCCAGCGGGTTTGGGCTCCTTTCCACCCACGGTTTCAGGAATAAAGTCGAGATCGCGCGGCCGCATCGCTGGGTTGCTCCCACCGGACCCCGGGGGCGCAAAGACTTGTTTTCCAGCCACGCGCTTGCCGTCCTTGCGAACCTCGGTTGGCGACCCGCCCGGCTGTTGACGATAGCTTCCCATGGTGATCACTTCGCATGGCCCGGCGGCATCGTCGGCTCTTCAGGTCCGGACGGGTGTGGGTCGGAGTGAGGTTCGCTTGCAGGCGAAACAGCCTCGACTTCGCCGCGGTGAATGGCCGCTGCGGCTTCGATGGAGTCAATGATTTGTTGATACCCCGTGCAACGGCAGAGATTGCCTTCGATGGCCACGGCGATCTCATCACGAGACGGGTTGTTGTTTTCGTTGAGCAGCGCCTGTGAGGCGACCAGGAACCCCGGGGTGCAAAAGCCGCACTGGGAGCCTCCATGGGTGGCGAAACAGGTCTGTATGGGGGCGAGATGTGCACCATCGGACAGGCCTTCAACGGTGATGATATCGGCGCCCTGGACCTGCCCAGCCAGCGTGAGGCAGGACAGTTTTGGAACCCCGTCGACCATCACCGTGCAACAACCGCAGGTTCCGAGGTCGCAACCGCGCTTCACGCCCAGCGTGCCCACTCTGTCTCGAAGGACATCCAAGAGGACGGCGTTGCTTGGAGCGAGCACCTCAAACGGACGTCCGTTTACCGTGGCAGCCCAGCGTTTTCCTTCCGGAGATGGAATCATTGACACGTGCTCGTCGCCAACCACTCTCCTCACCCAACCCTCCGTGCACGCCGAACTCTTTCATGGTTGGGGCTTGGTGGCCTCTTGACCCCGCTCCAGAGCGGGTGAAAACAGTGCGTTGTTGGTGGCCTTGACGGTACGTCAAACCCTGAAGGTTCAATCCTCAAGCGCAGCATCGTCAACCACGGCTTCAATGTCGGAGTCGCTCTTCGTCCAATCGATGGATTCCACTTCAATGGACGCATCGGCTTTGTTGAGCACGATCATGCCCGAGATGACCAAAAACACCAGCAAGAGAACAACCGAAGGCGCAACCCATCCCGGTAAGTCTCCAAAGAAACTCTCTGTTTCGGTGGTGGCGGTCAGGGCGTTGGCGGTGTCCATCAGCATCACGTTGGTTGAGATGATGGAGGAAGCACGGTGCCCGCCGCTCTCGTTGGCAACCAAACCGCGTACGGAAAGGGTGTGATTGCCTTCGACCTCGATGCCGGGGAGCGACGTCAGTTGCTTGACGATGCTGGCCAAATCCAGGCTTGCGGAGCTGTCGCCCATGGAGAAGGATTCAATGTTCACCCAGTCATGACGCAGGTGATTGCTTCTCCACTGGACCGTGTCAACATCGCCGGCCAACTCCATGGAGATGGCAGCACCGGGCATGAGGTGAATTCGGTCGTCAATGCCCACACCGGTCGTGATGGAAATGCCGATGGACGTGTCGAGTTGGTAGTCGCGCTGAGCTGCTTCCATGACCGCAGCCAGGGCTTCAACATGGCCGTGGCCGTAGACGTTGTTCTGCCGATTCTTCGGAATCAAGTCTTCAGCACACGGTTGATTGGCGCCCATGTAGTGGCACTCTCGGTACGTTGCCGTTTCCTGGAGGATGTTTCTCACATCGAACGGCGACATGTCGGGATTGGCTTGCAGCATCAAGGCCACCGTCCCCGCAACGCCGGGCGTGGCCATGCTGGTGCCGCTGAAGGCCACGTAGCCGTCGCCCGAGTTGTGCTGAGCGGACATCACGTCCGAGCCGACGAAGGCGACGTTGGGTTTCACTCGATTCTCTTCTGTGGGCCCCTCGCTGCTGTATTCCGCAATGGCCGTGTTTTTGTTGAGCGCCCCCACCGTGATCACGTCCTCAGCCCCGCCGGGCGTTCCGATGGTGCCGGGTGCTGCAGAGTTCCCAGCGGCGATGAGCATGCTGATGCCCGCTCGAACCATTTCGTTGGCGTATCGGTTCACGCTGTCTTCCTCGGCCGAGGTCCATTCGATTGGGCCCGGTCCACCGAGGCTCATGGATGCGGCTCGGATGTTGAATTTGTATCGGTTTTCAACGGTCCATTGCATACCGGCCATGACCACCGAGAAACTTCCCGAGCCCCCGGCGTCAAGCACTTTGACGCCGACGAGGTTGGCCTGTGGAGCCATACCGGCGTGTTCGTAAGTGGGTGCGCCGGTTCCAGCAACGGTCCCGGCGCAGTGCGTGCCGTGGCCTTGGTCGTCGTAGGCTTGGACTTCTGTGCCGTTGGTCTTGTCGGGGTTGTTGACGGGGTCGTAAAAGGCGATCACCTTGGGGTCGTGTGTGCTGTTGTCGTCGTCCAAGTCGTCCAGCCCGACGTGCAAACTGTCGATGCCGGTGTCGATGACGGCCACGGTGACGCCCGAACCGTCGTACCCGGTTTGTTGTTGGGCGAGGTCCACTTCATGGACGACTGCGGCGTCGCCGTTTTGCACCTGAAGAATACCGTCAAGTTCCAGCATCACCACGCCCGGTAGCGTGGTGGTTTCGAGGATCATGGTGTGAGGCACTCGACCCGCAACAGCGTGGATGAGAGGGAGATCCCATTCGTGGACGTAGCCGACCTCTCGCTCCAGCATCGCCACGTCGTCCGCCGTGGGTTCGTGGTCAAAGTCAACGATGAGGGGCAACGTGTTGGCCTCGTCGAGGAAGAGTTCGTGGTCGTGGTACTTTTCGACCATGTCGCCGATCTTGTTGTGGTTTCGGTCCATGCCGGTGTTGTGCCACCACGCTTCTTCGGGTGGCTGGTCGGTCGCCGAATGGACGGGAACAGCCATGGCCAAGGCAGGGGTCAGCATCAGACAAAAACACAGCAGACTGAGCATGGGTCGCTTCATCGAAATCGCTCCGTAGCCTCCGAACGGCTGGAAGGATTTCAAGGCATTGGCCTCGCGGCCACTTTTCCGCGTCTGCAATCACCGGGAAAAATCGACCCAAACCCAGCCCTCAACGGGTGAAAGGTTAAGCCTGAAACCATCGGTCCAATTCCGATTCAGATGGCAGCACCAAGGAGAAAAATCGTCCCCGTCCGCCCCGCAGCAAGCACCGCACCCGCAGGTCCGGTTCTATCGGGCGGCGTCATGGAAGGTACCGCCCCCGACCCGAGCACCATCACCATGGTCCGTCCTAACCAGAAATTCGATCGCGACGATCTGTTTTTGATGAAACTCTCCCAAGTTGTGATGCTTTGCATCGGTTTTGCGTCCATTTGGGTCGCCATTGGCGGTATCGCCTTCGACGAAGACGCCACCAATCAAAACTTCTTGGTCCTCTTCGTTGGTGGTTTGGCGTCGTTTGCGTTTGCCATCGGCCTGATTGAGGTTCAAAGCAAGAAAAACGGGTATCGGCTCCACGATATCCAAAATTACTTCCTCGGCATCGCTTTCTTTTTCTCAACGGTCGGTGTGGTGTGGGGGAGTCGCTTCCTGATGGGGTACGCCACAGGAACGCTTGAACTGGAACTGTTCGGCGACCCTGAGTTGTACACCGAGGTCGACTGGTCACCCAACGCCAACGGCATCTACGCCCAAACCTTTGCCATCCTGGTCTTGACGGTTGGCCATTTCCGACTCCTCAAGCGATACAGCGGGGACACCAGCTTCGGATGGGGTGTGGCCACCTACGCCCCCATGGTCCTCCTCTTGGCAGGTGTTGGGCCGTGGATTCGATGGTCAGAAAGTGTGGTCAGCTGGGAACTGGGCATCGCCATTGTGGTGATCAGTTTCAGCAGCATGGAAATGGCGCTTCGGTCCAACCGAGCGTTCAACTTCGTGGTTGTGGCCGTCGCAGCAGGCATTGTCCCGATCTTGTACGAGATGTTGAACACCAACGCTCCCGAAGGCGGGGCTGGCGGAGCGCTCTCGCTGATGGTGTTTATCATCGGACTTCAGGGCTATTACGCAGCTCGACCGGACCTCCGCAAGGAAGTCATGGAACGCGCTTCTGCCGTGCTCATCGGCACGGTGGTCATCGCCATCTTCGTGGCTCGAGCAACCCCTGAATTTAATCTCATCCTCGGACCCTTGCGTGTTGCGGAACAACCGGGACTGTCCGACTATCTCAACATCCCTGTGGCCTTGTGGATCACCGTTTTGTTCGCCTACTTCCCGGCCGTTCTCCAACAGCGTGTCCCTTGGATGCCGATTGGATTGGCGGTGGCTTTGGTGGCCCTGCCTCAAGAGACCTCCACGTTGCCGTGGGTCCTGAGCATGATCGTCGTACCCTACATGATTTTCATTTCCAAAGTGGCGCGGCCGTGGGTCATCAACATCGCTTTGTTGGCGTTCAGCGCTTCGTACTTGCTCAGCGATTACATCGGCATGGAAAACGGGTTGTCGGCCCAAGACACGTACGGAGGGACGTGGTTGCACGTCCTCATCCCCATCTTCATCGTGGCCGTTTCTGAAGGTGGACGCCGAACCGAGAAAATTGAAACCAGCACGAGTTTGGCCATGTTGGGTTCAGTGATCCTCTCTCGGGCGGTCCTCGACCCGGAGTGGTTCCTCCCTTGGCTCCTCATCGCCTACATGTGCGCCATGAACCTCAGCATGATGATTCAAACACCAAATCCAAATCTCAAGCAGCGAAAAGACTTGACGCTCGCCCTCGCTTTTACCTCGGTCACCATTCTTCTGTTGGGTTTCCTAGACAATCTGAAACTCCCGCCAACCGATGCGTTTGACGCCGTGGTGGAGATCGGACTGCGACCTCAATTCTTGGTGCTCAGTTTGGCCATGTTCGGCTTGTCAGCCAAGGCTGCGCGACGGGAGTTGGACATTGGAGCTCTTTACGGCTGGCTCTCGGCTGGAAACGAAGGCGAGATGATGTACAACTCCAAAACCGGCATGTGGGAGGTTCGCGATCAAGGCATGCGTGATTTCGACCGGATCATTCACGATGCGACCATCACGCCGCTCGCTCGGTTCAGCCTCCTCACCTCGTTGATGTTGTTCACGTTCACGGTCAGTGATGTGACCTCCTCAACCTGGTCCAATCAGCCGTTGTTGATTCTGTTGATGGCGTTGCCCGTGGGTGTGTTGATTCGCGAAGTCGTCGCCATGGAGACCATCAGTTCTGCAACTCGGGCAACGGCCGTGACCTTGCTCATCCTCATCGCTGCCCCGCTCTCGCTCTCCTTGGGGCCCGACCTTTGGGGCAACGACGGCGGCATCAACACCGCTACGCTCCTTTTGGACGCCATTTTGGTGAGTGCACCGCTCATCGTTAACACCGTTATTGCTCGCCGTGGTTTGGACATCAGCGAGGCAAGCCGCGGCAGCGATGCGGTGACCTACGGCATGCTTCTTCTCCTGGGCATGCTCGACACCTCAGGTGGGTTGCTCCTCATTCCGATGATGGTGCTGGTGACCTGGCGCGTCCTGCAATACCACTACTACTGGCTCCTCGCATGTGTGCCCTTCGTGTTCATTCTGCTGGGCGATGGTTGGTTTGAACACGGTCTGTTCCAGGAGATCCTTGCCATCGCTCCCGACACCGTAGCGGCGTACATGGTCGACTCACACGCCGGTCCGTTCGCCGCCTTCATCGGTCTGTTTGTCAGCATGCAGATGATTCTCGGTCTCTCGGGCCTTTTGACCTACAAGAGCGAAGAGCCCGAAAGCGCCGTTGTGCTGTTCGGAATGGGGCTGTGGCTCATCTTTGGATTGTTTTCCATCATCCCCGACGGATATTGGGCACCGACCCTGGGTTGCATGTTCCTCATACCGTACTTCTGGTACTCAAACAACAGCAAAGTTTTGCCTTACATGCTCGGCGTGTTGTTCGTTTCGTTGTACATTGGATTCGAGATGAGCGACACCTTCCAACCCCTTGATCAAGCCGATGCGTGGGGTTGGAGCGGCGTCATCACCGGATTCACCGGATCTGCGATGGCCATCATGCACAGCTACGGTGTGTTGTTCCGAGATCCACCGACGACCGATGAAGAAATCGGACTTGCAGAATCCACCGCTGAACTCGCCACGCAGTTGGCTGCCCTCGCCTTTGTTGCGGGGTACTCGGTGTTCTTCGGCGCTGGCCCCGTCATCGGTCTGGTCCTGCTTGGCAGGTCTGCACTCCGCGGTGGACGCCCCAACAGCATCATTGCCCTCCCAATCCTGCTGACGTTCAGCGTGGTGAACCTCATGGCTCAATCCGAGATCGGCAGCGACGACCAGCGTCAGTCCGTCACCGGGCTCACGCTCGCGGCGCAGGGCATCTTGTTGACCTTGCTTTCGGCCAAGGACGATTTGGTGTACGATTACGAAACGGTCACTTGGGAATCGGACGATGCGTTCTTTGCCTTCATGGACCGACTGGGCATCAGCGGTGCGTTGTATTCCATCATCGGCCTGTTCATCATGTTTGACAGCCTCAATCTTGAATCCATGGCTTACCTTTTGACCACGGTCTATCTCGTTCTGCTCGGCATTCAGGGCTTCAGCGATGAAGCCGATGCACGATGGCGACGTGGCGTTGGAGGCTACGGTTCCATTCTAACGTCGTATCTCTTTTCTCAATCGTTGAACACCGAATTGTACAGTAACATTGGGCGCCTTCTAACGGCTCTTGTCGCACTTGGCTTTGCGTTCATGTTCATGCAACGAATGAACGAAGACGACGGGATCTACGAAGAAACCACCGCCGCACCCCCAACTCAACCCCGGCGTGAAGAACCTCCTCAACCCAAAGTACCGGAGCCTTCGGTTGAACTTGAGGAGGACGACGACGTTGTCGTGGTCGACGAACGCAGCGATGCCGAGATGGAGGCCGAGGTTCTGGAAATGCTCGAAGAACTTGTGGACGAAGACGATGCGATTGAACTCCACGACGAAGAACCCGAAGAGGAACCTGAAGAAGAGCCAGAGGAGATTGCTGACCCCGAGCCCGTGAAAGCCCCGGTAAAGAAATCGACCAAGGCGCCAGCAAAGAAGCCCGCAACGGCTTCAGCCAAGGCTCCAGAAGAGGCACCACCGGGCCACAACGGACTTTTGGACACCGGCGAAGGCTTTGCCCTGCGACTTCCCCAAGACGCTGTGGACAATATCCTTTCCTCGCTCGACCAGACGCCTCACGAAGGGTACGTGCCCGTGGTGGCGTTCGGTCCGAACGGTCAGATCGTCTTGACCTTCGAAACGCCCAACGCTGACGTTTGACAGCGCTGGGGTCTGAACGAAGAATCAAGACCCGTCGCTTCTGAGTGAAAGCATGGACAAACGTCACCACCGAATGGTATGGATCGATCTTGAAATGACGGGGCTCGATTTGAGTCGAGAATCCATCATCGAAATAGCAACCGTGGTTACAGACGGTGAGCTGAACATTCTTGCCACCGGGCCAAACTTCGCTGTCTCTGTTCCGGAGGAGCTCATCGCTGGGATGGACGACTGGAACACCCGCCACCACCATCGAAGCGGCCTGGTGGATAGGATTCGAAACGAAGGGGTGAGCGTGGGCGAGGCCGAGCAGGCCACCTTGGCGTTCCTTCGGGAGTGGGTGGATGAAAACACGGCCCCGCTGTGCGGTAACAGCGTGTGGAACGACCGCCAGTTCATGGCAAAAGAAATGCCGGAACTCTTGGAC
>VMHT01127822.1_pt1 | contig 10402 bp, 4 predicted proteins | sample 4693611 | NCBI WGS metagenome assembly VMHT01 (sample SAMN12280063, study PRJNA550983) | marine metagenome | isolation source: seawater sampled from same location over 5 years 0.02-0.2 micron viral filtrate | place: USA: collected off the coast of southern California halfway between the port... ...
GACATCAAGGTTTATAGCACAAAGGCGTAGCTAATGCAGAAAGTAAGAATACCACAGAATAGCTTTCAGTACGGCGAAATAAGTGACAATACTGTAATGAGGACTGATAGTCCTATCTATGCTTCGTCTGCGCAAAGCCTAGAAAACATGATTGTATTGCCAGAAGGTGCTGTAAAAAAACGACATGGCACAAAGGTCATTGATACTTTAGTAGGTACATTAACTGTAACTAGCCACAAAGAAATACATCTTACTACATTTGTTTTTGACGATAATGAAGAGTATTTAATTGCAATAGGACATGGATTTATTGAGCCATTTAGATTATTAAGTGATGGTACAGTACAAAGACTTAATTTAGTATCTACTGATACACAAAGTAATCCGTTACCTTTTGATAAAGATTATCTGCATCAATACAATACTGCGCAATATGGTGATGTTATGTTTATATGTCACCCATTATTTGCGCCGCGTATGCTTACAAGGACAAGCCTTACAACATTTGAAGTTAGTGTATTTAGCTTTGATACAAGCTATGACAATAAAGATACATATCAACCATACAGTGTTTTTCATAGTACCAATCAAACATTAACAGCAAGTACATATACTGAAGGTAGTGGTAGAACGCTAACTGTTAGCTCTCCTTACTTTGATACAACAGGAAAACATAACAATGTTGTATTAAGATATGGTGGAAATGAAATAAGAATAGATTCAGTAACGTCATCAACAATTGCTACTGGTACTATTATAAGAGAGTTATCTACTAGGCTTACAGTTTCAAACCCATTGCGTACTAGAGATGGTTCAAATGTTATTGAAGTAACGCATATAGATCATGGGATAACAGGTGGTGCTACTATTGTAGTTGCAGATGCTGTAGCTGTTGGCGGCATTAATGCAAGTAATATAAATGGAACTAAATCAGTATTAGAAATTTTAGACGAAAATACATATACTATTGTTAGTAGCACTAATGCAAATGCATCCGAAGATGGTGGTGGTTTTGTTAAAATTAGCTCCAACGCAACGACTACAAGATGGGATGAACAATCTTTCTCTGCATTGCGCGGATACCCAGCAGCAGTTACATTTCATGAAAATAGACTATGTTTTGCTGGTACAATAGCAGAACCAGACACAATATTTATGAGTCAATTAGGTGAGTTCTTTAACTACGATGTTGGTGAGGCAGATGATACTGATGCTATAAATTTAGTTGCAGCCACAGGTGACGTAAATGAAATAAGATACATGAGGTCAAATCGTGATTTACAGATCTTTACGCTGTCAGATGAGCTATATGTACCTACATATCTTAACCAAGCTATTACGCCTACAAATGCGCAGATAAGAAAACAAACGCCATTTGGTACTGAGTTTGTATTACCTACGTCTATTGATGGTGCTACTATATTTGTTGAGCGTGGCGGTAGAGCAGTGCGTGAGTATATATATTCTGATGCAGAAGATGCTTACATATCTACAGGTGTGTCTACAGTAGCAAGTCATCTTATAGTAAACCCAGTTGATATAGCAGTTGTGCATTCTGGCTTTAACACACAAGAGTCTTATGCTGCTATGGTTATGGGCAATGGTGACATGGCATTGTTTAGTTCTAACAGAGCAGAAAAACGTGCAGCTTGGACTAACCTAACTACACAAGGCAGCTTCTTAGCTACTGCTGCTATAGGAGATAGACTTTTTGTTTATAACAAAACACATAGTAATAAATATTGTATTTGTGAATTTGTAGATGATATAGGTTTAGATAATTATGTTTATTATGCGTATAGCAGTAATCCTATAAATTTATCGATATACGGTGCAAATACTACATTGGATGTTATTGGCTTTGATGGAACTAATAAAGTTTATTTAGGTGAATTTACTTCAGATAATAGCGTTAATATTGATTTAACTTCGTATACTGACTACACGCATTTCTACATAGGTAAGAAATTTACATCTAAAGTAATTACCAATGCAATAGACACTGTAGCAGCTAATGGGCCAGTAACAGGCGATGTGCGCGGTATAAGTACAGTTGTGCTTAATGTAAAAGACTCTACATCCATTAAGGTAAATAACAGAACTATTAATAATATTACTGGATTTACAGGTAACAAAGAGGTTAGGCTTTTAGGATATGGTAGAAACCCACAAGTTACTATCGAGCAAGATGATCCCATGCCATTGCAAGTTAATGGCTTAATATCGGAGTTAATTACATAATGGCTTTTTTTCAATTACTTGGTGCTGGAATATCAGCGTATGCTTCAATACAGGCAGGTAAAGCTAAAGAAGATGCAGCTAGAATGGATGCATTTAACACTGAAACTGAGCGTGAGCAAGGCGAGGTGCTAGCACTGCAACAAGCAGCGCAACGCAGATACGAGTACGATATTGCAACAAAAACAAACGTAGCTATGTTTGCTGCTAGTGGACGTGACATAGGATCAGATAGATCAGTTGAAGCATTCTTAGAAAAACAAAAAGAAATTGCAGCTACAGATCTTAGTAGGTTAGCCCAGCAAAGACAAATGGAAGCTAGTGCAAGAACTAGAGAAGCTATGGCATTGCGACGTGGCGGTAGAAATGCAAGACGTGCTTCTATGCTAAAGGCTACGGCTACTATGGCCTATGGAATACAAGGTGCTATTGACACAGCAAAATAAGAAATTAACTACAGGAAAATAACATGGCTGTAATCAGACAACAAACACAAGTCTTCAATAAGCCAGTTGGCGTTCGCAGAATAGACACAGGTGAAGCTGAGTTATGGGAGCAAGTAGCTGCAACAGCAAACGAGTTTAGTGAGCGTGCATATAAAAAAGATGTTATAGCAGCAAGGCAAGCTGGTGCTGAAGAGGCTATGTCACTATCATCTTCAGACATAGTAGCATTAGACCCTAAAACAAATAAGCCAGTTAAGTTTCCGTCTCCAGCGCAGTTTGGTACACAAGCAACAGCTGCATATCAAGAGATAATTAATAAACGTTTTGAGCAATCGGTTGATGCTGAATTAGTAGCGCAAGGTGCGTATTATGCAAAATCTGCAAGAAATGCAGATGAGTATAATGAATTAATAAGTAGCCATGTTGCAAGTATGATTAATGCTGATGGCGAAGATACATATTTTAGTCGGTATATAAGTGAAGCTGGTACTGCATACGCAAATAAAACATATACTTCTATGAAAGCAGCAGAAATAGAAAAGATTAGAAAGTCTGCTATAATGGGTGATCGTGCTAATGGCCATGATCATATGAACGCAATTAAAGAAACAATCACAAGTGGGGTTTCAGTACATGCTGAAATCTTAGAATCGTTAGATAAAGAAGAAGCACGTTCAGTTAGGTTGTATAAAGGTGAAGGAATTTCTTTTGCAGAATATACACAAAATTTAGAAAAAATTGATTCATTAAGAATATTGTCAGCGCATACATCATTGGCACAACAGTTTTCAGAATTTGATAATGTGCAAAAAAAAGAATTTCTAAGTGTCTTAGTAAACCCACAATCAATTAAAAACTTTGAATTAAGGCAATTAACAATAGATGCTTTAATAAATACTAAACCAGAAACATTAGCAAATGCATTACAAAGTGGATCTGCTAGGCGTGAAGAATATGTAGAAAGCGCAGTAGATTCATTTATTACTACTATAATCCCAACTATAACTAATGTTACACAAGTTAGTGATATTACAGATAGAATTAAAAATGTACCAATAGAATACAGAGATCAAGTAAAACAAAAATTAATGTCACATCATATATCTATGAAAATAGATTTTGCATCAGATGATGAGCAAAAAATTAATAACTTACAACTTGAGCTTAATAAGCCAAATCCAGATTTAATACAATTAACTGCATTGTTAGATTCTCATCAAGTTGATGAAAACGAATTAGTTGAAGATACAGGTGAGCTTGCACAATTTATTATAGATATGGGCATCGAAGGTAGGAAAGAATTAGTTACTTACCTTAATAGTAAAATTACACATATAAGAACAAAAGATTCATTGGTGCTTGATGCAAATCAAATGAAAGCGCAAAATAATTTAAGAACCATGCAAACAACAAATGATCCAGTAGGTTTTTATACAGAAGCACAAAAGCATATTATTAATTCAAAATTTAGCAATCAACAATCAGAGTTAAATACGTTGGGTAATGTTTTTGCGCACCGTATGAATGAAATAGCAAAACAAACAAGCGTTTCTTATAATGAGTTAACTAAAATAAAATCATTATTAAAGAATCCATCTGACCATACTGAAAAAGAATTATCAGAAAATGGTAAATATGTTTTAACTGCTTATAGAAATGCTTATGATGATATACCTAAAGTTATAGATGCAGGTATATCTGCTAGACTTAATGATATTGAAAATGAAAACAAAGCATATGAAAAAGAAATGCGGTTAGATACAATTAATGTAACCATGCAAAACCAAGGTCAAGTACCAGCAGATGACTTGCAGTTTTACCAAGATGAAGTTTTTGGTAAAGACTTTTTTATTAACGCAAATAATTTAAAACAATCTCAACCATTATTTGATATGATGCTTGACGGAAACATGATGCCAGCAGTTACTGAATACTTTGAAGGATTGGTAAATTCAACAAACGAAGATGATATAAACAATGGTGTTGCTAAGTTTGCACAGTATACAAATGCACAAACAACTTCTAATGGGACACCATATAAAGGTGACAGAATAAAAAACAAAATTAGTACAGCTGCATATAATAAATTAGCAGCAGCGCATTACACAGCAAAACGTGAAAACATTTTACCCTCTACTGCAATTTTTGAGTTAAATTCATACGATGGAAACATAACACAAGATATATTAAATGATTTAAGTGGCGATAAAAAAACATACAAGAATTTATATCGTTACTTTGATAATAGAAATTTAAGTCCAAATTATAAAAATCAATTAATTGCTGCTATGAAAATGGCAAAGGCTAGAAATATTACAATAGATGATGAATACGTTGATGAATTAATACAAAACTACACACAAGAAATTAACGCAAATGCAGATGCTAATGTCCTTGCACCTACAATAGATGGAGCCGTTGAGTATGCTTTATCTGCGCATGTAAGCAAAATGGAAGTTATAAATTCTTTTGGAGCATTGACAGATGCATTAATAAGAGACAACCCAACTAGCCCATTAATTGGTGAAACAACTACATTAGATCAAGTACGTCAAGGATTCAGAGATATACTTGGTATGAACGCTGGATTATTAATTGGTACAATTTTAGAAGCAATAGGATTTCAAGAAGGCTCTTATGATGCATCTGCTAATTTATATAATCAAGAAAGAGTAAGGCAAGGTTTAAGTAAATTGCAAGCTAGTATAGTTTGGAAACCAGATACAGTTTCTTTTGCTAATGGTGTACCTAAGTGGACAGCTGGGTATATAAATGATTTTGATAGATGGGAGAGTATATCTGTAGAAGGTGAGCCTTGGACATTAACTCCATCAGATGATGGCTCTAAAGATAAAATGAGATTTATTGCAAAACAACAACACTCTAGCTCTTTAATGAGTAACGATTTGTCTGTTAGGTCAAAGTTTTTTATTGAATTAATGGCAACATTAGAACATTTTGAAAGCCCAACGCAGCTTGAAAATCTTAAAGAATATCCACAATTAAAAGAAGTTTATACTGTAGAACAAATTGCAGATATATTTAATGCAAAAAAACAAATATATAATGGAGACAATAACTAATGGCAGATATAGAAATTCCATTAGCTCCAGTTTACAGTGAGCCAGCAGGTAAACCTAAAGATGTAGTTAAAACAAGTTATGGGCAAGCACTAGCGGCACAGACGCGAAACATAGTAGCAGCTCCAATAAATCAATTTAATTATTTTACAAGCGATAAGCCTTATGATCCTGACTCAATTGACAGAATAGAAACTTACATTGAAAATAATGATTTATATGCACAAGATGCACAGTATTTAAGAGCTTATGGGCTAGGCAGTGAAGAAAATTTTATTGCAGCTTTAGATTATATTGGCCAAAAGAATAGAGACAAAGAGGCTATGAACAATGCCTCTACTTTAACAGCATTTGTAAGTGACCCATTGTTGCCTATAACAATAGCAACGCCATATGTTGCTGTAAATTTATCTAGGGCAACAGGTTTTGCATTAGCTAAAGGTGGTTTTAAAGGCGGCCTAGAGCAGATAGCTAGAGCAAATCAATTACTTACTGGTAAAAAATATACAGCAAAAGAAATTACAAAAATAGCTGCATTAGATGCGGCAGTAACAAGTGGTGCATATAATATGTCAACTGCGTTAACTGATATAGGTGTAAACCCTGATGACGTTGATGACATAATGTTTTCTGCAGCACTAAGTACATTAGCTGATACTGCAATATCTAGCGCATTTGGTTATGGTATTGGTAAATACATTGAGCGTCCGCAAAATGGTAAAGTAAGAGTTAAAAACTTTAGCACTAAATATAAACTACATTTAAATAGTGTTAACTCAAAACCAGCAAAAGATGGTACTGAGCTTTCCTATGCTGGTAAATGGTTTAACGAATCTTGGTTTGGGAAAATGTTACCAAGTCCAATAAAAGCAACAGTTGTAGATAAAGATATACCAGACAAATACACTGAAGAAATGCTGTTGTTAGGTGGAGCTAACGGATTGCCTTTCGTTGCAAATCAAATGGGTAAAAGTGTAGGTAATTCTGTAAATATAAATGCTGGTCGTCGTCAAGGTGAGTGGTATAAAGCTATGGAAATAGTTGACAAAAACTATAGAGCTGTAAGTCCAAGAGGCGCACCAGAAGTATTTAATGTTAGTGTTGCTGGAGTTATAGAGTCTGTAAGAAAAAGAATTGGCATGACAAGCTATTCACCTGCGGATTGGCAAGATCATATTGGCAGGTTAATTATGGATGACGTTCCTTATGATAAGGTAACGGCTAATGAAGCTGAAGCAATGCAAGCTGTAAGAGCTTACTTTGAGCCGTATGGTAAAGAACTTACAGACATAGGTTTAATTAATACCCGAGATATATTTGAAGAATCTTATAATAAAGATATTGGCAGAGCATTTGAGGTAATAAGCGTTACTAATAAAATAATTGATCAAAACAAAAAATGGATGACTTCTGAAATATCAGACATGCAAGCCATTATTGATAAGCAAACAAAGATAAAACAATCATTAATTGCACAGCAAGCAGATAGAGGTCTTACTTCTAAGCAAGTTAAATTAAAATCAGACGTAGAAATTACAATTCAAAATTATCAAGATCAGATTGATAACTTTAATAAACAATTTGACATAATAAATAATGCAAAATCAATAGAAGAGTTGCAATTAGCACATAGCAAACTAAATCTTACAAAAAAAATGGAAAAAGGTTTAGCTGATTTAAATGTAGCAATAAATGATATTAGGGCAAAAATAGATAATGCTGCTGATATAATTAAATACAACGATAAAAAAACTACAAAGACTAAATACGATTTACCACGTATATTTAACAGACAAAAAATACACAAAGACAGAGATGGATTTAGAAATGCTTTAATGGCAGCATATAAAAAAGATCCTACTGTTATAAGTAAAGACGCAAAAGGTATGTATGTTGTGCAAAGACTAGCAACTGATCCAGATTCGTTGTATCGTAGAGCAGAAGAAACAATAGAAAACATTATGGAGGAAACTGAAGAAGATGCCCTTGACGCTATTTTTACTGGTTATGGTCGTAGCGGTCCTCTTGTTTCTCGCAGATTAAGCATACCTAATACTGCAATTAAAGACTATTTAGTTACTGACGTTAAAGAGTTAATGATTAATTATGGCGCAAGAGTTGCTCCAAAGCTTGAATATCACAAAGCTAACTTAAATCCTGACAATGGCAATCTTATGACTTTTGAAGAAAAGATACTTAGATTGCGAAAGGATATGGAAAAAGACAACGTACCTCCCAAGAAAATAGATAAGTTTATAAAAAATTATGTTCATACATATGACCGCGTAGTTGGAAGTGTATTAAAAAGACCTGATGCTTGGGATACAAAAACAGCCGATATGCTTAGATCTGCTACAAGTTGGACATTTCTTGGTGGCTCTGGCGTAGCGGCTTTTGGCGATGCTGCATCTATATTTATGGATCACGAACTTAATGTTATAGGTCGTACTGTTATAGGGTTAGCAGATGATGTATCCTGGGGAATGGGGGCAAGAGAATTAAAACTTGCTGGAGAAGGCTTAGAAATGAAACTAGGCACTTCACATCTAAGATATATGGAAAATTTATCTAACAATATGTTTAATAAAACTGTGCCAGATAGACTTAATAATGCTTTCTTTGTTGCCAATGGTCTTGCCCCTGTAACAATAGGGATGAAGGTATTAGACAGTATTGCACGCGGACACACAATTATTGAAGCGTCAATACGATTGTCAAAAAATCAAGCAAATGATTTTGAAAAAGAATTTTTAGCTAGATATAATATTACGCCAGCTATGGCTAAACGTATAAGTAAAATGCCTTGGGAAAAGTCAAAAGGTAATGAGTTAATACACCCAAACACTGAAGCGTGGACAGATGTAGAGGCTGTGCAAGAATTTAGAAACGCATTGCGTAGCGGCGTAATGAATAGAATTATTATGGGTGGCCCAGAAGATAAGCCTATAACTATGGATGGTGTTGCTTACATACCAGATCACATAGCTAGAACATTGCCATACTATGACAAGATGCCAAAAGACTCTAGGGTTAAAGGTTATGTAAGATTTGAGTCTGGGTTTTTAGCATTGCCATTTACTTTCTATAGCTTTGTTGCTGGTGCGTTAAATAAAATAACAGGAAACATGGCAGCAGGTGCGGTAAGAAATAAAACAGCACACATAGTTGTAGCTATGGCGTTAGGCTATAGTATTACTAAATTCCGCACTCCTGATTGGGCTTGGGAAAAAATGGACATGGAAGACAAGATAATGAGATCTTTTGATATGTCAGGTATTGCAGCATTACATAGTGATTTGTTGTATAGAACAATTACAATGGCACATGAAATTGGATTTGATAGCGGATTTCCAATACAACCTAAGTATAGCGGTGGATATGATCCATTTGGTGCAGCAGTAAGTATAGGTGGCGCACCTGCTGATTGGACATTAGAAATGATGCGGTCAATAAAACTTATGGTTGAAGGTGATATAGGTGAAGGTGCAAAGAAATTTGTAAATATGTTACCCCTAATAGAAACAATGGCTACAGGTGATACAATTAAAGAATCTATGAAAGATATTGTAGGACAATTACCTAATAGAATGTAAATTGTGCGGCATGTTTTGTGCGTTGCGCTTCTATGCAATCAATGGAAAAAAGGGTACAGAGGTGACACATGACAATAAATATAGCTAACAACAACCCACGAATAAATTACACAGCAACAGCTAATCAGACTGTGTTTACAGTTCCGTTTGAGTTTTTTGATAACACAGACATAAAAGTTTACATCGAGGGTACACTAAAAACAATTACCACACATTATACAGTTTCTGGAGGAAATGGCTCTACAGGGACTGTAACCATGTCCGCTGGTGTTACGTTAAATGATGAGGTAACGCTCGTCAGGGACGTTCCTTTGGAGCGTACAACCGATTTAACGTCCAGTTATAACGCCGCGTCTATAGATGCGCAGCTAGATCGCATTGTTGCAGAAATTGCAGACCTTGATGATCGAGTGTCACGAACAATACAAATTAATGACTATGAGTTGGCAAGTGGTTTACTCCTCCCTGCACTTGACAGCCGCAAAGGTAAGACTATCCAATTTAACACCAGCTCTGGTGCTTTAGAGGTGGGCCCTACTGGCGCGGATTTAACAGCAATCGGTTCTGTAACGTCCGAGATTGCTACATTAGCTGGAATTAGTAGTAATATTACTACAGTTGCTGGCTCCAACGCACAGGTTGTTGCTGTTGGTAACGCTATGTCTAGCGTAACTGCGGTAAATTCTGCGCTTACTAACATAAATACTGTAGCTGGAGGCATATCTAACATCAATTTAGTTGGTGGATCTATCTCTGATGTAAATGATGTAGCTGATTCTCTTGGTGAAATAACTGCGGTACAAGCAAAGTTAACAAACATAGATACAGTAGCTGTTGCATCTACAAATATAGGTACAGTAGCTGGGTCTATAACACAGGTTAACAATGTAGCTTCTAAGATTACTGACGTTACTGGCGTTAACAATAATATATCTGCAATAACTACAGCTAATGCAAATGCAACTAACATAAACGCTGTTGCTAATAACATAGATGACGTTAATGACGTTGGTACAGTAATAACAAAAGTAACTACTGTTGCTGA
>VMHT01017044.1_pt1 | contig 10401 bp, 8 predicted proteins | sample 4693611 | NCBI WGS metagenome assembly VMHT01 (sample SAMN12280063, study PRJNA550983) | marine metagenome | isolation source: seawater sampled from same location over 5 years 0.02-0.2 micron viral filtrate | place: USA: collected off the coast of southern California halfway between the port... ...
CTATGATTGCAGGATCGCCTGTAAGTAGTAAATAATCTCTAGGTTTATAATCTTTTAATTTTTTTCTTAATGTAAAAATTAATGGACCAGGAGAGTGTATCATTTGAGAAAATTCTGGTAATACAAATTTAAATTGTCCATATTGTGATGCTCCCATAATATTTATTTTTGGTGCACCTGCTCTGGTACCAGCAATTTCTTGAATAACATATACGGTTGACGTATAGTTATTTTTTATTCTCTCATAACTATTACTTTCTGACATTGACAAATCATATAACATCCTTTATATAGAAGTCAATAGAAAGATGAATTATAAATTTAAGACAAAGCCATATAAGCATCAAATGACTGCTTTAGAAAAGTCATGGAACAAACAAAACTTTGCTTACTTCATGGAAATGGGTACAGGCAAAACAAAAGTTTTGATTGATAATATGTCTATGCTTTATGATAAAGGTAAAGTTGATGGTGCATTAATTATAGCTCCAAAAGGTGTTATAAAAACCTGGTATGAGCAAGAGCTTCCTGCGCACTTACCAAACCACATAGAAAATGTGACTGTATTATGGCAAGCTAATATTACAAAAGGACAACAGGAAAAACTAGAAAGTCTATTTGAAATAGAGACTGCATTACATATTTTAATTATGAATGTTGAAGCTTTGTCTACAGATAAGGGCGTAAAATTTGCTGCTAAATTTTTAAACTCACACAAAGTTATAATGGCTATCGATGAATCCACTACAATTAAAACACCTACAGCTAAACGAACTAAAAATATTATAGATCTTGGAAAGTCTGCAAAATACAAAAGAATAATGACAGGTTCTCCTGTTACCAAGAACCCTTTAGATTTGTATTCTCAGTGTGAATTTTTAGATCCTTATTTATTAGATTTTACTTCTTATTATGCGTTTCGTAATAGGTATGCAGAAATGAAAACAATGCATCTTAGAGGTAGATCAATACAGGTTGTAGATGAGTTTAAAAATCTTGGAGAGTTATCTGACACTGTAAAAACTTTTTCTGAAAGAATTTTAAAAGAAGATTGTTTGGACTTACCACCAAAAAATTTTACTAAAAGACATATTGTTCTTACAAGTGAACAAAGAAAAGCCTATGATCAAATGAAGAAAGCAGCTATGGCTGTACTAAATGGTAAAGTTACAACTACTATGACAGTGTTAACTCAGCTAATGCGACTACATCAAATTACATGTGGACATTTTACAGCTGATGATGGTTCAGTTCAGTTAATTGAAAACAATAGAATAAAAGAACTAATGAATGTATTAGAAGAAACAGAAGGCAAAGCTATAATCTGGGCTAACTATCAAAGGGATATTACAAACATAATACAGAATATTGTAAAAGTATATGGTCCAGGATCCGTGGTCGATTACTATGGATTAACGCCACAAGAAGAACGACAAGATAATATACGTAAATTTCAGTCAGACCCTAAGTGCCGGTTTATCGTTGGAACGACCGCTACGGGCGGCTATGGGATAACTTTAACAACCGCAAACACCGTAATTTACTATTCTAACGGATATGACCTTGAGAAGCGTTTACAATCAGAAGACCGAGCGCACAGAATAGGACAAACAAAATCAGTAACATATGTTGATCTTATAGCGGAAGATACAGTTGATGAAAAGATTGTAAAAGCATTACGTGATAAAATAAATATAGCATCAGAAGTATTGGGTGAAGAACTAAAAGATTGGATTTAACCTACGACTTTTCCACCCTTCCATTCCATATCTGGAAGGCCTTCAGTATATTTTTTACCGTCGAAAGTAAGAACTTGTTTTCTGTTTGAATCTGATTCGTGATAAGATATGTGAACCCATCCGCCTGCAGGATCATCTTTGTCGTAGTACTCCATGATCAATTGATCAAAGTCCACGTTATTTTGTAGCCAGTAAGCTGTCTGAATGTTGGGCACGCCAAAAATTTCCAGGTCGACGGCCTGGCCCTTCGCGTGCTGCGAAGTTTTTTTGCTGCCGATGGCTTCGCATAATGCTTCACTACGATAGCCGCTGGTAATCGTTACTGGTTTAGAAAAATGTGCACGTAAAGGTTCGAGCACCTCATAACATAGATCTCCTAAACTTTTAATCTCACCTGCTCCTGGTGTATTGTCAATTCCCCTACGCTGAGCGGTCATCGATTTGGTCATCTCTTTTAAACTAAAGTGTTTTGAAAGTTGCATAAAATTTTTTTATTTTGCTATGTCTGTTAGTAAAGTTATTAGGACAGCTCCCATACCTCCAACTATCCAATATTCTAATCTTTTGATTCGTTCTTGCATTTCCTTCATTTGTTCAAAGGTTTGCTTTTGCATTATTCTGCAAAGCTTTTCGTGTGATTCAATTTTTTCTAGTGCTGACTTTTTAGCCATTATGTTCTCCTACTAGCAATAACTTTTTCTTCAGGAGATAGTAAGGCTTCTTGTGTTCGTGTCAAGTTAGTATTTGTACCCGGTAATGCTGCCGTTCTTACCACTGGCGTTGGTGTAGCTGGCAATGGTGGTGTCTGTATTGCAGGTGCAGGTAATGATGCAGTTGTAGTTGTCTCCTGTACTGGCGCTTCTGATACAGGTTCTATTTCTGGTGGAGCTGTATTTAGTTTTTTTTCTTTGTATTCTTTTTCTATGTCTTTTAATAATCTTCTTGGAAAGAAATATTCTTTATTAACTTTACCTTCACCTTGTTCATCACCTATTTTTTGTGCTTCTTTTACTTTTTTTCTCATACGTTCTTTGTAAGCAGTGTATGGAATATTTTTACCTTTTAATAATTTTTTAATAGTTCTTACAGACATACCTCTATTCTTCATTAATTTTCTTAACTCTCTTTCAGGTACACCAACTCTTATTGCATCTTGTAGTATAAAATAAAAATCTTGATTTGTTCTATACGCTTCCTCTTGAATATCTTTAAACTCCTCTGCAATTACAAGTGGCCCTCTTCTTTGATAATTTTCTAAACTAAAAAATTTTTCAGCAGTAGTTACAGATTTAAATTTTTTATTGTAGTCTGTAATTTTGTATTGCATTGTTCTAGGTACATCTACATTAATAATTCTAATACCTGAAAATAACGCTAGTAATTCATCTTCTAATGTTACTGGTTGACCGCCACGTTTTACATCTTTTTCAATACCTTTAATTATTTTGTCTCCAGTATCAACAACTGTTGGTCTAACACCTTTTATAATGTGTGCAAAACTTTTCATAAAAGCTGTTGGTCCGTCGTCCGTGGGTGAATATACTTTACTACCTGTTTTTGTTTCACCACCTCTACCTCCGATTATAAGTCCTCTTGGTATAACATCTGATATTTTTTCAAGTGCAATAGACTCAGATACAAACGGATCAATAAGTTTTCTCACAGGTCCATCAGCACCTAAAAATAAATTAAATGCAACATCTTCTGCATCTTGTTGTTTTAATTTACCTTCTTCTAATGTTTTAAGTGCAGCTCTTACAGGTTGTGTTACAACATCATAAGGACTAAAGTATGAAAAATTAATTGCTTTGCCTTTACCATCTTTCCAAGTGTTAATAGGTAATATCGCTGCTCTAGAATTCCATGGAGCTGCTAAACTTCTTTTGTAAGCATCGATTTGCTCTGTAGTTATACCAGTTAAATTTTGTGCTATTGCTGATGCACCTTTTTCTGCACCGCCTAATGTAACAAAAGCTCCAAGTAATCTTCTATAACCCATTTGCCTTAACTGTGGATTTGATGACGTTGCTTCTTTTAAACCTATATTTACAATATTAAATGTTGTTCTAATCATTTCTGCAGGGAACGATACAAAGTTACCAAATGGTAGCTTTCTTAAATCTTGAATTATCTGTGGTACCTTACTGTATGTTGGATAAGTGTTTCTTATTTGCCACGCAGCTGCTTCATCTAATGCGTCTTCAAATGTTTTTTTAGCTCCAGTAAACGTATTGTTTCTAACAAATCTTCTACCTGTTATTTCTTCTGTCCATTTTGCAATGTCATCTACATTTTTGTACATAGATTTCATTTGTGATTTTACATACTCGTGACCATACCACTTCCACAAGTTATCACCTCCAGCATACACTCTTGTAGCTGTTTTGATCATTCTAGTTTTAGATAATCTATTTAATACACTATCTAAATTTTTAACTTTTGCACCTGCACGTATGTCTTGTAATACTGCTTTTAATTCTGAAGCTACAATATTTTCATCAATTACACCAAGACGTATTTTGTTTTCTAAATTTTTTATAAATTTTGTTTCATCAAGAACTTTTCCAGCACCAAATATATCATCAACAACCATTTTAATAGATTCTGTTACAGATGCTCTACCCCCGATGTGTCCATTAGCTAACGGAAACATACTAGCAGAAGTTACGTTTCTAACTTGAGTTGCAGGTGAAAGAACTGTTTTACCAAACTGTGTTGCTACTTTAAATTGTAAAATATTTCTATATGCTGAACTTTGTATCCAATTATCAAAAGTTCCAGGCACACCTTGTAAAGCCGCTGCCATATCTTTTGAAGCATACAATTTAGATATACCACTTTTTAATATACCCAGACCCTTTAATTCACCTACTTTAACAGCATCAAAATTTTTCTTTGCAATAGCTGCTGCTTCGTCTGCAAATAACCAACCTTCTTCTATACCTATTTTTGCTAAAGAATCATAAGTTTGTTTATTAACAGCTTGAGTTATCGCATGTGATGTTGTCTGCAAAACAGAAGACTTTAATGAACTAACATATTCATCTCCTTCTTTTGGTACAGGAGTATCTAATAGTCTTTTAATTGCATCAGGTAATTCTTCTCCTGTTCTAATTAATTTATCAGAACGTAGTTGATTTTTAGATACTTGTTGTAATAATTTTAACGGATCAATACCATCTTGTTTTGTATGTGTTAATATCTTGTTCATCAAAGACTCTGCAAAAGCATTCTGTGCCTGTGCGTCAGTCATTTTATTTGTCTTTAATGTTTTAGCAGACTCTCTTAAATCTTTGTTTTTTTTTACAACATTTTCTAAAATCCATTTAGTTGCGCCTTGTGTTACTTTTTTATCAGGCATATATTCGGGATTAGTAAATACAGCAAAAGATTTTCTCATGTATGTTTTTACATTGTTTAGTATAAAATCTTTAAGATCACCTTGTGGTAATAATTCACCAAATGTTTTTTTACTTTGTACTATTTCTTTGTTTAAATCTTCTGCAGTTTGTTGCAATATTTTTGGTAGTTCTGATTTTTTTGTCTGTCCTTTTAAGTATGATAACACTTGATCTAAATAGTATTCTTTACTTGCAGGTGATGTAGTCATTGTATTGTACTGACCTTCAAAAGATTTTGCTAAGTTATATGATTTTTTATCAAGAGATTCTAAATACTTTTCAATAGTTCTTGATCTTGCTTTAATTTCTCTTTTAGCACCTGTTGTAAATTGAAAACCAAGACCTGTTTGTTTACCTAAAGATCTAAATCCTGATAAAAAGTTATCTATTTTTTTTAACCTAGCTTCTAGTGGATCTGAACTTTTTATAGAAAACATTCTCCATTTACTAAACTCTGGTAATTGTTTTTTAGGATTTAATGTTATTGCTGTAGATAATGCTTTATCAATTGCAAAACTACTAGCTTGTCTAATTTTTCTACCAGCAAAAGCTGATCCAGGTATATTAGCTGCAAGATATGTTGCAGGTCTGACAACTAAAGTATCAACACCTGTTAGTGCATAACCCGCAGGTTTCATTATTCCATACTTTGCACCAACTGTTGCAATCTTTGCAAGAGGTCGACCAAGTAAACCAAACCCTCCACCTACAACTGTTCCTTCAGCTCCAAATCTTAATCTATTTCTAAATCTTGTAAGAGCTAAATCTCTACCTGATAATCCTTCTTCGTTTTCTTTTTCTAATACTAAATTTTCTCTTTCAGGATTTGCTACTATAAAATCTGTAGCACCAAAAGCTGTCGCCATATACCCTGCTCTTTTTGCAATGTTTACAGCATTTGCTCCTGCTCCTGTTGCGGCTGCAGCTTGTGCTCCTTTTTTACCTTTAAATAATTTTTTAGCTCTGTTCATTACTTTGAACACAGCGCCACCAGGTATACCAAACTCAATTAATACTTTGTTTACAGATCCTAATAATGTTTCTGGATTTTCAATTTTATTTTTTTGATAAGTTTCATCTAATTTAGATGTAAGATTAGTATTAGCTGCTGCATCTATTCCAGTTGTAATTAAATCACCAAACGAATAACCTAAACTTTGTGCTGCACCAAACACAGATTTTTCCATATCTTCAAAAAAATCTATGTAATCTTTTTCTTCTGGTTTATCTCGACCTTCTGCAAGATCCGTGATCCGTGGTAAAGACTTATCCATTAAAGATTGTAATTGATAGTTTCTTAATGGCGTATTACTTGCAGTCGCTAAAAAATTAGCTGCACCTTTCCAAGTAAACTTTACAGGTTTATTTGGTCTTGCAATATTATTTTTTATAGCTGTTTGAATCTCTGAAGCTGCTACTTCTGGATCTTTCTTTTTAAAGGGTTCCATCTACGCTCCCTGTGGTAATGTCAAATTTACGTCGTATTGTTGGTTAAAACCTTGGATGTCTTGAGTAGTTTGTATGTTTGCAAAATCTAATAATGCTTGTTTACTATTAGCTAACAACATTACAATTTCATTTGATATCTCATTAGGCAATCTTGATCTTAATTGTGTGTAAGATAAATCTTGTACTTCACCTGTTTCTTTTTCAGCTTCAACAACAGATTCCATCATGGGTTTTGATCCCATTGCTAAACCAATTCTACCACCGTCTTTTGCTGCTTCAGGTAATTTAAATCCAGGACCCATAATAGTTGCAGCATCTGGAAAGTATTCAAGTATATCTTCAATATCTTCACCAGCTTGTAATAATTTTAATATAACTTCTCTTTGATATTCTTGATCTGTATCTGCACCTAAGAAAATTGCTTTTTGATCAGTTTTTAATTGTCTTTTTAAACCTTGTATTTCTGCTTCATATTCTTTAATCATATCTGCATCTGCAGTAGGATCTAATTTATCTATTTTAGCTTGAACATTAGCTATATCTGTTTCATATATTTTACCTAAAGCATCTGCTGCTTGAGATTTTGCATATTGTGTTGATGAGCCGCCTTTTTTTTCTGCTTCTAAAATGTCGTATTCTGAGGCTAATGCACCAGAAAATAAATCTTCTGCTCTGTCTGCTTTATCTTCTCTTTCAGCTAGTTTTGCTGCTTGAAATGTTTGAAAAGGTGATTGTGCAGCTTTAGCAGCTGTGGCTGCTAGTCCACCAAAACCAGGTCCTGATGGTGTTGCTGATGCAAGATTTAAACCAAACTGTGTTAAAAACCCTGGTAAACTTCCTGGTCTTAAACCTGATTTTCTACCTTTGAATTTTTCTATATCAGTCATAAAACGTTCTGTTGTTTTAAGAGCTCTGTCGTATGGATCTGTTCCTTCTTGAAAAGGTTTTCTATCTAGTCCTGATGTAATACCAGTTCCTGCAGAACCACCTATTCTAAACATTGGTCTTTTAAGTGTTCTATTCATATTTAACCCTGTCCCGATAAAACCATTCTTCTAAATTCTTCAAAAGACATTGGCATTGCATCTGGTCTTTGTTCTTGTAAATCAAAAACGTATTGATCGTATTCATCTTTTAACATATCTATTTCAGCCATTTGCATAATACCTTTTTTATCAGTTCCTTCTGCATAACCTATTCTACCACCTTCTTTTCTACCCATATATAAACCTGCAAGAGTTGTTCCAATACCAAGAGCAGTTTGTAAAGGTGTAGGGTTAGGTACAAATGATTGTTGAGTTGAACCTGGATAGCCACCCATTAATCCTGTTACTTGTCCAGCATATCTATCTAATTGTTGTTGCGGTAAAAACGCTGCTTGCCTTGCTGCTTCTCTGCTTGCATCAGATTCTGCTTGCGCTTGTGCTTGGTTGATTGCGCCCAATGTTCCAAGTTGTGATACGTCTCTACCTGTAAATGCTTGTTGTTGTGATCCAAGTCCTGCTTGGAATCCACCTAAACCTTGTTGTGCTTGTGCTAGACCAAATCTATTTGCAATGTCTTGTTGTCTAGCACCTTGTGCCTGACCAAAACCTTGTTGCAAGAGTCCTGCTTGTAATAATGCACGTTCTCTTGCCGCCCCCGTACCAAACTCGGCGAGTTGTACGCCCGCTCGTCCAGCGCCGAGCACACCCAAACTTGCTTGTTGATCTCTGATAGACTGTTCTTGTATAGCCCTGTTACGATCAAATTCTGCTAATGTAGCATCAATTACTTGTGATTGGTATGGTGACATGAATTGTTGAGTCTGAGCAGTTGTCATTGGACCGGTAGCAATTCCACCTAATGTTGTTCCAGCTGCAGTAGCTTGATCTTTTGCTGCTGTTAAAAATGGTTGAAAAGAACCTATGCCTGCTTCCGCAACAGTTTGTGCTTGTTGTTGTAATCTATCTTGTCCTGCAACTGTCGGTGCAAGTCCTGCTAAACTTTGTTGTCTAATGTCAAACTGTTGTCCAGCTTTTTGTCTTGCTGCAAAATCTGCAGCTGATTCTCCTGTTAACTGTGTAATACCACCTGCTCCAGGTGCAACTACAGGAATACCAGATTGTGCAACTATTTGTTTACCTAAGTCTGTTCCTAGGTCTTCAATAAATTTTGGTGGCAGTTGTCTTGTTTCTGTAATAGCCATTATAATACTTCCTCTAATCTTTGTGATGTTTGAAACATTTTACGTGCGCCATCTAATCCTTGCGATTCTTCAGATACTTCACCTCCGGATTCGAGGTTTTTCATCATGTTATACATAACTTCTGCGCCTTTGTCCACATCTCCTTCGCCTGCATTTCTTACAGCATCAGCTGTAAATACGAACTCATTCTTTGATAATCTTGCAGGTACATCGTCTGCTTTTTCCATTCTACCTATTGGTACAAATCCACCGTCAGCTCTGTAATCTTTTTCTACACCACCCATGTCTAATAGTGGCAAAGTTTTTTTAGCTACTGGTTCTGGTTTACCACCATCCGCTACGAAAGCTCTACCTAAATAAGAGTATGGATCGTTTCTAATTCCTTGTATATCTAATCCCTGACCTAATGCTCCTCTTGATCTTAAAAATTTTTGATATTCATCTTCTGTATCATCTTCTTGTAACAATAATGGTGCCGCTGTTAATCCTGCACCAAGAGCTAATTTCATTGCGTCTCCTTTATCCATATTAGAAAAAAAACTTCCTATGCCTTCACCTATTCCTGTATTCATAAATCTTCTAAACAAAGAAGATTTATCTCCTCCTTTTGGTCCAAAAGGAATAAAACTTGCAATGGCTGCTGCACCAATTGGTGATTTAACAATTTTTTTAACACCTCGTGTAATTTTTTTAACAAGTTTACCTAAGCCATACATTTGTCTATTTGTTTCAAAATCCATGATCCCACCTTCTTTTGCAAAGGCTCTTGCTCCACCTGCTAAATCTCTTTGTTGCAATGCTAAAGCAATAGGACTTAGTTCTTCTACTTCATCTTTAACTAAATCTTGTTGATAAGGTGAAAATTGTTGTGCTATCATTGTCTCTCTAAAATTATCGTTATCTCCTCCTGTATTAGTGTCATCGTCATCGTCATCAGTAGTTGTTGTTGGCGTATTAAAACCCATTGCTGTTCGATTTATAGCTGTATTAAATGCTAGTCTACCTAAACCAAAAGGCGTAACTAATCCAAGTGCTCCTGCTATTAATCTATTTCTAGGTCTTGTAGAAGGAGTAATCTGATACCTAGCTTCTTTTCTTTGAGCTTTTAACGCATCTTCTGCTTCTTTAGTTAAATTTGTTTTTGTTTCATATTGTTTAGATGGATCTCGGCCACTTCCTCTTTCAACAGGTCCTGTATCTCGTCCTGTTTGATTTCCTGCTCTTCCTGTTTCAGGTCCTTTTTCTTGACCCATATCAGAACCACGATATCCAGGTCTTTTATTACCTTTCATCGGTGGGTTTACTAGTTGTTTGTATTGCTGTGCGTTTGTTATGGCCATCTGTCTATTCTATTTTGTTTCTCCAAATAAATCAAGAGTAGGCATGATAACTCTGACATCTTTTCTTATGTCAGATTCTGCAATTCCTTTAGCTTTCCACTCAGAATCATCTTTGTATACCTCGCCTGTCTTCATGTTTGTTATTGTTGTTATAATCTCTTTTGGTTCTATTACTGGTAGATCTTTCATTATGTTGTTATCTCCTTTTTAATGTTTAGATAGCTAATCGCTACATCAAACGAATCTGTGCTGCTTGATTGTACGCTTAGGGTATTACCACCTTC
>VMHT01125521.1_pt1 | contig 10401 bp, 14 predicted proteins | sample 4693611 | NCBI WGS metagenome assembly VMHT01 (sample SAMN12280063, study PRJNA550983) | marine metagenome | isolation source: seawater sampled from same location over 5 years 0.02-0.2 micron viral filtrate | place: USA: collected off the coast of southern California halfway between the port... ...
CAGCAAACAAAAGGGCGCGGAGCGAAGAGCCAACTACGATTTCGTCGTAGTAAGGATTCAACTATCCTCCTTCATCTCCTGTAGAACTTGCTTTGCAAGCTTTGAGATAAGAAACTTTGTGTTGTTCTGCATCTTGGCTTTGGTTTCAAGACCTTCAGCAAATCTGATAGGGCGCTTTGTCTTGCCAACGCGGGTCATAAACTCGCCCTCTTTGCCTCCAAGGAACTCGCCTGTGGATTCTTCGTTACCATAACCGGGAAATTCTGCATCGTTGGTGCCTATAAGGAATGATTCCTCGCCACCACGGGGAACAAACAAAAATGAATCTTGGCAGAAATGCTCCGACAATGCCTCTATCGTGTCTTTGAACTTTGGATCATCTTTAAGATTAACAACAAAGAACGAATCTTCTTTAACTTCCTTTGCGGCGTCTGTAGCAAAGTCTTCAACATAGGTGCCATCAACATCTGTCACACCATAGCCTTTGTTCAGCAGCACAGCCTTAAGTTGCCGGTTGCGCTCAAAGTTCTCCAGCGTCTTACTATGATCAGGCATACATTTCGTAGTATCTTCAGTGTTGTCACGAAATGCTGTCATAAATGCGGTGTCGTGATTAAGTATATGCTCGTAAGTGCGGCTAATGGAGCTTTCTGTTAGGAATTCTTTCCACTCTGTTATAACTTTTTTCATTCGATAGTTCTCCCGCTATAAGTAGTTTTAATATCTATAGTCATCTGACTTATATGGACCACCTTTTTTGACACCAATATACTCTGCCTGTTCGTCAGATAGTTTTTCAAGATCTGCGCCAACATGGTGTAGGTGTAATCTAGCAACTTCTTCGTCAAGATGTTTTGGAAGAACGTAAACATTATTCTCATATTTATCGTGGTTCTGCCAAAGCTCTATCTGCGCTAATACCTGATTCGTAAAAGATGCTGACATCACAAAACTAGGGTGACCGGTTGCGCAGCCAAGGTTGACAAGTCTGCCTTGTGCAAGTAAAATGATGTTCTTTTTAGAAACAACTGAACCGCGATGATCTTCGACACGGTAAATGTCAACTTGTGGCTTTACATTGATTCTTTCACAATTTGCATTCAGCCAAGCAACATCAATTTCGTTGTCAAAGTGCCCAATGTTACATACAATTGCGTTATGCTTCATTAACTCAAAATGGTGTGGCTTAACAACATTACAGTTACCTGTTGCTGTAACAACTATGTCTGCATCGTCAACGGCATCATTCATTGTCAATACCTGAAAACCATCCATAACAGCCTGCAAGGCACATATGGGATCTATTTCTGTAACAATTACCCTGCAGCCTGCTGACGCTAGTGATGCAGCGGATCCTTTGCCAACGTCTCCGTAGCCCGCGACGACCGCTACTTTGCCTGCCATCATCGTGTCTGTTGCTCTTCTAATTGCATCAACACAACTTTCTCTACAGCCATACTTATTGTCAAATTTAGACTTAGTTACAGAATCGTTTACATTTATAGCTGGGACCGGTAGTAGTGACTTTTCAACGTATTCTTTTAATCTTAGAATGCCAGTTGTGGTCTCTTCCGTGATCCCCTTGATGTTGTCGTATAAGTGTGGATGATTTTCCAAGATGTGCTTTGTTAAATCACCGCCATCGTCAAGAATCATATTCACCGGCTCTCCGTCAAAATCAAGAACACGGTCAAGGCACTCTTCATATTCTTCTTCGGTCATGCCTTTCCAAGCAAACACAGGAACACCGTGCTTGGCAATGTAAGCCGCAGCATGGTCTTGTGTAGAATAAATATTACAAGTCATCCAACGAACTTCTGCGCCCAAGTAGATAAGTGTTTCAATTAGGACCGCAGTTTGGATTGTCATATGCAGACACCCAGCAATTCTTGCGCCCTTTAAAGGCTTTGTGTCCATATTCCGCCAAAGCAGCCGGGTCCTAATAAGCCCCGGCATCTCTGATTCAGCCAGCCTTACTTCTTGTTCTCCCCACTCTGCTAAATTAATATCTGCAATTTTATAATCATTCATTTCTTATCTCCTAGTCTTGAAAGACTCCAAAAAAAAGTCACCATACAAAATGTAAATAGCCCCGCAATTGGGTATGCAATGATTTCGTATTCAATCATTCTCTCTCCTTTGCTTCTCTAAGGTCTTCTTGTAGGCAATGCTCCCACTCGTATTGCTTCCATTGGGGATACAACTTCATAAGAGCATTCATAGCCTTATTATAACCTGAACCTGCTGGGTTTGCAAGCAGTTCTTGCAAGGCTTGTTCATAGTCCTGTTGTGCTGCCATATTAGACATACTTTCAAAAGTCATTTTGGTCCTCCAATGGTTTTAGGTCTTCTGGTCTCGCAACATTATTGATAGTCTTGCCGTTTGGCATTGTGTATCTTACAAGATAACACATACAATACCTATCGTCACCTTCGCGTTCCCACTTACTATAGTAAAGAGTTTTTTCTTTTTCTCTTATGATCTCGCCTGTTGCGCCGAGGGTGTCATAGCCACAATACTGAACCTTGTCGCCCACTTTCATTCTTCGTTCCTAATCCTACGATAAGCACCCACAGTCACAGGGAACAGATCCGTAGCAATCTCCAAGCAAGCCTCGGCAACCTTTTGGATCTCCCATTGTGCCCCTTCGTGTGTGCGAAGGTCAATGAACTTCAAGAGGTTAGACAGATTGACTGTGCCGTAGTATTCGGTGTAGAGATTCTGTGGTAGAACCCCTCTTGCCTGTTCTCGGCAAACGCCTGCTTCGATCAACCTGTTAAAGAGCCCAAGGGAATCTGCATGATGTATTCTGATAACCTTGCTGACAGGATCAAAGTAAGGGGCGCCATGATTGTAAGGGTCTTGCCCGCTAATGATCTGCGGATCAATCAACTCTTCGGCATTGCTTGCCTGTCGGTTGCTCTTGTGCTGTGTTCTGAACGCTTCTGGTTCGTAGAACTTGATGTTTACATCAGTGTAGCGGCGAGAAATTTCATTATAAGACCAAGTTCTGTGACGGTGGTGTTGAGAACGCACATACAGAGGTACACTAAAACGGAAAGTAATAAGATTATGTTCCAGTGTGCTAGTGTGCCTATGCTTGATGAGGTAGTTGATGAGTCTTCTGTCTCTTCCATCTAGTTCTTCCTTTTCCACACCGAATGATACTCGGGCAGAGTTTACAACGGTAAGGTCGTCACCCATGTGGCTTACATAATCAACGCGACCGATACCGTCGCCATAAATCTCGATTGACTTCTCGTACATTTGTTCTCCGTTATGTCTATAACATAACAGATGCAAGACTATTCGTCAAGTTCTTCAAGCAAAGTTTTTATGTCTAGCCCTGCGCAGTCAATCTTCTTCTTGTTAACGTGGTAATGACTGACAAATCCACGCTCTTTGCCATAAGTCCAAGCCTGCTCGTAACCTGTGGAGGTTTTGCCGAACTGGTTCGTTGGGGTGTCCAATGGAACATCGCAAGCGTTATGAATAGCCTTCCATAGTGCTTGGAGTGCTTGGATCTGAACCGGGTAGAAACCAAGGAATGGGTCGCGCTTACTTTTGTGGACCCAAGCTCCTTCAATCAACGGTCTTTCGCCAAATCCCTTGCGGACATAAGTGCTCTGATACTTTGGATAATATGCATTTGATATCTCAACGCCAACAGACTTGCGATTTACATTGCCAGCGTGGAATGCGGCGTGCTGTAGGTCGAGTGTCTGGTAGATTGTGCCATCATTATCAATAAGAAAGTGAACGGAAATGCCACGCTTATCTAGAACCTTTTGGCATTGTGCTGAAGACAAACAAACGTCCCAATGGTTAACGAACAATTTAACATCACGCTTTGGTCTGCCTGTATAGTCATAATAGGTGCCAGAGCGGGCGGCAAGACCGCCGCGCTCGGACCATAGGATAAGTTTATCCCATTTGATAGGGGTAAACTCTCCATTGTAAACAATATAATTTGAGTAAATGGGGTCTTCAGGCTTGTGATCATCAATGTTCTCTTGCCTTTCAACCCAAAGACGACGGAAGGTAGATGGACCACATAGCCCATCTGCTGTAAGTCCATAGCTCTTCTGAAATCGCTTGATGGCTCTTACAAGTTTATCATCAAAATACTTTTCTCCAAACCAAGTTGGATCCCAACCAAGATTGTTTGCTGATGACTGGTTGTAAAAGTCTTTATCCATTTATTCAATTACTCCTATTACATAGTTCTCTAAAATCGTGTAATAAGTAGAATGTTCGACGCTTAATTCTTCCAACATTTTCTTATCTATCACAATTTTATCACCTTTTTCGCATCGGAACGAAACATCTTCTGCAACACCAGAGACCTCAACTACAACATGATTTTGTTCTGGTGCTTTGTAATCGTCTGGTAACAAAATGCCTGAATCTGGCTTCTCCTGTGGTGGGGAGTAATTGACTAAAATGTGTCTATTAACTGGTCTTAACACGATTTACCTCCTGAGTTATAACTTTGTCGTGTGTCTTGTAAATTTCTACGTGCATAAATATAGTGGTCCTACTATTACAATTCTTGCAATACATCTGAACTGCTATATTATTAGCTGCGCTTGCCTGTCCTTCAGACGCTGGCAGCCAATGACAACTGGCGCACTTGCCATTTTTGTTGGCAAGTCGCAGTTCCTTTTCTTCAAATAAGTGATTAAAGTTCATCTTTCCTCCTACAATTCACAATGATCTGAATCACAGAACTTAGTTCCTGCGCCACCTTCCTCAGTGGAAAAGCGCTGAACAGGGTTTATGTTCTTTGACATTTCTTCATACTGCTCTTTCGTAATAGGCTCGTATGGTGCCTGAACATACCCAGTCTCTTCATAGCGAAGAAAAGATACAGCCTTGAGGCGAGTCTCATACATCTCTAGAGCAGTCTTAAGGTGCTGTGCTTCTTCTGGCTTGAAAGTTACAGTGATAGAAACAGAATTATCAGCCCAGTAGTGTTGGTATTGTGCTGCAATCTCAAGCTGTTCCCACATGGTTGCCTCTCTCTTGCCCTTCTGGAAATGTTGTTCGCGGACAGGGAACTCAACACACATTGTGTTTGGAGAATAGTGGTCCTTCTCAATCTTATAGCCAGCATCCTTAAGAGCAGACAACATATCGCTGTCAGCAGCGAAACGAATACGACGAATGTAATATTCATCCTCTGGATAATGGATACCCGGAGTAGAACCATTTAGCAAAGACACCGTGCCAGAAGGCTTGATACTAGTCATGCGAACAGATTGTGGAATGCAAAGCCAATCTGAATATTGCTTATCGAGATCACGGACATAGCCATAGGCGTCATCACACCAATTTAATACCTGACGGCGACCAAACTTGTTGAAAGCCTGAACAACTCCAGATTGTGAAAGCCCTATGCGACGATTCTTTAGCATCTTTGCGTTGGTCTCTGCCCAATGCGTGTTGGCTAGAGTGACCGTCTTGCCGTAAAGATATGCAATCTTGAGCGTTGCGAGGTAATCCTCGTAAGTTTCATGCTTCGCTGGGAAAGTCTCGACAAGGCAGCAAAGCTCGGCATCTTCTAGCTGTTGCTCAACACAAGGGTTGAAGCCCATGACGTTCTTGTCGTCATCACGAGGAGGATCGGCAAAGCGACCACGAGTTCTGGCATTGTCTAGCCAGATGTAGCCCGGTTCGCCGTTCTTCTGTGACTGCTCTGCATGCCAAGTGTAATCCTGACCTACGATAGCGTGGAAAGAGTTGTTGGAACCCCAGCGGTGATGGGCGAGCTTCTCTGAATCATTCTTCATCTGTAGGTATTCAAAGTCTTCGTGATTACCAAGAGCTAAGGCAGCAGAACGACGAACATTTCCTGCAACAACACAGCGACCAATCAGGTTCTCGGTATCTACAATGTCTACAGAGGTAATTGGCTCTCCAATTCGTGCGGTGTAGAGTTCAGTTAGGCTGTCATGTAGTTCTTTCAGAGGACCTGAGCCGCTTGATGTTCCACCAAAGCCGTGGATGGGGGCACCATAGGGGCGAATCGCTGAGTAGTCAAAGGTGGGAACCTTAGCACCATAAAAGAACCCATTTAGCAATACTTGAACCGAATCTACCCAGCCTTCACGAGAGTCAGGAATTACAAAATTTTCATTTGTAGATTCTGGCTGCTGCACCGTCAAGGTGCCAGTACCGAGAGTATCGAAACCAACGCCAATTCCCAGCATGAGAGCGTCCATCATCCAAGAGAATAGGTAGCCACCCTTAGTGCCTATCTCTCTCGTGGAGCGGAAGGCGCAATTGAATAGACCTGCCGCTGTGCGCTCATTAACAAACTTTGTGCCCATCATCCATAGCCCTCGACCGGGTGGGGTCCACTTTAGGGTGAATAAGCGTTCGTAAGCATCCTTTGCGGTCTTTTGCGACTTCTGGTCATTCCATTCAAGACCAAGCTTGTAAACGTGTTGCTTCTGCATTTCAAACATGCCCTCAATCACGCGGCGGCAGGTCTGATACCACTCTTCAGTGCCACTAGCACCTTCTTCAAATTCACTCAGGCGGCGGGCATAGGTCCGCTTGAATGTAACATAACCGAGAGGTCCCCATGGGACTTCACGATCCTTGTATTGATCAATGAATGTGTCTGATAACTTAAATCTACGAATGTGTGTTCTCATTTGCTGTTGCTCCTTAGCTTTCTGAACTTATCATACTTGTGTTTTAATATTTCTTTTTGTCCCTTCGCGTCAATAGCAACCGGATTGGAGGCTATTTGTGCTGCCGCGCCGGAAGGAACGATTGGCTTTGGCAACATTTTGATGCATACATTAGATGTATCCATAAAGAGATCATAAACAATACCATCAGGTCCGTTACGATTCTTGGCAATAAACATTTTGGCTCTGTTATTCTGCTTGTCTTCGATAGTGCGAGATAGAGTGCAAATGAAGTCAGCGACAAAACACTTGTTGAATGCTTCGCTAATCTGCTCCATGGTCACAACTTCTGCATTTAGACCAGAACGATTGGTCTGAGATGCTGTCCAGACAGGACAATTCATCTCGTTAGAGAGACCTCTCAGTTCCTCGTAGATTGACTCCAGTTCCGTTCTTTTTTCTTTCCGAACTACGACGGGTCTCAACAAATCTGCGTAGTCTACGATGATTAGACCGGGCTGTATGCCCCTCTTTACTAGACGGGCAAGGTGTGCCTTGATTGTGTTCGTGGACGCTGACTTGGTTGGGTATTCTTTGACGATTAGTGTCCCGTCAAGATTCTTAATCTCTTCAAAGATCTCGTCCTTGAAGTTTGTAAGGTCTGACAGAGGATACTTTGTGATACAAGAATCGTAGCGACAAGCAACAACCGTATCTTGCAATTCCAAAGTGTAATGGACAACAGTCTTGCCCTCTTTGATAGCTTGAGATCCAAGGTGAACAAGAGCCATAGACTTACCTGCCCCAGTAGGAGCAATGACGACGCCAAGCTCGTTTCTACCAAGTCCGCCACTTGTAATTGTGTCAATTTCTGTCCATCCTGTTGTTACTGGAAGCCTGAACTTAGGCTTGTATCTTTCCTCAAAGTCCGCGATGAAATCGTGTCCGAAGTTATTCTCAGAGCCCAGCTTTAGGGCATCGTTGATTACCTTTGAGATCTCATCAAAAGAACAAGTCTGGAGCAGATTGACAGACTTCATCATGGCTTCCTTTAGCTTCTGCTTACGGCAGAAGTCAAGAGAAGTTTCCTTGATATAGTCTATATCATCTGCAATCTCATTAGTGTGAACTCTCGCAAAGTAATCACGAACCTGCTGTTGTGTTACTTCACTCTCGCGGTCAAGTTCTGTCCGCAAAATAGAAATCATCGCATTTGTAGATGGATGCTTTCCATACTTCACCCTGTATTCTACGATCTTCGCAACAAACGCACGAAGATATTCAAGCTCTAGAAACTCAACGTCTAGAACTTCAGTTATCTGATCTGCGAAGGGTCGGTCCTCAAAAATGAGTTGAACCAACCCCTCTTGGAAGGACTTTCCGTACCTTCCAAAGTCTGCTTTGTGTGCAAGCATAATGCTCCTAGGTCTCGCACTTATAAATATAACATACCTAACTCAAAAGTCAAGGCGAGTTAGGATTATTTTTTACTCTTGACGCTGCCTAACTTTTTGCTACCAGTTCTTACAGGACCAGTAGCGGGCTTTCAATTTAGAGCCGGGATTATCGCAATTGTGACGGGCACGGAAATTCTTTCTGCGTCCTTTCTGCTTACGTTTAATCTTCAACCCAGCGTCTCCATAACGGATAATCTTTTCAGTTCCACCATCGCAAGCCTTAACAACAAACTTCTTCTTGCCATGACCAGCCTCACCCTTACGGATTCGGCGGGGAGAATTACACTTCATCTTGTCCTTGGCGGACTTCTTCTTCTTTTTCTTTTCGTCAAGAACAGCCTGATACTCTTCTTTGATTACTTGTCTGACATATGATTCTGTGAGTTCCATTACTTCTTAGATTTCCTTTTTGCTTTTTTACCCCAAGACTTACCCTTACCTCTTTCTTTACATGCGCCGGGAGTCGGGCGGCACGCCGGGTATTTCTTTCTCTTTTCTCCAGAAGAGCGACCACAAGACTTGTAGCCACCTTTCCCATCGGGTGAGTTACAATCAACCCAGCCCTTCTTCTTACCTTTAGCGCCTTTACGACCAAACCAATCTCTTAGGCTTGATTCTTTGCTTGATTCAGTTCCCGCCTTCTTGCGCTTCTTTTTTTTTTCGTCAAGAACGGCTTGGTATTCCTCTTGAATTATCTGTAGTAGATGGTCGTCAAACTCTATGCTTTCTTTCTTTTTGGACTTGTTGCCCCAGTTGGCAGCACCAACTTTGCGGCACTTAACGAGAGCCCCGCTGGCATAAGCAGAAGGCCACACGTCATAACGAGCGCGCACCTTGTGGTAGCAAGCATCACGCTTTGCTTTCTTCTTCTTTTTCTTCTTTCTTTTCTCATCTAATTCTATCTGGTCAGTTTCAGAGATTTGCTTCATCTTTTTACGCAGGCTTTTCATGTCATACTTGCCCATCTTAGATAATTTGGTAAGCTGCTGTAAAGCTGCGGCGCTTCTGTTCTTGACATATTCAGCTTCAAGTTTTGCGATCTTGTTTTCACCTACAACTGCCTCTTCGTTTAGAGACTCTTCATCGAAGTAATAATGTGAATCTTCTTCTCCAACTTGGTATCCAGATAGATACTCTTGAAATTGATCTTCCGAGATCTGACCGACATCCGGGAGCATGGAGATCTCTTCACGAGATCTATACTTACCGCCTTGTCCGTCTTTTTGACCTAGCTGAAAGAAGAAGTCCTTCTTATCCATAAACTTTGAGAATTCATTTTCCATTTATCACACCTCGGTAATAAATAGTATCAACTCTCGTTACACTCTCTAGAGATCTTGTTCAAGAAAGTCTTTAGTTCTTCCCAGTTTAATTCTCCAAAACCGTCTTCCATCATTAGCTTTAGTAGCTCGGTCTTGTTGAAGTCACACTCAAAGTTCTCAAGCGAGTAATCAATTGTCTGCTTACCCTGAACCGAGATAAGAGGAGCATACAACTGCATCATCTTGTAGTTGTGCTCAATTAGAGACTTAGATTCTTGAATGTTCTTATAGACTTTTAATTTTGAGTCTATGTTCTCGCAGTATTCCACCAATTCATCGATTGTAATCGTTCGATCTTCACCCATGAAAGGCAGCTTTGTAGCAATTGTTTTCATACCAACACGAGGAACTCCCGGTAAATTATCGCTGGCGTCTCCGTCCATTGCGCGAGCAAGAGCCATGTTGGTTGGATGAACGCCCATGCTCTCAATTACGGTCTTCTTTGTCTCGATCTTGTCTGTTGTAGGTCGATACACAACAGTCTCTTCATCACATAGCTGTAGAAAGTCTTTGTCGTTTGAGACAATGACCTTTTGCCACCCATCGTAGTGTTGAGAATTACAGACATACGAAATGATGTCGTCCGCCTCTACTCTCTCAAGCATAAGCTGGATAATCGGCATTTGATTAAAATAATCAATCGTCCGCATCTGCTGCCACAACTTATTCTGCAGTTCTTCATTCTCGGTTAAATTATGAACAGCACGATTTAGGCGCAAAGGTTTGCGCCCTTCCTTATAATTGGAATCAAGAGACTTGCGCTTTTGAGAACCATTTGGTCCGTCCCAACAGATCACAATCTCGTTTGGCTTGGTGATTCTCACCAACTTTTGTAGGATCTTCATCGATCCCTTGATTCCACCGATTGGCTGCCCATGATTGGACAGGCTCGGATCAACAATAAACGCCCTCAAAAACATGTTGAGGGCGTCGATAACTAGCACACGCTTCATGCAATACCTCCACCCTTAATGTAACAG
>VMHT01172117.1_pt1 | contig 10401 bp, 12 predicted proteins | sample 4693611 | NCBI WGS metagenome assembly VMHT01 (sample SAMN12280063, study PRJNA550983) | marine metagenome | isolation source: seawater sampled from same location over 5 years 0.02-0.2 micron viral filtrate | place: USA: collected off the coast of southern California halfway between the port... ...
GAGGATCTCGCTACATCATGCGTAACAGCGGACTCCCTCGCGAGCATCGTGAGCTTTACTGGCTCTACGGAGTAGGCCCAGAGGGTCTGAAGATGCAAGCCACCACTCAGGATGACGAGTGGAATGAGGCAGCAGAGCAATATTTCAAGAAGTGGTCTAAGAGGGCTGACGTTACGGAGCGTTTTGACTGGGCCTACATACAGAAGCTAGTCAGCTACGCCATAGACACTGACGGCGAGATATTCGTGGTCAAGACCCGCTCTCGCCGCACTAGAGAGCCTAGACTGCAACTCATTGAGACTCATCGCGTCTGCAACAAAGATATGCGGAGCGCACCTGAGTCCGAGCAGAACGAGAAGTGGATTGACGGTATTCGCGTTGACCACCAGACAGGCAAGCCAATCGCGCTTGGTGTCAAGGACGAGGCGGGATACGTCAAGACTGTTCGCTGGAACAGCGTTATCCAAGTCGCCGAGATGGAGAGCGCATCGGCCTACCGTGCAATCCCCACACTCAGCCACTCGATCAACCACTTCCTCGACGAGTCAGAGATTCTGGCTCAGGAAAAGGCTAACGTGAAGGCTGCTGGTGACGTGATCAACGTGCTGAAGCGCAAGAGCGGCGCTCTGGAAGAGGGAACCGACTACGATCCATTTGGCTCTAACGACCTCGACGAGAACGGCGAGATGTCCTCTGACCCCAAGGCACTTGCCAATATCACTGGTCAGAAGACGCTTGCAATCCACGATGGGGAGGAGTATCAGAGCATCGAGTCGAATCGCCCCAACAACACATTCAACGGGTTCATCGACCTACTGCGCGAAGACTCGCTTCTTGGCGGCACACCGGGCGCACTCGCAATCGGCGGCAAGTCACTGAGCGGAGCCACTAACCGACTGATGGTCGCTAAGGCAGAGCGCAAGTTTAAGTCCCGCACACGCACCATCGCCAACTTCGCTGAGGCCGTTTGGTTCTTCGTCATTGGTGACGCTATTGACCGTGGCGAGCTTGCCCCAGTCAAGGGTTGGTCTAGCATTTCCGTCACACCCCCACGCTCCCTTACCGTCGATTCTGGACGCGAGAGCGAAGCTAACCGCCGTGACGTTGACGCTGGCATCAAGCTCGTCAGCGACAGCTACGAGGAGCAGGGCGGCGACTTCATGGACGCTATGCGCAAGAAGGCTCGACTCATCAAGCAGGTCAGAGAGCTTGCTGAGGGAGAAGGCATTGACCCCAAAACACTTTTCAACTTCGACTCAGAGAAAACAATCGCTCAAGAGTCGGGCGGGAACGATGAAGCACCCAAGAACAGCGAGTCTGGTGGCGCTCCATCAGGATCTCCCGCCAAGCAATAATTACCACACCCACAATTACACACCACACTATGATCAAGGACGCTATCAATAACGACGCATGGGCAATCATGCCATCGTCACTCGACAACATCTCCAGCAAGGTTCTAGCTGGCGTAAACGACCCAGTTCTCTCCGATGAGATCGTTGAGGGTGCTGACGGAGCCTCTTACGTTGAGGCCAAAGCTGCATTCATGGCTCAGTTTGAGGAGCAGCTTCGCGTTGACGACAACGGAACTGGATACGTCTCAATTGACGGCCCAATGATGCTTAACCCCGGCCCATACGAGCGCATGATGCTTGGTGCAGCCGACATGGGTCGCATCAGTGAGCTTGTAAGAATTGCTGCTGTCGAGGAAGAGATCAACAGCCTTGTAATCCAGATCAATAGCCCCGGCGGGACAGTAGTTGGAACGCCTGAGCTTGCTGGTGCTATCCGCGATTTCAACGACAGCGGCAAGAAGTCTATCGCATTCACCAACTCACTCATGGCATCTGCCGCTTACTGGGTAGGCTCGCAATGCAGCAAAGTGGTCTGCACCGAGTCCGCTATCGTTGGTTCTGTTGGCGTTATTCGCGCACACGTTGACCTCACTGAAGCTCGCGCACAGGCTGGCGTTAAGGTCGAGGTGTTCCGAGGTGGCGACAACAAAGTTGCTGGCGCTTACAGCACAGAGATAAACGACGAGCAGCGGGAACTAATCCAAGAGGGCATCGACGAGAAGCACATGGAGTTCCAGCAGGTCGTTATGTCTTACCGCGACATCGATAAGAAGATGCTCGACGGTCGCACGTTTTACGGCAAGCAAGCTGCTGAGAATGGCTTTGCTGACGCAGTTGTTACATCACTCGCATCTGTCTCCGCTATGTCAAAATATGACGATTACATGACTGAGTCCGAAGAATTATCTGAGGGTGAAGTTGACAACTCAAGAAAAGATATGAGCAATCCTGCTGAAAACAACGAATCGGCTCCTGTAGCAGAAATCGCCGAGGGCGAAGTCGCTATCAGCGAGGCTGTCGCAACGGAGCAAGCCGAGGAGTTTGTTTCTCTTGAAAACACCACCGATGACTCTGCTGAAGAGATCGCTGCTGAGACTGCCGAAGAGGTTGTTGAGGAAGAGGTTGCTGAGGAGTCTGAGGAAGTAGTCGAGGAGCCTGTTGAGGCTGCTGACGAAGAGGAGAAGGAAGAGTCCGACGAGAAGGAAGAAGAAGCTGAGGAAGTCGAAGCTGAAGAGTCCGAGGAGAAGGAAGAGTCCGACGAAGAGAAGGAAGAAGAAGCTGAGGAGAAGGAAGAGGAAGTCGAAGAGGAAGACAAAGAGGAAGCTGAGGAAGCAAGCCTTGAGTCTCGCGTTGACGACCTGTCCTCCAAGCTGGAAGCCCTGATCGCCGCCCTCAACCCAGTTGAGGAGAAGGTCGAGGAAGAGTCCGCTGAGGAAGAGTCCGAGGAGAAGGAAGAGGAAGCTGAGGAAGCATCCGAGAAAGCTGCTGAAGAAGCTGCTGAAGAGCCTTCTTTCGAGGAGCGCGTAGAGGAAGCTGCTGAAGCTAAGGCTGCCAAGATCGCTGCCGACAGCGGTGTTGACTCCATCGAGGTTGTTGCCGAAGAGGGTGACTCCAGCAAGTATGCTAACTTCACTGACGCAGAGCTTTGGGTGGAACACTCCAAGATCCGCAGCGAAGAAGGTGACGGAGCTGCTCGCGCATTCTACGTCAGCCAGATTCGTAGCAAGTAATTTGAACAATTTGCCGCCCTGCAAGACGTGGGGCGGCTTTTTACACACACAACAATACAACACATAAACTATGGCTAATACTACCGCCGCCGTGAACGTGGACAGACTCGCTGAGTTGACCCTCGACACGCTTATCACGAAGGGATTGCCTCTCAAGGCTTTCACCACCGACCTCACTTCTGCTGTTTCTCAGCGTGGTGACGTTGTTCGCACTCGTTACGCAGGAAACCCTAGCGTTGTCGATTTCTCCGACCCCGCTAACCGTGTTGCTGCTGACGCTGACCTCACTGACCTCTCTGTTACTCTTGACCAGTATCAGGGTGTTGGAATGGGCTTCACTGACCTTGAGCGCAGCTACACCGACTTCGACCTCATCCAGTTCCACATCGAGCCAGCCGTTGCTGCTCTTGTTGACAAGATGATCGAGGACGCACTTAGCCTCGCCGTCACTGGAAACGTTTCCGACGCACAGGTTTCTACTGCTGCCAACTTCGACGCTGACGCTGTTGCTGACCTTGCTGAAGGTCTTAGCACCCGTAAGGTTAGCACCGCTGGCCGCGCAATCATCATTCCTCCGTCCTACATGAACGGTCTGCTTAAGGACTCCGTCCTTATCTCCGCTTCGGACAACGCTGAGGGACGCACTCCTCTCCGCGAGGGTATGGTTCGCCGCATCCACGGTTTCGACGTATACGAGTATAACGGCACTATCCCTGCCAACTCTCGTAACATGACTGGTATCGCTCTCCAGCCACAGGCGCTTGCTATCGCTGCTCGCGTTGTTGCTGCTCCTGAGAACTGGAACGGTCAAGTTCGCAACATCACTGACCCTAACAGCGGTCTTACGATCCAGCTTCGCCACTGGTATGACGACATCCAGCAGCGCACCGAGCTTAGCGTCCTTTACGGAGTTAACGCCGACAGCACTACTGGTTCAAAAGCCACGGCTATCGTTTCTGCTTAATTGCTGAAAAACCCTAAGAAGGGGCGGGTGGTAATAGCCGCTCGCCCCTTTTTTTATCTTACACACACAACATTTATCACATCATGGAAAAAACATCACTTGTAATCGGATTCAACGGTGGCGAGGCAACTATCGTCGCTTGCGGTGACGTAGACGTATGCTTCGACGCTTATCGCAAAGAGATCGACGGCAACAACTTTGAGTTCATCGGACTGCTCCGTAAGCCAGAATGGTATCGCAGAGGCAAGCCACTCTTGGTTCAGAAGCAGAAGGAAGATGCTCACGCCAAGCTCACCAAGGAGCTTAGCAAGGCCAACGAGAAGGCTGTTGAGGCAGTCGTAGAGGCAGAGGCAATCGAGGAGCAACTCAAGAAAGCTGAGAAGCCCGCACCAGCCAAGAAAGCACCTACAAAGAAGGCAGCCAAGAAGAAGGCAGCCAAGTAATTAAAGGACACTTTTAGTGTGTATACAGCCGTCAGTAACCTAGAGGGGTTGCTGGCGGCTTTTCTTTTACGTTGACGGCTCAATAAAGATATGGGTAGGAATTTACTGCAAGAAGAGATGTCAGATGCAGTCATCGAGATCGTTGACGATGCGGGATACGACATTGAGTGGAAGGGTCGCGAATACAAGGCTATTCTGGATGATCCTCAGATCATGGAGGAGCTTGAGATCGGTGGATTCACCCCTAGCGGCTCTTGGATGCTCAAGATACCACGTAAATGCTTTAATTTAGGCGACGGGCCTTTCCCTGAGATCAACGACAGGATCAAGATGGAGGGCAAGGCTTACAGGGTTGTGGAAAACACTAACCGACCCTGCTCACCGCTATTCGCTATCACTGTAGAGGCTTAATATATGAACATGGGAATCGAAGAGACGCTCAAGAGCTGGCTTGAGCAAGACGGCGTGACAGTAAAGGTCAATACCGGCCTGTCAGCCGACATCATTGAGAACGACGAGCAGACCGTGTTCACGTCCGCCGAGAACTCTGATCACAGGGTAGGCCCACTACAGATGGTGACAGCTAGATTCATCATCACAACGCCGTCACACATGGATGAGGACGATGATGGCAATTCTGCCCTACAGTCGCACCAAAATCTGTCTGAGCAGGTCAGATCCTTAGTGGAGGGGTGGGACTCATCAAACCTCAGAACCACATTCGACAGCGAGCGTTCTCCTGACGAGTTTCGCGGCGCTTTCTTCGTAGGTGAAGAGCCTACAGTGTCCGAGGGCGGGTGGATCACTACACTAACGCTTAATATGGGGGTCTTCAGAGGCTCGTAACGGTTGACAAACTAAATTCATTATGGCAGCACACATTGGAGTAACTTCTACCGACATTGCGACCCCCGCAGGCAGCTACGCTAACGAGTCATCTAAGTCAAGCAGCGTAAGCAGCGTGACTGTGCAGGATGAGTCCGGCAACTTCGTCGTCGCAACCACACTTAAGACTGAGGAGATCACTTATACGCTCTCCGGCAAGGGAGACGCTGACCTTTCGAGCGTTGTTGCTGGAACCGCATTCGCTGACGGCACATCGGTCATCACTTCCGCTCGCGTCACTGAGAACGCTGAGGACTTTCCAGACTTTGAAATCACCGCTAAGGAATACAATTCGCTGTAATTGGCTCTCAACGTAACACTAGACAGAAAATTTAGATATGGCAGTAACACTTGACGATGTAGGCATCCAGAATTACCCAGAAGGGACGTTCTGTGAGTCCGTTGAATACGAGGCAGTGGTTGAAGATGCATTCATCCCCGCTTGCGACTCTAGCTTTGGAGCCGCCGGCACATTTGCCCGCATGATTAACTTTACTATCTCTGGAAACGGAGACTTGAACGCAGCACTGGTGCTTGGTTCTGACGGCTCGTCCGCAGGTGCTATCACTGGAGTAACTGACGGATCTGGAACTCGACTGATCGTCTCCACCGAAGAGGGTGAGAGCAACACTGGGTTCAACACTTTCTCAGCTACGGGCGAATACTACCCGACTGCAACTTAATGCAAGAGAGGCTCGCCAGCGCCTAAAGCTGGAACCAAAATCACATGAAGAAATCGACAGACTCCCTCAAGGGAGCAAGGCTTGAATTGGTGTCCGACAACAAGAAGGCGGCACACTCCCCAAACACGCGACTGGTAGCATCTGCGCTGGCTTGCGGGTTCAAATACGGCACAGACAAGCCGTTTATGGAATCCTACGAGGAAGTAGACGGCGAGACTCAGGTCAGCGTCACTTGGCTCATGGACGCATCCACTAAGGTTCCCTTTACATGGGTCGAGAATCAAGACGGCAAGCTGATTGCCCGTGAGGAGGGCATCACGTTCGGTGAGTTCCGCTCTCGTTACATTGACCGTGAGTGGATCGAGGCCAATCCTGACCACCCTATCTCCTACCTCCGCGCTACGCACACGCAGCATCTCTCGATGCTCAAGACTATCGCGAAGCTGCCCAAGCACCACGTAATTCGCAAGGGATCGTCTAAGGTCAGCATTCCTGACAACGCCACTCCAGAGGAGAGGGCTTACTTTCTCAACCAGCTTAACAAGCGCAGGTAATTTCAACAATAACAACACAAATATCACACATCATGGAATCCGAGGACATTCTACTAGAAACAGGTAACAGCGCAGCGGGAATCGAGTTGCGCCCATTCACGTTTGGCACATTGCAGCTCTGCCGCAAGTTGGGTCTGGACATCTTCACCGGAGAGCGCGAAGCCTCTGAGACTGAGGACGGCGACTTTGATGATGACAGCCTAACTCAGATCCAGACATTCATCTGGATGCAGTCCCAGCCACTCAAGCAAGTCCTGAGAGCCGTTAAGAACGGATCGTGGGAGGACGAGGTGCTTGAGTTTGCGTTTGGCCTTGAGCTTGCCGACATGAACGAAATCATGGCATCCATCAATGAGATTGGTGACGTTGCGACGACAGCCGTTGACGTTGTTGAGAAGCCAGAGCGAGAAGGCGAAAAAGGCGAAGGGACTCCTCCCCCAAACTTGTAAAGCCAGCGTGGGGGACTGCGTTCCTCTACTCGCTGGCCGATGGCAGACCTACTAAGGAACAGGAAGAGTGGATTATGTGGGAACTCCCGCTAGTCCGCGCTCTTTCGTATCATCACTGCATCCTAGCTGCCAACGACGAGTGGACTGTGCCTATTGGCGGTAAGGCTGATCTGGCCGTCAAGATGAACGACCAATACCAGAGCCTAGTGGAAGCTGCTGAATCAATGGCAGAGGAGCCGGAGGACGAGGAGGAGTTCTCCGACTTCTAGGCTGCGGGATTGACACAGCAATCTTGTTATGGCCGAGGTGAATCTGCTAACACTTAAGAACGGTGATGCTTGGGGCTTCGCCTTGGCCGTTGAGCTGAAGCGTCAGGTCAAGAAAAGCCAAGAGGAGGTCATGCGTGAGATGACCAAGGACTTGGTGGGAACTGTCATATCCCTGACACCGCCCTCTGCCGGTAAGTATGCTAGCGGCATGGTCGCCAAGAAGAGGGGTGAGAGGACTACTGAGGGTCAGATTAGGCGAGTGTTTGAGGGCGTAACAAAAAGTAAACTAAGCAATAACAACCCTCTAGCAAGCGGAGGGCACACACGCAACCAGTCAACGAACTGGATGGCAGCAACGCACAAGCGAGCCAGACGCAACGGAACGGTAAAAAGGGGCAGCGTCAGATATCGTCACAAGGTAATGAAGGGGCAGCTCAACCGATATATAAGGATGAGGAAGTCCAAGGTTGGTATGTTGGCTGCCGGTTGGGGTAAAGCTGCTTCAGATTTTGGCGTTAGAGGCCGTAACTACCCAGCTTGGATCAGGAGGCATCAGAATAAAGCTAAGGGATCGGCTACTTTTAAGGTCAGAAAAGACAGTATTCACATCAGGTTCACCAACAACGTAAGGTATGCTGGTAATGTGGCAGTTATGCGCGGTAGGCTCAATTGGGCGCTAGGAAGGCAAGCTGAGGCTTCTCTGAGGAAGCGCATGAGCAAAGGGTTGAGGGATGCCGCCAACAAGTCTAGCGTGGTAAGATGGATGTAATCGCTGGATAAGATTGACAATATAACAGATATATGGCTAATAAGGCACTTGTCGCAGAGTTAAACCTCAACATTAAAAAGTTCACCGCACAGCTCAATAGGGCCGAGCGGAGAGCTAAGGCGATGGGGCAAAGAGGCGGCAGGTCTGGCGGCAAAGCCTTGGGCAAGGGTCTGAAAGGCGGTGTTGCTGTAGCCATGACGCAGATAGCTTCAAATATCGTAAAGACGATGGCTGTAGCCGCTGCCGCTGCGGGAGCAGTATTCGCTAGGGTTATCCAGAGGTCTACGCAAGAGGCTGGGCAGATTGAGGCAGCAGAAATGCGCTTTAACATCCTGACTGGCGATGCGGAAAAGAGTAAACAGGTTCTAACGCAGCTCAGGCAGACAGCTATGAGGACTGGTATCACGTTTGAGGCTATGGCTGGCAACGTGGGCAAGTTTATGGCGTTCGGATTCTCCCCTGAGAAAGCAATGGAGCTTAACAAGGGTATCCTTGACGTTGGTGGTGCTGTGGGCATGACCAACACTGACATGAAGCTGTTGGGTGTTGCGTTGTCTCAGGTGGCCGCCAAGGGCGTTGGCTCGATGGAGGAATTGAGACAGCAGATTGCTGAGAAAGGTATCCCAATCTTCAAGGCTCTTGAGGAGCAACTGGGTGTAACCGGAGCCGAGTTGAACAAGATGATTCAAGAGGGCAAGGTTAGTGCGGACGTTGTGCTTGGCTTGTTCACGGACGTAGCCAAGGGCAAAGGCCCGTTGAAAGACTTCGCTGGCGGTGCTGATAAGATGGCTACCACCTTCCAAGGTAAGGTTGGCAGAATGAAGGCCACTTGGGGCGAGTTCCTCAAGCGGTTTGGAGAGCCAATCATTGAGGCGCTAATGCCCATCATGGACGACGTGCTTGCTATATTGGAGCGCATGATCGCAGAGGCTCCTGATCTCGGTAAGAAGATAGCTGCGGTTATATCTAAATTAGAGAACTTTACAGACCCCGTAGCTAAGATGTCAGAATCTTTAAATGGATTCAAACTAGCGTGGGATGCTTTCGTGGATTACGCACTGGCATCATTCGCTAACGGCTTAGTAAGGGGTGTCATTGTTGCCTTTTCTGCGCTTGGAGTTCAGTTGATGGGTCTAGTTCACAGTCTTGCAAACCTACTATTCACAGTATTCGCTGACGCTAACTTCGGGGATGCTCTGTGGAAGGGTGTTGCTAGCTGGATAGTTCATTTGGGTTCCGCCTTGCAGGGTATTGCGGCCTCGTTTGTAAGAAAGCTGGAAGAGATAATACCGTTTCTTAAAAGATTCGGACTTAGCGACAAGTTACAAAACTCATCAGATGCTATGGGTATTAGTGCTGACCAGATGGGTGCCGATTCACTGAGCCACAGAGAGGCTTACGAGAGGGAGTTTGACGCTAGGGCCGATGAGTTCAACCAATACTGGGGCGACCAGTTAAAGGATTTTATGAGCAACCTCAACGACCCTCAGACGGGGCTTGATGTTGCTGGATCAAGAGCGATGCGAGAGAGGCTTCAAGAGATACTTGACGGGTTGCAGCCAAGACCAAAGCCGGAACAGGTTGAGCTTGACCCTGCGGAGGAAGATCCTAAAAACCCACTTGGTGCTGCCACTGGCGGCGGCTTCGCCCTTAACGGTAGAGTGGATCAGATGAACAACGCCCTCATGGGTCGCAACGCTTTCGCCGTTATTGCAATAGAGGCGCAGAAGGCCAATGATCAAAGGGAGAGGATGATAGGTCATCTTGGTAAAATAGCTGACAACACAGCACCACTAGCCGATGATGGCTCTATAGGTTTAAATGGTTCTGCTCTTGGGGCTTTCGCTTAATTTAAAACACACATATATCACAAAACAACATATCACACAATGTCGGACATAATAAAAACAGTAGGCCAAACATTCTCTACGGATGATATTGGTGTAACCACTTGGACGTGCAGATACTACGTGGCATCCAAGGATGACTACCACAAGGCAGGTGCTGACGCTCCTGTTGACGGTCTGGTAGAGACCAGCCGCCAAGGAACCGACCAAAAGGGTCTAGGTGCGGATGGCGGTAAGGAGGGAATGGTCGTCACTGTGACCTACGAGGGCATTGTTGACGCTAATTTTGCTGGAATACAGAACGCCCGCATTGAGTTTGATGCATCATACACCGAGGAGCCGCTTGAGGCTCACCCTAGTTGGTTTGTACTAAAGAAAGTTTTCCAAGCCAGCTACGACGAGGAGGGCGGAAGGGTGGTTTTCCCAGAGAGCATACCCAAGAATCTCACGGTA
>VMHT01187694.1_pt1 | contig 10400 bp, 13 predicted proteins | sample 4693611 | NCBI WGS metagenome assembly VMHT01 (sample SAMN12280063, study PRJNA550983) | marine metagenome | isolation source: seawater sampled from same location over 5 years 0.02-0.2 micron viral filtrate | place: USA: collected off the coast of southern California halfway between the port... ...
TCAAAAAAGAAATACAAAAAAAAGATATCCCATATCAACTTAAACCTATTCTATATGACCTTCATACTATTTATAAAACACAAAAGGTTAAGATTACAAATGAAGTTGTGAATAACTATATTTATGTTATGCCCATTAAAAGACTTTGTTTTGTCTTAAACTATTATTTGCCTTAATTATTTATACTTGTAATTATTTATGCTTGTCTATTAAATATGATCCCCCCATTATTAAAAATACTCCTAATATCATTTGTGCGTTTAAACTCATTTTCATAAAACAAACAGAATAAATCAATAAAATTATTAAATAAACTGATTTCTGTAAAGATTTATAAACAAATACATTTTCTTTAACAATTATTATTCCTCCCATAAATAATGCAAGTGTTACGACAACACATTGTAAAGCTAATCTTTTTCCTGTATCATAATTTATTTTAGGAAAAAAACTATCTTTTTCATATAATTTTTTTAATCCTACTATTATTACAATAACTAATGATGTGTAAAAAATATCATTTGTTACTGAAAAATTCTTTAAAATCTTTTCTTTGTTGAATGCTACAAGAGGAGAAACAATTGCTAAAAGTATTAAATAAACATAAAAATTATAATACATATATACTATTAATATTATTTTATTTTCTATGTTAATATAAAAATGCCACGTAAATCATCTAGGGGTAGAGTACCTAACTATGAAAATGAAACTTTATTATATAATACAATACAAGATATAAAGAATATGCAAACAGAGAGTTATGATACATTAAAGAAAATTGAGAATTATTTAATAGAACAAATGAGTAATATTACACAAGATAAATTAGATTTATTTACAAGGATGCTTGAAGAAGCAAAACCTTATTTAGGTGATAGAATCTATGAATTTCGCCTTTATAATTTTGAGAAAGAAGATATTAAAAAAGCACCTCCTATGCCTGATTATTTTGAGTATATAGATGATGATTATTCTGAAATTGATGGTATTCTATCTCCTGGCGATGATGCCGGTGCTGGCGGTGGAGGTGATGGTGCTGGACAAGAAATGGAAGTTGATCAAACTAACGTTGGTTCTAAAAGAAGAAAAAAATCTCGTAAATCAAAGAAAATATCAAAGAAATCTAAGAAATCTAAAAGATCAAAGAAATCTAAAAGATCTAAAAAATCAAAGAAAAAATCTAAGAAAAGGTCTAGAAAGTAATTTATTGAATTTTGCAATTTAAGAAAGGATACTTCTTATACAAATGATTTATTGATTGTTCTTTTGACTTTGCTTCTATCATAATATCTATTTCAACACCATATTTTTCTGGGATTTCTAATAAATAATTAGGAATTGTTTCTACAAAATCACTATGATGACCTATTTTTCCGCTTCCTTGTTCTGATACATGAAATTTAGGTTTGATTCCATGTCTTTTCCATGTTGCTAATATTTTAGGAATATAATATTCTGTCGGTTCAAACTTTTCTTTTGGATGGAGTTTCTTATAACATTCATGATGATGCGTGTCAAATACAATAGGAACATCACAAAGTTCATGCATATCTAAAACATCCTTTATTGAATAAGAATGTTCGCAATTTTCTAGTACTAATCTATTCTTTATTTTGTCTGGAAGAATACTATAATTATCACACCATGTCTTTTTTGTTAATTCTTTGTCATCATAAACTCCTCCACCATGAATGACCATGACTGAATATGATCTAATTCCATTAAATCAAGAACATCAGCATGATATTCTAAATCTTTTATTGTTTGTTCTAAAACTTTTTCATTGATTGCTGCCAACTGATTATATTGACCAGGATGAAATGTTAACCGATGTCCCTTTTCTTTTGCATATTCTCCTATCTTTTTTAAATGATCCATTGCAAAATCATATGTATAATCTGGGACTTTAGGATTCGTTTTGTGTTGAAACATTTCTGAGCTGAGGCGAAATACACGAATCCCATTTTCTTCATTCCAAACCAACATTTTGTACAAATCTTCTAAATTCATTAATATCCTCCGTTTTAATTCTTCTACTCCCTTTTCATTTATAATCCTTATAATTATTCTTCGGGAACAATACACTGGTTTCTTTAATCCACGAAGTTCTGTGTTCATACAACATAATCCTAGTTGGATGGGTTTAGGTTCAGACATTCTTTTTACTTTATACTCTCAATAAAATTTATATCAAATTTCAAAAGATATTTTATTAAATGATAAAAAAAATTTCCTAATGAAATTTAAATACTAAATACTAATTCTAAATGCTAAATGCTAATTCTAAATGCTATTACCAACACGGAGAACCCGGAGTGTAGGGAGGGGAATTGGGGCGCATATTCTCGTCCTCGGCAAGCGAATCCAAGAAATCTGCCGCCATAATTTCGGAGTCTCCTCCAGAGAAACGATCCTGCTCGAGGCGCTGAACAGATTCGTTGATGATAGGCACAAGTGCCCTCATGACCTTCTTGTAGTCAGCCATGGGAATATTCGCGGAAACAATAATGTTCACCGGGAAATTGTTGTCTTCGTGGGTCTTAATGCGGATATACTTGCCCTTCCACGGACCACGGGCAAGTGCCTCGCTTGCTGGCACCATTGCGATGCGAACAAACGAGATTCCAAGTGCTTCCTTCACTTCCTCAGCAAGCTTCTTGATGTTCTTTCCACGAGAACCAACGAATCGACCAATCACTCCCTCATGGTCAAGATCTGCCGTAAAGACCATCTTGTGGGAGAACTTGTCCATCGGATCCTTCTTGATCGTGCAGTTCTTTGCGTGGATGTCCATATTCTTCTTGATAATCGCATGAAACTTCTCGGTGTTCAGATCCTCATTGTCGCAGAGGATTTCCACCGTGTAAGAAACATTTTCCTTTCCCTCAAGCTCCTCCTTGGAAGGGAAATTCACCTTCACGAGAATGCGCCCGAGGTCTTCAGGATCGGTCTTGAAGCGAACAGACTTGTCGTCCACATTGCCATCAACTGACTTTAGAGCAGCAGCATAATCCTCCCCGTATGCCTGGACAATCATGCGGAAAGACTTGCCAGTGACGAACTGACGAAGCGACTTTCCACCTGGACCGAAGAACAGACCCATTTCCGAGGGAGAGATATCGAGAACACCCTCAAAGACCTTAACCGGAGCGCCGGTGCGAGGAGACTGAGATGCCATGATACTTTTAGTTTTGAGAACTTAGAGTTTTAGGTATTTCTTGTCTTTTTTTCTTTGTGAGTGTTTGTGAGTTTAATATTTCCTACAAAGAATTTTCAAATTTTTCAAAAGGAATTTATATTGTTCTTTTTATTAAACTTTATTGCTCTTTTTATAATGCATTATTACTCTTTTTATCGATATTACTCTTTTAATGAAAAAATTTGAATCTTCTTTCTTAATCTTTTTAACTAAAAGACTCTTTCTAAGAATCACAAACAAACGAACAATGCCTATCTACAATAAGGAGTTCGGGTGCTGGATGTCTGATCCTTTTCCTGATGCTTCCCCTGAGTATGATACGGACTCCGAGGAAATCGATTACCCCTCGGATTCAGAGTCTGACGATGACTCCGACTATGGCGAGAGTCTAGAACGGCGGAATATGATTGCCGAAGAAGAAATCATTGATATCTTCAACGGAATCGTCAACCAGGATGTCGCCGCGAAGAAGATCCAGAAGGCATGGAGAAACCACTGCATTTGATTTCACAAACCATCACTATCTATACCATTACAATCATTCCAATCACCTGCCTGCCTTTTTTTTACCTTTCTTGTCTGCTTACACTAATAATCATATTTAAAAATATTTTTAAATTTTGATCTGAGAGTATTTCTGAATAATCTGATATTATTTTTTCTAAATGATTAAATAATTTATCTTTATTTTTTACTGCTGATTGTTTATCATAAATTACGAATAATTGTAAAATAAAATAATTTAATATTTCTTTTGATAATATACTTTTATATTTATGAACCATTATTTCAACTAAATCTAATATTTTATGTTCTTTTTCTAGAAAGTAATTACATATTTTTATTGTATTAAATTCATCTAGAATATTATCATATAATACCAATAATTCACCTAATTTATCTGTAAATTTGTTATAATCTTCCATTATTATTTAAATATAAAATATATACTTAAATAATAAATGTCTTATTGTCGGAAACATAATTTATCCCCTGCAACCGAAGGAATGATTAACAATCAAATTAATATAGAATTATCAGCATCACATACCTATCTTGCCCTTTATAGTTTTTTTATGAATGATAAACAAAGTTTTCAAGGTTTTGCAAAATATTTTAAATATTGTTCAGAAGAAGAAATGATTCATGCAAATAAATTTATTGATTATCAAAATATAAGAGGAGGTGATGTAACTATCAGAAATATTCCTACACCACAATTTTTTTTAATAAATAATAACAGATCTACATTATATCAAGCGATTGATTTTGTGTTAAATTTAGAACAAAATGTTTATGATAGTATAATGAATATTCATAGAACTTGTAATGATAAAGGTTTAGAAGCATTTTTAGACCATTTTATAAAAGAACAATTAGAATCTCAATTTGAATTAGCTACACTTTTAAGAAGATTAGAAAGAATTGGTAATGATGGACACGGTTTAACACAAATTGATGAAGAAATGTCAAAAAAATATTAAATTTGAATTTTAAAATAAATATTTAAAATATAATTAATTAAACAAATAAATATGTCAGAAATATCCGCTAAATTTATTCAACTTAATTGTTTTAAAGATCTTAATGATTCACAGGTTATGAATATTGTTCCATGGTTACCATTGATGAATTTAGATAATCAAAGCAAAAATGATGAAATTGTTACTGCTTGTAAATCATTCTTAGACGATAGAGAAATATCTAAAAATACATTTATTACAAATGATATTCATAAAGTTGAAATTGAACAATCTGTAAAATTAAAAACTAATGATATTCAATCAAAATTAAATGAATCAAATAATAGAATTTCAGAATTAGAAAGTATGATAAATGATCTTCAAATAAATAGAGATAATCTTGAAACCAAATTAAATATTCAAAAAGAAAATAATGATGAATTAATCAAAGAAGAAATTAAAAAGATACAAAAAGAATTTGAGATTGAAAAATTAAAAATGGAAAATAAGCATGGTATAGAATTATCTTGTATTAAGTCCAATAACGAAAAATTACAAATCATGTTAGAACAAAATAAAATAAAAGATTCTGAAGCTACGAATATAATGAATCATATTACTAATGAATTAAAACCTATTCGTAAAGATACATCTGATATACATAATATGTATCATAGTAAATCAACAACTGATAGAGGTAATGTTGGTGAGATGGATGTTAATACGGTTATTGAAGAACCATTAGGTTATGAACAACATGGAACACATAATAAAGTTAGCAGAAAAATGGATGGAAGTATCTATGATAGAAATAATCCTTTAATTAAAATATTATGCGAAGCAAAGAAATATGGTACAGAAACCTACCTTGGTCAAACACAAATTGATAAGTTTAGAAGAGATTTAAAAGAAAATGATAATATTGCCGGTATATTCATTGCATGGGAAAAAAATATTCAATATGAAAATATAAAGAATGGTACTATGATTTTAAGGGATGGTAAAGCTGAACTTTATTTGTGTGGAGATGAATGTTATGCAGGAAGTCCATTTATGAAAAATTATATTAAACTATTTTACTCATACACAATTAAATTATATGAACTAAACCATGAAGTTAGAAGGAAAATTGATGATAATCATCTTATTAAGGTATTCAAAAATTCTTTTGCAAAATTATCATCTATTATGAATGAAAAAGAAAAGGAAAAAGAAAACCATAAGAAAACTATTGATAAAATGGATAAATTACTTAGTGATCTTAGAAATACATTTAAACATATGAATAATTCAGATAATGATATCATATATTTAATTAAAGATTGTTTGGAAAAAGATTTTGAAAATATTGGAGAAAATGTTGCAGAAAATGTTGATAATATCCATGAAAATGTTGAAGAGGTTAATCAAAAATCAGATAGAATTAGTGAGACTATTACAGATTCAAATGATGAAGGTTTGTCAGATGATGCTAATGATAATATTGAAGAAATGTTACAAGAATTAGAATCAGATAACTTGGATTGTTCTGATATTAAAACAATCATTCAAGATAATTTTGAAAAGTCTGAAAAAATTGATAAAAAAGCACAATTAAGAGAAACTACATCGGGATTTATTAAATTATTAATTGAAAAATTTCCACTTAATAATAATATTAATACACTTCGCTCAGGTTTCAAAGGTGATAAAGATAAAATATCTACTATTCTTACAGAATTAGGTTATGAAGAAAGTGGTGTATTTGGGAAAAATTATTGTAATAAAAGGATAGAAAAACGAAATAAATCCTGGAATATTAAAATTAAATGAAAATATTAAAATTAAATCTTATTTAAAATTTTTTTTATAAATTATACAAATATGACACATTGTTTTAATTTTCTTGATAATGATGTATCAATTATCCTCGGTGAAATGGTTGATATATACAGGGAAAAATATAAATGGGAAAAATTCTCTGATTTATTCATTAAATGTTGTTTTACAAATTATTTTATAGGATCTTGCATATTATCTAACAGATTTCCAGATAGTATGGTTAAACCATATTTAAAAGATTTTGATATGTATGCTCATTATTTATATGCCACAAGTTGGATATTAGAAGGTGCATTTTCTTTAAAATATTGGGAAAATTATAATATTGATAGGGAAAAATTTAAAAATGGTTATACAAGTGATATGATTCCTTATTATGATAAATTCAAAGAAATCGCTGGTTGTTATAGTATTTATTGGATGTTTGATATGAGAAGGAAACAAGGTGATATTAGGAAACATTTTGAGTATTTATATAAACCTGAACTACAAGATGATTATTTAATGGAAATATGTGAAAGGGAAAAATACATTAGACATGCTAAAATTGTTAAAATGAATGGAATTGATTTTAAATATCATTGTAGGAAAAATGGATGCTCTTGCTCAAAACTTGCTTACACATGTTGTGAAAAAAATTTACTTTATGATTATATGTATTGTGAAGATAATAAATTTTCTGAATTTGATATAGAAGATAAAAAGAAAACTAAATTATTAATTAATGAATATAAAAATCATATTAAATATCATGCAAATAGTAGGAATTTTAAATGTAAAAAATTTAATGAAAAAGATAAAAAATATTTAACAGATATTTTAGATGAATATGAAAATGTTATGAAAAGTATTTATGAAATTATTGGACCTTATCCTTCATATGGAATGGAATCTGATTTTGTTAATGGATATTCTAAAATGTTAAGATCAATTAATAAAAATAGAAAAAAAATTAATAACTTGGAAATGTTTTAAAATTTGAATATTTATTTAATTTTTTTATAAATAATATGGCTACTCATTTTATATCTCAAGATTTGGCATCTTATTTAAGAGAAAATTATAATATTGATCTAACTGAGGATAATCAAATCTCAACACTTCATTATAACCCGCATTGTTGTCATGCCAGAGTCTGGAAGTCTGATCCTGAATATGCCCCTTATGCAGGCGGTTATGAAAATTTTCAATGTATGAACTCTATCTCATCTAATGGATTGTGTGAAATTCATATGAATAAACCACTAACACTTGGAAGAATTGATTCTGAACCTCCTAATGAACCTTATATTGTTGATTCTGAAGGGAATGTAATTAAATGCCACTGGCTAAAACATAGTGAAGGCATGAAAAAAGAAGAAATTTTTCAAAGAGAAGAAGAGGAAATTCAAAATCGTTATAAAGAAAAAAGGGGTCGTGGAAGACCTCCAAGTAAAAAGGTATTGTTTAGTGCTATTGATTGGAATGAATTATATACAGAAAATAAACTCAATACTCTTCCTTTGCCAACTATCAAAGAATATTTAGTTAAAGAAAAAATATCGCCATACGGCAAAAAAGAAATTTTAATTGAAAGGATCAAAGAACATATTAGCAAATCTCAATAACATTTGATTTAAATAATTCTTCATTATCTTCTGAACTATCATCTGAGCTATTTATATCATTTTTTGATTCTGTTGATATTAGGTTATTTCCCATTAACTCATAATAACTTTGTGTTTTAAATTCATTGATTAGTTCATATTTATAATGAGAATATTTATTATTATATTTATCTATTACAGTTACTTCATTTTTTTTCTCAAAAACTTTACAATGAGCATATGATTTTTTTATATCTTTTGATTTAGTAAAATTAATTAGAATACCATATTTATAATCACTATTATCTAAATAATGAAATAATTGTTGAGAATGAATGTTATCTAGTTTCTCAACTGATTTTAATTCAAATAAAACCAAAAGCTTTTTAATTAAAAGATCATATCTTTCAGTTTTATTCTTTAAACTAATTTCTTCACCATTTATATCAATACCATTTTTCTGACATGTATATTCTGATTCAACTCTTATGTTTAATCTTTCTCTAATATTGTGCCTAAATAATTCTTGATAATTATCTTCAGAATTATTTGGATTATAAGGATTTACACCAAAATAAGATGTTTGTATTATTTCTTCAAGGTTATTAAAAAATTTACCTAGATTATTTAAATCACTTGCTTCCATTTACTTAAAAAAAATATTTTTTAGTTTTTAAATAGTTAATTACTATTATTGTTGTTAAAGAGAATTTAATGAAAATCTTCTGTTGTAACCAGAAGACAATAATCCTTTTATAATGGAATAATCTTCATCTTCTTTCACTAGATCTAATTTTTCTAATACTATTTTACGACATTTTTGATAATTATTAAAATTATCTCCCCAAATATCTTCTTCTAACAACATTTCTAAATAAATTACTCCTATTGCATAATTATCAGATTTTAAACAGATCTCATTCTTATATTGTTCTGGTGCTGAATATCCATATGTTCCATTATACCCATCGGTTACTTGTTTATTCGATGGGAGTTTTTTTAACAAATTATAATCCAATATCTTAATATACTTTTCACCACGCTTATAATCATTATAATAACATAAATTTTCTGGTTTCAAATCACAATGGATATAATTTAATGATTGCAATTCTCTCAATGCTAATACTATTGAATCAAATATTTCTCTTTTTTCATCCCTAGTTAAATTTTTCTTTTTTAAATAAACTGATAAATCTTCGCAGGTTAGCAATTCCATGATTACATATATTTCATTATTTTCTTTATCATAGCTTATGCCATATATTCTTGTAAATCTTTTAGATGTTAATTCTTTACTATAAACTAATTCTCTCAGCAAGTCACTCAAAAACCCCTGAAGTTCATTCATTTCAAAGAATAACCTTTTTAATGCTCTCGTTTTTTCTTTTACTTTACCTTTATAAACTTCTCCGAATCCACCCCATCCTATCATTTCTCCTAGTTCCACTTCACTAAAATCATAGACTTTTACTTGATACTTTTCAAGTTTCATGAAGAATTTATCCATTGTATTCATCTTTAATACACAAAAAAAATTTAATCAAATTTATTTATACTAATTTCTTATACTCTTACATTTCCTTCGCTTCCAAATTATACTTCGTTTGTTCTTCTGTTCCTAGTTCCTTCCAAAGATTGCTTGCAACTGTCAAAAACTTAATGTCCTTATCAGTTTTCTTTTCATTCTTCCAAATTTCCAAGATTTCTTCCTTATTCTTCTTTTGATAATATTGATAACCACTCATCTTGCGCTTCTTCTTTTCCTTCTTTTCCTCAACCTTCTTTTCCTTCTTTTCCTTCTTTTCCTCAACCTTCTTTGATTCCTTCTTCTTTTCAAAATAACTGCCATCAACCTTAAAATGCTTCATCACATCTTCAATGCTAAATTCTTCTCCAACCTTCTTTCCGGAAAATTCATCAAATATCTTTTCGACAACACTGCCGTACAATGCATTAGTCAATTCTACTGGAAGCGTGAAAGTCCCAGACATATTTTCTTCTTTATCAAAGTTTGTATTTACTTGCGAAGATCTATTATAATATCTTCCCGAACTATAGTAGTGTTCTAAGACTCTTTTGATATCTAGTTCTTCTGTATTTCTTTCTAATTCCATATATTATTTATATTCTTTCTACATTTCAAATTTATTAAAGATTATTAAAAGATACTTTAAAATTCATTCTCAAAGAGTTAGTATGAAAGGAGTCAAAACAAAAGTCATCTATATCATTCATTTACTACTTATCCACGATTTTTTTCTTCTAACATATCATTTTATCATTTGAACTTCCTTACAAGATATTTACATTTTACATCTATTTACA
>VMHT01167499.1_pt1 | contig 10399 bp, 5 predicted proteins | sample 4693611 | NCBI WGS metagenome assembly VMHT01 (sample SAMN12280063, study PRJNA550983) | marine metagenome | isolation source: seawater sampled from same location over 5 years 0.02-0.2 micron viral filtrate | place: USA: collected off the coast of southern California halfway between the port... ...
GTAAGTATTTTATCACCGACATTTAGGTCTTCTACCTTTGTTGTGGTTCCGTCTGATTTACTAACTTGACTACCAAATAATAAACAACTCGGAACACCACCATAAGTATCTACGATTTCTATTGACTTTGATACACTTGTATTGTATCTTGTTGCGTGGTCGTTGTATCCGTCTGATTGTCCGTCTTCTGCAAATTTTGCCATAATACTACCACTTTGATTAAATGTTCCAGCAATTGCTCCGTCAGTATTGGTGATTGTTCCTGCTGTAACTTGTGCGGTATAGTCTGCACTTCCAATCGTTACATCAAGTGTTCCGTCAAAAGACCAAGAAAAGTTCTCTGTTCTTGATGCTATTCTTTGATTAAATAAACTACCAGAATTACTAAAACTAACGTGATAGTCCTCAGCTGTTTGTTCCCATAAATAAGTAAACCCACCAACACCTTGGTCTACTGCGCTAACTGAAAAGTCAGACATTTTGACTGGCGTAGAAGCTGTTGATGTTCCACTACCACTTGCCAATGACATACTCATAGGTGCGGTGTAAGAATTATTTCCGTCAACTGACCTACGAAGTTTTCCTAATGATAAATTTTGTTTTGCTGTTGTTGCCATACTAATAAATATTACTTGTTATATATTTCAAGTAATTTATCTCTCCATTGTTCTTTGTTATCCCATTGTTTTAAATATTCTCTTAATGGAAACAAAATATCTCTTTTCTCTTGTAATGATAATCTACAAATAGTTTTGTAGTGTTTTTTAAATGATTCTGGTGATTGTGCTCTAAATGGATAATCATATTCAGGTAACCAATCGTGTGCTAATATCGGTATTTTACCCCAATCAACTGCTTGAAATATTGAATATCCAAATGGTTCGTAAATATGTGCTGAATGGCTTATACCCCAATCTTGTTTCATAAACATATTTAATTGTTCGTGTCTATAATTATATATTTTCCATTTAGAAGTATCAAGGTTTAGGTTTTTTTCCCACCACTTTACATCACCCGCATCTGTAAAGAATAAACTATCGATATCTTCTAAGAAGTGTGGACACTTTCGGGTTTCCATTCTGGCGGCGAATCCTACTTTATTGCTGTCCACAACATCTTTATTGTGTTTAAATTCATAAAAATTTGGTATGTGTTCTATATCTTTCCATTTGTTTAATCCAATCCAAAATGGATTCTTTGCATAATCGATTACTTCCTTTTCCCAATCTGCAACCATATGAAAGTGAAATGATTTATCTAAGTTTAACATCATTGATGCTTTCATATTGTTATCTACTGAACAATGTATTCCAACACTATCTATTTTATCTTTATTGTCAGTAATGAAAACATGCGGTGAATAATATCCGTGTAGAATATGTATTCGTCTGGCATTGTCCATTAATTCTTTAAATTTTTTTCTATCGTGTCCTTGCCAATGAACTTCCATAGGACAATCTGGTTGATGTCCTGGTGGACGAGTTCTATGAATCAATAACTTGGATTCTGTTTTTAAGTGTTGTGGTATTAATTCTAACCATTTGTTTACCCAAACATCTGCTCCACCACCAATCATATTTAAACCACCTGTTGAATAATAAACGTCGTATTCCATTATGGTAAATCGTCCTCATCTATGTCATTATTGAAGAAATCTAAACTAATATCTGTTGTGTTATTAACAACACCATTATTAGTCCATCTTATCGCATTTGAAGCTGTTCCGGAAAGTGGGCCCTGTGAACCTGCGAAAGTTCCATCATCAAACATACCAACTCCCGGTGAATACACACCAACTTGTGCTGTTTTTTCAGTCCATCTTAATTGATAATAAATTGTTGTTGCTGAACTTGGAATATTTGTTATATCATCAGAAAATGAACTTGCTCCTGACATTCCTGAATTATTTGCCCACCTTATTTCTAAATCTGCTCCGGATGCATTTGTTAAAATCTCCACCCTCGTATTACCACTTGGATTATTTACTACAATACTATTAATAGTAGAAGTCATTGTATCTACCTGATTTTTCTTACCAAGATTATTTGATAATGCGATTGTTGATACACTATTTGTCCAACTTGTATTTGCTGCTGGGAATGCGTCATCAGTTGCGACTACTGAACCTGCACCAGTTGCTGTAAGTTGATAATTGTGTGAATTTGTAGCAGTTAAACCTGTTCTTGTTACACTTCCGTCTACCGTAGATGAACCGTCTAATATCGTTGTTTCAAATGAATCATTGTTAGTATTGTCTTCTTTCAATGTTACGGTATCTGCATTTGATGTTGCGTAAGTAATATCAATCTCACCGGCACTTGAACCAGCTGCTACTGTAAATGTATCGATTGTTGGTGCTGGTCTTGTTGTTGCGTTTGCTAATGCAGTTGTTGTTCCGTTGTCATTTACTGCTTGTAAGTAAAAATGAATAGCGTTTCCTGTTCCTAATCCTGTTACTTCTTGTGAACCATCATTATCTGTCGTTACTGATGTATCACCTGCACCTGCTTGACTACCTGCTTTTCTCGTTACTAATATAGAATTAAGACTATCGGTTCCTGCTGAAATATTCCAAGCTAAATCAATACGACCTGCAACGGTTTCGGAACGAGTTGCTGTAAATGAATTGATTGTTGGTGCGGAACTCGCTACTGCGTTTACGATTGAACTATTAACTGCTCCAACTCCATTATTAATTGTAATTTGGAAATAATATGTTACTCCTGCAGTTAATGATGATAGTGCTTCTGTGCCGTCGTTTGTTGTGCTTATTTCTGTCGCACTACTCATATTTGAATTTACTGAACGTTTTAATGAAAATGAACTTAATGAACTTGGGTGTCCATTATCAATCTCCCAAGCTAAGTTAATTTTTCCTGTTCCGTCATTATTAGTTGTTGCTGTAAATGAAGTAAAACTTGCTAAGTCAGTTGCTCTGGCATTTACAATACTACTATTGGTAGAACCTGCGTCATTTGTTCCTGTTGCTTGGAAATAATGTAATGTTCCTGCGGTCAATCCTGTAATTGTTTGTGTATCATCATTTGTAGTGGATACATTTGTAGCACTACTCATATTTGAATTTACTGAACGTTTTAATATAAAACTTTCTCCACCTTGTGTTCCTGTTGGGTCTAAATTAACCACCCAATCAGTTTTTATTTTACCTTCACCTGTTACACCTGCGTTAGTAGCCGTTAAGTCGGTTGTAAATGTTGGTGTAACATTTGAAAATGATATTCCTGCTAATTCGTCCATTCCGTATGGTGCTGCAGTTTCTCCTAAATCTATTGAAGCGTCTTTTAAATCTAATGTTGCTGTGGTAGAATTACCGAGTTCATCATTGATGTCTCCAAAAGATATTGGTTGTCCTGCTGCTGGCAATGCCATTATTTAACCTTCTTTTCTAATTCTTCTATTCGTTTTGTCAATACTTGAATTGTATCAACTAAATAAGGAACAAGTTTTGGATATGCGATTGTTTTTCTTTCTTTATCATCACCTGTATTGATAAATCCTCTTGATGTTTCAACTACTTCTGGTATAACTTCTTCTACTTCTTGTGCGATAAATCCAACATCATCTTTACTCGTTTCTATCCAAGTAAATTTTGTTGGTCGTAAGTCTAATATTCTATCTAATGATTCACTAATAGTATGAACATCAAATTTTTCTCTTTCGTCAGACACGGTCAAGAATGATGTTCCGAATGCCGTGATGTTTCCTTTTGATATGACATCTCCGTCGTGTTGTATTTGTAGTCTTATGGAACCACTATGTTTTGCTTGTAAGAAAGTATATTCATTTTGTCTGTTTAAGTGTAAACCTGATGTGTTGGATTCTAATCCCAATATATTAAACTTCGCATCTTCAAAGTCAGTATTGTTTACATCTCTAGCGGTTGTTGATATTGTAAATATATTAGAACCACTTGGAACTGAATTTTGAACCCAACCAAGTGTATTGTTTGTACCACTTTCTGCTAATTCAGTAAAATAGTCTGCGTTAAATGTAAATGCAGGATGACAATTTGAGTTTTGTGTATTTGCTGTGTAATTTACCGTATGATTTACTGCAAAACTTGCGGTAGGTTTTGCTACTCCGTCTGGATTAGTAGCAGCATTATTTCTACTAATATCATTAACCATAGCAAATGCTGTGCTTGAACGAGCAGTGTCTAAAAATATAGCATTAGTATCAATAAGACCACCTGCTTGGATATTACCAACTGCAAGGTTATCCATTCTTGGTGCTGCCTGTACAGTTTGAGTAGAAGAACTTACATAACCTTTAGAAACAACACCTGGTTTAAATACGGCTGGTTCTATAATAGTGCTCGTTGTAAATGTTTTGGTTCTACCAGTATCAAATACACCTTCTCCTGATTGACTTACTTCTAAAACACCCTCATCTCCAAGTAATCTTACACTATTACCCGTAACACTACCACGAGAACCCGATATCATAATAAGTGGTTGAGCAGAGTTTATAATTAATCCTCCGTCTTCACCTGCACCCGAACCCGTTGTAACTAAATTAAATGTGTCAGATTGTAAATCAATTACACTACCACTAAATTGCATATAATTTTTGTTTGCAGCACCTTGTTTAATCAATACATTACCACTTGAGTCAACTAAAAATCCTGTTGATGTGTCTCCGATATCTGCCACATTAGCTAAATTACCAATACTTAAACTTGAAGCACCAGCTGTGCTAATAGTTATATCATCACCAATCTGCATACCTGATGAGTTGATAGTAACATAATCAATGTCTGTTCCACCACCATTTCCGTCTTTAAGTTTTAGTTCTGTTGAACTAATAGAAACGTGTTCAGTAGCGGTATTACCTATTGTTGTGGTTGCTCCAAAAGATGATAATACGCTACTTCCGTCTTTAATATCTACGGAATCATTATCAATTAAAACGTGGTCTCCTGATGTTGGGCCAATCGTAGTTGTTGTTCCGAACGAAGCTGATACTTCACTTCCCTTTTTAATGTCAAATGAATCACTATCAATACTAACGTGTTGTCCTGATGTTGGGCCAATTGTAGTTGTTGTTCCAAATGATGCCGATACTTGACTTCCCTTTTTGATATCAAATGAATCACTATCAATACTGACGTGTTGTCCTGTTGTTGGGCCAATTGTTGTAGTGGTTCCGAACGAAGCTGATACTTGTGTTCCTCTTCTAATATCAACATTACCATCTGAATCAACAAACACATTTGATTTACCTGCTTCATCAAGACCTACGGTTGCGTCAGTTCCAAATACTGCTACTGGATTTGATGCGTCTCCTTCAAATACTGATAGTCCTGCTGATGTTATTGATACATAATCAACTGAATTATCATAAATTTTTACACCACCTGCTCCTATCACTACCGAATCTGATGTTGTTCCCGTTGCTCCACCAAGTGTCCAAGTGTTTCCATCTAATTGTGCTTTTACAACTGCACCATTCTTAAATAAAAGAGATGAATCAGTAAGAAGAATGTGTTCTGAACCAAGGGTTCCAATAGTTACATCTTTTGTTAAGAATGCCCTCTCTGTAAATAATCCAAAGCCAGGATTTGTTCCAACGAATCCGGTTGACAATCCTGATAAATCACCAAGTCTTGCTTTTAAGTCCACTTCATAAATCTTTGAACCTGTTCTTTCTACAATATCCATATAAGGTGTAGTTGGGTCGTTCGGATTTGCATTCATTCGTATATAACCACTTCCTGATGTTGTAGCTGCGTTGAAGTGTCCTGTTGATACCAATACTTGACCAGGTTCTAATGTCGTTGGACTTGAAGGTGAATCTCCCAATGAACTCGTTATGTGAGTTGTTGGAACTGAACCACTATATCCACGAACAACAAATAAACTACCACTAAAGTCTGTATCACTTGTTTTGTCTCGTCTTGATTGACTTGTTATCAACATATACTCGGTAGAGAAGCCGGTGCTACCAACTTTTTTAGCTAGTATGATTTCACTACCTGTAAATCCTGTAACATTTTCTACTGGTATTGAAGTTGCGGTTGCTGTGATTGTTGCCGAACCTGTAATTGTGGTTGCATTACCAACTTGTAATTGCCCACCAACTGCATTGACACTTTCCTTTTCAAACACCGTAGTTCTTAGTGTTCCTCTAATTTTTGCGTTTTCTACTTCTAAAAATCCATTGTTTTCTGCGGATAGTCTAAATCCTTTTAATCCACTAACATATGTAGATGACTCAACAATACCTGCTGAATTTAATATTAAATTACCACCCGTTATACTATCAGTTCCAATAGTCCAACCACCAATTTCACCCTCAATAGCCTTTATACCAAACTTGCCAGATGCGAAATTACCTAATGCGGCATTTTCTGTTGTTCCATCAAAAACCTTTATTACTGCTTTTGAGTTTGACCCACCCGTTGTATCAATTGTAATACCATTGTTTGGTGATGAATCGGGCGTTCCACTATCTAAACTAAATAATTCTGTTGATGTGATTGAAAATCCACCAATTGTTCCTGCGGTCGCAGTAAGTGTTCCGTCGTCCTCAACTTTAAATACCGAACTTGCACCTAATGCAATTCCGTCTGTTCCGATGTATGCACCTGCATTACTATCGGTTAGTGTTGCTTTACTTCCTAATGTAATTTTTGGTGTAGATGGGTCTAATAAAATGTTTGTTGATGATAAAGTTGAACCAACCGTCCAACCACCGATTTCACCAGTTGTTGCGGTAATCTTACCACTTAAATCAACATTAGAAGCGGTTACATTACCCGTATGGTCTACTTTAAATGTACTCGAACTTATAAAAAGAGCTTGTGTTGAGTCATTTATTTCAACTCCGGTTGTTGCTAAAGAGTGTCCGTCTATTGTGAAGTTTGCAATCTTACCAGCAGTAAACAATACATCAGAACCTGATATTTCTCCATCGTGCTTAACCTTAAAATTACTTGAACTTATAAAGTATGTTTGAGTTGAGTCATTTATTTCAATGCCAGTAGAAGTTAGACTATGTCCGTCTATTGTAAAGTTTGCAATTTTTCCACCTGTTGCGGTTATATTACCTGCGGTGACTGCTCCAGCGTTCGTTACTTTAAATACCGAACTTGCACCTAATGCAATTCCGTCAGTAGAAACGTGAACACCTGTATTTGAGTCAGTTAAACTTGCCTTTGCTCCTATTCTTAATTTTTTATTTGTTGAATCAAGTGCTATAAAGTTTGCGCCCGTTCCTGTTGATAATGTTGAACTTCCAATTGTAAATCCACCGATTGTTCCACCAGCTGTTGCGGTGATTATTCCTTGTAGAGTTACATTACCGGTTGCTCCGTTTAACTCAAAATTACTTGAACTAATTTCTAACTTTCCATTACTACCACTTATATAATTGTTTGCTGCACTTGAACTAATACCTAATAAAAACTCATCAGTTTGAACTCTAAACCTTGAGTTACCTGAATTTTTGTAGTTGGATGCAAATTGTAAAAATCTATGATTAGATGGGTCAGTTGCTGATGCGTCAACTATTTCTAAACCTACACCATTGTATGCCTCAGATGCCGTTATTCGTGAACCAATTGAACCACTCCACATCATAAATCCACCATCTCGTTCACCCGAACCAGCTGTGGTTTTAGCAAATCCATTATATCCAATACTTCGTAAGTATGCAGAATTACCCGATACACCATAAGCTTCCATAGAATTACCCCAAGTCTGAGCACCCTCTATCTTGTTGTCAAATCCGTCAATTACATCATTGGTTCCTGCAAAGAAAACTGAAGCTGTTGATTCGGTTGTGGCTACGGATTTGTTATTGTTGAAATCATAAAACTCTACTCGGAAATCATATTGTTGATTTCTTGCTGCCTTTTTAGGCATTGGTAGTCTAACATTATATGAATCTGGATGAAAGTTTGCAAAGGTCAATGGTCTTAATGCTACATTACTAACGTGAAACTCACCAGCGTGAACTCTAAATACTAATGAAGCGGAAGCTTCTCCTGCTACATTTGAGTATGTTCTAAAGTAATTAAATAGATTAGGTATAGAACCTGATATTCTGCCCTCTAATGTTTCACTACTATCATCACCTTCCCCACTAATAGTTCCCAATGATAATAAATCATTTTGAGATGATTCTATTGAACCACTCAATAACAACTCTATCTTAGCACTATCAATTACACTTCCATCTGGTTGAACTTTTGGTTTTTTAATAAAGTATGATGAAAAGTTTACAATGTAATCTTGTGCTTTTCTTAATGGTATATATTTCCTTGTTTGGAAATCAAAAAACTCTCCGTCTCCACGATTAGAACCACTCAAAAATGCTGCACTAATTAGTTCATTATTTGCTACTGACATTGGTGTTATACTATTTGATGATGAAATCCAATGATTATCAATAACTGATTGTGAATAAAATATACCTATTGGTGCTTGGCCTGTTGGACTTGTTTTGTCAATCAATTCATTTTTATCTCTAACAACAAAATCACCTATACGATTAAAATCTTCTGCTTGGTCGTTTTGGTGTCTGGCATAGACTTTCATTCTGTGGATATCTCCACTATAAGTTCTTAGATTACCTAATGTAACATCAGCGTATGAACCTAAAAATGTAGTGCTTGTAGCCGGTATAACATCAGTATTCTCAAAACTCATAGAGAAAGTTAAGTTATTTTGGTCAAGTTCTGGCATTATGAAATCGCCAGTATTGAAATCAAGTATTTCTATTGGTCTATTAAGTATTGCCCTTTTTTCATTAATTATTTGAAATCTTCTTCTTTGATTTTGTGGAATTCTGTATCTTGGATAAGGATATTTACTTCTATCTAATGCTGCTTCAACCGAAGATGATTGAAATGTAATTGTTCCATCAACGTGTTGTGGGTCATCAAAAACATTATTTGCTATACTACCCGTTCCTTGTAAAAATCCACCACCTAAACTAATATCAATTGATGCTGGTTCACCGGGTGGTGTTGTTTGACCACCACCATTATTGTCACCACCAGCGCCATAGTGACCGGCTGCAGTGGTGGTATCAAGGTTTTTCGGGCCTGCTCCTGGACCTGATGGATATCCTGCTTTTGCCATTATGGTAGTGGGTTCCCTTCGGAATCTGTATCATCACTTCCATCACTCTGTATCACAACATTGACTCCATCTCCAGGAGTGTAAAGTGCACTTCCTGATATTGTTTGTGATAGTGAACTTCCACCTGTTGTAACTTCGTAGTTAGGTCTTATATCTTCAACTACGGTAATTTTTGGTGGTTTAAAAAACTCTATTGCTTCTATATTTGGAACCCTTGTATCTAATGATATTGTTCCAATAAATTTTACATTATATATATCCCTAAATTCCATAGGAACATTAACCTTTTTAGGATTTAGTTCACCCAAAATAATAATTTTTCCAAAGCCAGTTTTTATGTCATCATAAACTTCCATAGCTACTCTAATATCTGTATCTCCTGGATTTCTAAATAATGGAAAATGGTATATTGGTGTATTTTCTGAGTCAACGATTTCTGTTTTTAATTCTACTTCTGGTTTTAGTAAATCAGAACCTGCTATTCTAAAGTATGATTTACCCGTAGGTATGGGTGCAGGAACTCGACTAATCTGAAAATATTCTGATACTAAGTTCCCAGCGACTAAACTACCTCTTTCTTCCTTGAGAACATCAATGTTTTCTAAGTCTTGAAATGTAGCTTGTCCTTTTCTTAATATGTTTTTGATAATTGGCATAGATTTTTCTCTTACTAATAAGTATTAAAATTTTAAATTTATATACTTATTTATATGTATAAGGTGTGTATAATATGAGTAAAAAGAAAAGATATAATTTCACATTAGATGAAGACCTAATGATGTGGTTTAAGATGTATTGTAAAGAGAATAGGATTACTGCGAGCGCAGAACTTAACAAAAGACTATTTGAGTTATATAGACAAAATGTCTTTACTCAACCACGAAATACTTTATCTACTAAATCTAACTGACGAACTTCCGTCTACCTTTTTAATTTCTAATAAGGTATCTACAAAGTCTCTCATTGTTTCAATATGAGATACTACAAATGTAAATTGGAATTGTGATTTTAGATACTGGAATAGTTGTGCCACCGAATTTAGATTATCTGAATCCATTGTTCCCCAACCCTCATCAATTGCTAAGAAATTACCTTGTGGTAAATTACTTACATTCATCAATCCAATACGAATCGCTAATGAACTAATAAATCGTTCCATACCACTTGATAATTCTAAAGACCAAATTCTATCGTCATCATATACGATATGAGTATCAATGTCTTTTCCGTTCATAGTAAACACTATACTGAAGTCTACTACTTGTGCCAAGATATCATTTACTGCTCCCTCA
>VMHT01212475.1_pt1 | contig 10398 bp, 18 predicted proteins | sample 4693611 | NCBI WGS metagenome assembly VMHT01 (sample SAMN12280063, study PRJNA550983) | marine metagenome | isolation source: seawater sampled from same location over 5 years 0.02-0.2 micron viral filtrate | place: USA: collected off the coast of southern California halfway between the port... ...
GTAACCTCCAGAGGTGTTTAGCGCGTAGCATTTTTTTTCACCTGGAGCTCGTCCTTTTCTACATTTAAAACTTTTATTTAGCATCATATTTCCTTACATGTATTAGTATAGCCATTACAATAATTGTAACTGCAATACCTATAAAAAATAAACCTATCATTTTTTATCACTCGTTATAATCCATCTTAGAGCTGACGTTGTTGGATCAAAGCCATCAAACTTTGTGCTAGTGCACGCTGTCAGAAGTACCATCATCAACCCAACCCATATCATCGACTTCATAAAATTCCCCTTCCGAGTCACAGTCCCAGCACTGATGTACTTGGTCCTTTCCCTCTGTCGCTACTTTTAAATATCCATTACCTTTACATGTGGTGCAGATAGTTATTGTAACTTTAGCTTTTTTTAATTTTTCCATTTAATTTCTTTGCTTTCTCGTTTGCTATTGATTCAATCGTCTTTGCTATAGATAACTTTGCATCGGGCAATAATACCTTTGATAGTTTATCTAAAGTAGCGTATGTTTCTTTTGTTAGAGAAACATTTTTATACTTTGTCATGTCTGTCATGCGTTTCCTTTCATATTTAATAACTCATATATAGGTGATATTATAGGATTGTCAATGAAAATATTATTAAGTTTGTTAATTTGTTCACAAGTTGCAGGTACTTGCCTGGAGCCATACGAATGGCCTGAGCGATTTAATACTCAATACGATTGCCTTATGTTTGGATATGAAGAGTCTATAAAAAAAATGAAAGAGATAGGCAGAACTGATGTTAATCAGTATAATATGTACGTTAAATTCTATTGCACACCAGAAAAACCTAGCATTTGACATTGTGGCAAAATAATGGTAAAGCGAGATAATTTCTCACCATTACCTACCCTTATTTTTTTCCCTCTTTAGGGTAGGTCTATCTACACATACAGCCAATCATAGATCCACTACCATCATTCATGATGTGTAGGTTTAATGTATCTACGTAGCCGGTTAGTTTAAGTCTGAGTATGTCACACAACTCAAAGCAATCGACTTTAGTTATCAACTCTATACCTTCTAACAGTTTATCTGTTACGGGTATTAATTGATACAGTCCGTCGTTTAGTATTATTAGATCCATCATGTACCTTTGTTCCGTGATTCAAAACATTTTTTAATCCTGATGCTTTCATAGTTATATCAACACCATAAGACTTCCATGCTTGTTTCATTAAGTTAAGTTCTAACAACAGACTAGACCATTGGCCTTGTGCTGCACCTTCTACTTTTATTGTTATTATTTTTTCTTTCATTGTTCCTTTCCGAAGGGCCCGAAGGCCCTCCATTCTATATTGATTAGTCATTACTAATCTTCTTTAATAGGTGTAAACTCCACCTTATACTTTTGGTTTCGTACTTTATACACTTTTTTAATGACATCATACCATTGTAAAGTATTTACACAACCAGAAAACATCTTAGATCTTTTCTTTAGCTTACCCACAAAATGTTCTTTGTTAAAATTTTTGTGAGATATTGCATGTAGTAATGCAAACATGAAGAAACTATTCTTCACTTCTTTACCTAATATATCAAACACATTACCTAAAAAGACTCCAATCTTTTCAGCATTTTGTTTAGCTGTATCTGATATATCAAATCTACCATCAACAAAGTCTACTTCTAGACCTCTTTCTCTTTTGTACACACCATTTAATATGGTAGTTACAACAGAAAATTTATTATCTAAAGTGTATGTTTCCATAAACTTTTTATAATAAATATATGATAGTAAACCTTTGTCTACATATCGTTGAAGATAATCTTTGTTACCCCAACTTAACTTTGTAGAGTTCATACCTGGTACATCATTAATAGTCATGTAGTCCACGATTATGAATCTTATTGGTAGATCTAAAGTTTTATACGCTTCATATCTGTGTTGACCATCGAGGATCGGATACTTTCCGTCTTTATTCATAGGTCCAACGTAGATTGGTATTTCCCTTAGATTCTTTCTTTTTATTTTAGCAATCAATTTATTAACATGTGATTGGTTAACGCCTCGATTACCTTTTACAAAACAGAACAAATCATATTGTTTTGTTTCGTTTACTTCACTAACTTTTTCTATAAAGTCAGTCATCTTAACTGTGCCATTAGCACTTTTCTTTTTAGCTTTCATATGTACTCCTTTGTTAGTTATTAGCTAAATGTAATTTAAATCTTCCATGATAGGGTGATTCGAATTACATGGATAATGTAGTATCTTATAGGATATTTGTCAACGTTAAAAATTAATTATTATTTGTTTGGGTCGCTGTGGGTCGCTCAGGGTCTACCCTTATTTTTCTTTTGTCTTTTTTTGTGTTTATTCAATGACTTTGTGTGTCTACCCGGACGTTTTTTAGGTTTATTACGAGGTGCTGTAGATATTCCAAATTTAGCTTTCTTTGCCATTATTCAGACCACTCTTTTACAAACACATTCATGTCTGCGGGTTTAGTAATTGTAGGTAAATAAGTTATCTTTCCATTTATATGTTGTTGAAGATCAGAACCACAATTCATACATCTATACATTTCTTTTGTAAGTCCAACTAACATTGTAAACTCATCACAAGTTGGACATTTACCATTTACTATTTCTGCTGTAATTTTCATTACTCTAATATTAGCTTTTTTATTGATAGACTTCCATCAATATTTTGCTCTAATTCCGCCATAGATTTTATGCATTGGTACTTGACATGTCCATCAGGTTTTAACTGACGTTTTGCTACACGTGCCCCTTTGAGACATTCAGACATTGACGTTTGGATACGTGCCTCCTTAATCTCTCCTTGTACAATCATAAGTAGGGCTACCACTAATTCTGTCATACTATTTTTCCTTTGTTTTCACCTTGCTTGATAACATATTTTTGTGTACCATGCTTGCCAGTTTCTACTTCTTTTTTTAAATTTTTAACATAACTCATTTGTTTAGCTTCTTTATTTATGTGAGCTATATAATCTAAAACTTTTTTAGTGATTCGTCCCGTTGCCATTTGCTCTTACCTTATCTTTTAAATCTTCTACATCTACTAACAATTTTTCAGTTTGTTTTTGTATAAATTGTATGTTTACTTTGTTATGCATCATGTCTTCAATTCTTGTTTCTATCTGCTCGACACTTTTATATAGATCTTCGAGTAAAAAATGTTGTTCCTGATCGGTCGGGATCTGCTCAGATTTTTTAAGTAAATCATTTTCAAACAGCTCACGTGATGTCTCCAGCGATACCAGCCTAGCCGTCAGCTCGGTGTATGCGAACACGCCGGCTGCGACGAGTAAAATCAGAGAGGCGACCGTCTTCATCGGCATCTGCACAGCTGCTTCTTCACTTATATTTAAAGGTTTCTTACTCATTTATTTTCGGTTTTGGTAGCGGAAGTATATAATCTTTTGGAGGCATTTTCAATCCACTCTTGTCCAATTTGGTTTTTCCTGAATTTATGAACTTATCTCCCATTAAATTAACATCTGGGTTCTCTTTTTTATAGTTATCTTTCATATCATCCCAAAGACTTTGTGAGTCAGCAGGTCTAGTGTTATCTCTTGCAGGAGTTACACCTCTGCATTTAGATACCAATAAATCAAAGTTAGAATTGTATGCAAGACTTGGATTAGAATTAACTCTACCACACATCTTCATTAACTCTAATTGTTGTTTGATTGCTACGTTTTCTTTTGCTGTTTTACAGTCTGTGCCTAAATATTTTCTGTAGGTAAAACTTAAGTATTGTTGTTCATTAGTGCTACTGTCAGAATAATTATAATCAGTCTCTCTTTTATCGGTTCTTATTTCAAACTCTCCACATCTTACACCATAGTCGTTAAGATATTCGTTTCTAGGATAGGCAGGCTCTACAAACAAAGCTAATATTGTAAGAGCTAGTATTAATAATCCGGTAAAGTAATAATTCATCCTGGCTATCTCCATTGTTCATTACCTGTTTAAATCCTTAATGTCATAGTCATGTTCTCTGACTTGATCTGCTAATTGTCTATATAAATTTTCTGCCATTTGCCATGTTGCTTCGGCTGATGATAGTCTTGTGTTTTGTTCTGTAATTTTATCTTCAGCAACTTTTAAATCTCTTTTAAGGTCTACTATTTCTTGTTGATTAGAATTAATAGTGTCTGTTAAATTTACAACATATCTAACGCCAGTAAATGTTCCAACTAATACAGATGCAACAACTGGTACTAATACAAAATTCTTTTTTAACAAATCTGCTAAATTCATTTCTTCTTTTCCTCAATTTCATAAAAATACTTGTCAGTATCTTCTGTTCTAAATTTATTACTATCCTCTACATCCCATTCAGAAGTTTGCACTTTCCAATCAGGAATATCATCTTTTACTGTAAATGATGAAATGTCCCATATGAGTCGATTGTTAGGTTGTGCTGCATAATTACCATTTTCTAATGCCAATATATGAGCGCACTTGTGTTCGTGCGGAATCTCTGAATGATCAGAATTTAATATATTAGCATCTGGATGTGCCCAGTCAATGGTAAATAAATATCTACCATAATACCATTTTTTATCTTTACCTATATATTTTCCGGAAGAACCGCTTAAAAAATCGTAAGTAGTAACAGCAGGGTAATAAGAGAAAGAATTCCAAAGCTCCAGTTCATCCAAACGTTGTTCGGGGACTCGTGCTCTGTCAAATCCGCATTGAATAAACGCGCTAATTGGGAGGCGATAAAAGACTGCGCCGTTTTCCATGAGTGCATGAAATAAGATAGCCCTACCTGTAATACTGCTAATACCGAAGATAACACAATCACACACTTCTCCATGATGTTTTTTAAGGTCATATAAATACTCCTTTTTTATTTGCGCGTATTGTACAGGAATATTTGCATTTAAGTAAGCCATATTTTAATCTCATTTAATTGTACCCCAATTTGGACCAGATTCATAGTCCACTTTGTTAGGTATTTTTAGATCTACTGCAGACTCCATAATTTCTTTTATCTTATCTGCATTGTTGTTAACTGATATATCAAGTTCATCATGCACTTGTATATGTGGTATGATACCCTCCTTGTACAGATCAACCATAGCTTTCTTTGTCATGTCAGCTGCTGATCCTTGTATCAATTTGTTTAGTGCCTTGTATGTAAATGCCCGTTTGATTCCTGGTCCGTGTTCCGCGAGTGCATCTTCGTGATTCAATGCTTTGTGTATCCCAAACTGATTAGGTTCCCACAAATTAAATCTACATCTACGACCTAGTAAAGTTCTAACTCTACCTTTGTTCTGTGCTCTACGCATTACACTTTCCATTAACATTTTTACAAATGGTACTTTGTCATGATAAGTTCTAAACAAATCTTCAGCATCTTCTTTTGATACGCCTAGCTCTGCTTGTAATTTATTTTTACCCATACCATAAAACAAACCAAGGTTTATAGTCTTAGCCTGTGATCTTGGTATGTTGGCCATGTCAGATACAATCTGATGAAAGTCTGCTTCGCCTTCGTTATATGAATCTAATACTTCGTCAACACCATACAATCCATCGAGAGCTGCGTAGTGTGTAACTAGACGTGGTTCTTGCTGTGAGTAGTCAAAGCAACCCCAGGTACAACCTTCTTCTGGTATAAACAAACTTCTGATCCGTGGTCCAAGTTCCTTGTTACGTGCAGGAATCTGCTGTAAGTTTGGATTGTTATAACTGAATCTACCAGTCACAGTGCCACCACTATCTGATCTAATCTGATTTATTTCTGCATGTATTCTACCTTTATGTTGATGCTTTAATATGGTATCAATGAATGTAGTATGAGATTTATTTATTTCCCTAGCACGAGCTATTTGTTTCACCAATGGGTGAGGATGGTTTTGCAGAAAGTTTTTAGTAAATGATGGAGAACCTGTTTTTGCAGTTAAGTCATATGGTAGGTTTAGTTTTTGAAAAACTTTCTCTATTGAACGTGCAGCCCATATTTGAACGTCTACTGATGTTTCTTTTTTTATTTTGTATAGGCATTCTTTTTCTTCTTCTACTAATTGTGATTTCAATTCAAACGCTGCTTGGGTATCTACTCGAACACCTAAAAAACGCATATCAACAAGGCAAGGAAAAAGTTCTGTCTCTAATTTAAATATATCTTCTACATCTTCGTGATACATTTGTTTTTTCATCTCTTGCCAAAGTTTTAGAGTTAAGTCAGCATCTTGTTCTGCATACTCACCAACATACATAGCTGGCAGTTTATACATCTCTGCTTTGTGATCTACACCCCATAAGTCTGCAGTTTCCTTTAATACAGCCTCGTTTTTGCCTACTCCGACGTAATCACGACCCAGACTACCTAAATCGTATCGAAAGCGATTCTCGTCCACGAGAGAGCCAGCAATCATGGTATCTACTATAGTTCCGTTGATTTTAAGACCTGCAGCTCTAATAAAGCATACATCGTACATGGCGTTGTGAAATATCTTAATTGCATCTGTATTTAGTACACCTTGAAACCATTTTAGGACCATGTTCTTGTCCATGTTGCCACCACCTTCGTGTGCAATAGGATAATAACCTTTCCAATCTTGGACAGCTACAGCTATACCAACTATATTACTACGACCTGTTATAGATCCAGAGCCCATAGTTTTTAGGTTCGGGTCTTTTGTTTCTAAGTCGATTGAGATTTCTTCATACTTTGATAAATCAGGAAAGTCCTGTGGTGGTAGCCACTCTGTCTGTGGTTTAAATATCGGTTTCACTATAATCCCTCTCTATAATCATTTCTATAAAATGTATTGCTTTCAACAAATCTTGTTTCTTACCTTTGTCTCTATGTCTTATAATATATTTTATAGCACAACCTTCAGGATATAGCAATTCATTCTCTACTACAAACTTACTGGGTTGAATTTTATACTTTTGGTAGTGACTCCCGCCGTGCTGCTTGTCCCATACTTTAGATGTCATATGCTTTTTTCCTTTGTGGTTCGATTATAAATAAATTGTTTTCTGTTCTTGTGCATGCAACGTAAAACAATCTGTGTGTATCATCTGGATTTTTTTGATATTCATCATAAGCTGCTCCAGATAGTTCTGTGTTAATTACTACGTTCTCTCTTTCGTTTCCTTTTACCCCATGTATTGTAGAGATACTTATCCTTGGTGTACCAGATAAATCTTCTCCTGCTTTTATTAGTTTTGATATCTTTCTGATGTCTTCGTTTCCTAATTCATCTAATGCTTCTTGCCAATCTGCTTCTGTCTGTAATCCATATTTATCTTTTAATGTATCTATGTCATAGAACTGGTCTTTGACCATAGCCTTAAATAGTTTTTTGTCCCAGTTTTTATTCATCTTGTTAAATATTTTTTTACAATCATTGAAGTGCATAGGCACACCTGTTTTTAATTCATCCCACTTCTGTATAATTTCGTATATGTTTTTAACTCTTGGTGTCGCTTTTCTTCTTTGCCAGTACAGTCCTTTTTCATCTAACACATCACCGATATCTCCTAACATATAGTTTGCTGTTGCTAACACCAACCATTTACCTTTGGTAAAATCTACATCATATAAACTCTGACAACGATTTACAGATCCTTCCGTATCTTTTGGATAATATTTTTTTTCTACTCTGTTTCTAACTCTGTTAATAATTTTATTTGCAAGAACAAAAGGTTTTTGTGGTACTCTGTGTGATTGTTCTAATATCTTTCTTGTACCTTCTAGATTTATAAATGTATTCACGTGTGCACCATTCCATTTATAAATACCCTGATCATCATCTCCTGCAATAAAAGAATCTGTTGCTGCTTGTTCTATTCGTCTTACTAACTTCCATTGTATTAAACTTAAATCTTGAGCTTCATCTACAAACATTACACGTAATTTTGGTGGTTCACCTGCAGCTAAAAATTTTTCTATCATATCGGGAAAGTCAATCAATCCATGTTCTAATTTATATCTCTCTAATTCTTCTGATATAATTTTTAATTTGTTTAATGATACCTGTTGATTATCTGTAAGATGATAATACTTTACAGGATCTATTTCTTTTGATCGTGCTATGTTTATTAATTGTATGTATGGATTTTTTGAATAGAATACACTGTCATGGTCCTCATCTTGTTGTGTGCCCTCTATTTCCAATCCCATCTTTTCACCTAATTCTTTGTAATGTTTTTCTTTCATCACTTGATCTCTAGCTAATCCAAGTTGAGTAAAACAAAATGAATGTAATGTTTGAAAGTAGGGTAAGTCATCAAAAGATAATTTAAATTTACTAGCAGCTCTTTGTTTACCTTCTTCTGCAGCGTTCTTACTAAATGTAAAATATCCAATTTTATCTGGTGGTGTTGCTTCTAAAAAAATTTCTACGTCTTCTAACAAAGTATGTGTTTTACCTGTGCCTGGTGGTCCATAAATTATAGTTCGCATTAGTAGTTATCTTTCTTAAATGGTTTTGGTTTATATGTTTCTGTTTGTTTATCAAATCTAGCTACAGCAAATACAGATAGCTTGTGTCTGCCCACACGTTTAGTTGTACAATGTAGATTGTCTTTTAACATCTGTGATGTTCTTTGATATGGCACCTTCCAATGTTTTCTAGATAAATAATTGTGAAAGAAGTTATCAAATACAAAATGGTGATAGCCTTCTTTGGTAAATGTACCACCGTTTTTAAGATCTTCAAAATCATCTTTTTGTATTCTATTTACACAATAATCTTCAAGATAATTACGTAGTATATCTTTTGTGCCTGTGCCTTCCGCAGGTTCTGTTACTTCTGCATTCTCTAACAATATGTTTGTTAGTTTCTTCCAATCATTTGTTTTCAATGTTGGTGGATTAAATCGTAATTGTTTTACACACTCCTCTTGAAACAAACTTTGGTTTGTTAAATGTTTTGCAGAGTCCAGGTACAGTCTGTCACCATCTACATTCATATAATAGTATGGTTCTTCTAATGCAACAACTTGTAGGTCTGTAAGATTAGGAAAGGTTATCTCTTGTCCTATACCAAACTTTCTAGACTTACATAATTTTTTATCACACAAACTACACATAGGTTGATCATTACATTTGTAACCCCAATCTTTTTTCTCGTGTTGTTTTGTTATAATGTTTACTTCTATATCTGACAATGGTTGTGCCATTGCTGACTCGTTAAATAATATTAGTTTTGTTTTCCAATTTTCTGGCCACTTAGATTTTGCATACACACCATAATGAAACAATGCATTGTTTCTGCCACCTTCTCCTACTTTGTTTTGTACCATTAGTTCTACACATGGTGGTCCATCAGAGTATGGTGTCTCTGGTCTTTTAACTTCTATTGTGCTTATGTCATCTTGTTTATATCTTTCTTGTAATTCAAAAAAACTGTCTAATGTAGCAGCTTCGCCATTCTCGAGAAAGGCATATCTTGTTGTATTACTACAATTAAAGTATGGTAAATTTAAAAAGTTTCCTGTATCATCTTTGGATTTTAATTCTCTTTGTTTTGGAAATACTTCTGATCCACCATAACCTAACACAGATCGTATCTCGTTAAGTTTATCTTGCATCAAACTTGCAGACACATAATCTTTTGTAAATAAAAATACGTGTGCACCACCTGACTTAGATCTACATACTATCAGTGGTAATTTAAATTGTTTAATTTTGTTTATAAGTTTTTGATGATCAAAACCTGCGTAAGAATCTATATCAATACATCCCCACTTACATTTGTTATCATCGTTAATTGGTATAACACCTAGACTATCTACTCCGTCTAAATGTTTTTGCCATAATTCATTTGTGACTGGTTCTCTTTTAACAAAGGATTTACCTTTTACCTTTGTACCATTACCATTTGATTCACCTACAATAGTGACACCATGCGCACGGTCCAATCCTTCAAATATATTTTTAAATTTCTCAATCATATATTTAAGTGGGCGTTTCCACTCTCGCTTAGACGCCCACTACCTAGGATCTAGTAATTTGAATTAGACTTTGTAGTCTCTTCTGTACCGTGTTTAGCTTGGATCTCACCCTTACCTACAGATTCAGCAAAAGCTTTTGCCATATCATAGATAGCTTTATCTGTGACTGGTCCTGCTTTTGATACATCCCAACCAAACCATGTTCCTTTGTCGTTAGACATCTGAACAGTAGATAGATTATAAATGTGGCTGTAAGTTGGCGGAGTAAACAAACCATTTTTACCCTGCATTTTAATACCCATCATCATTGAGTTCCATTTTCTACTAACTTTAAGTTGAGTAGATTTCATAGAAATCAAAGCTGTAGATGGATTATCACCAACAGTTAATACAAAGTGACTTGCAGTATTTTCAAGATAGTTACCATTTGCTAATCTATCTTTGTAGTCTTTACCTCT
>VMHT01176329.1_pt1 | contig 10397 bp, 18 predicted proteins | sample 4693611 | NCBI WGS metagenome assembly VMHT01 (sample SAMN12280063, study PRJNA550983) | marine metagenome | isolation source: seawater sampled from same location over 5 years 0.02-0.2 micron viral filtrate | place: USA: collected off the coast of southern California halfway between the port... ...
CGTGCGTTTTGTCTTTACGTCAACTGTCTTACCGTTTTCTAACGTAATGTCAAAGTCTATGTTTTTTTCAATGTTGGAAAAGGTTCCCCCTAAAACTTTTAGAGCTATCTCTTCTCCAACAAAACCTACAAGATTTCCTTGACCACCCATAAAACTTCTCTTTAAAGTGCCTAAGTCTTTTGCCTTTTTACGAGCAGACAAAAACATTTTGTCAGTTACTTTGACTTTTATCATATCTTTCCCTTACGTGATGTCCACTATCTCACACACATCACCAGAACAAGCCATTGTTTGACTACCGGCTGTGTTATCCTCTTTTTCATACTCTGAAAGTTCAGACCAGTCAATACTCTTAGGCATAATAGCCAACAGTTGTTCATACTCTTCCTTAGTGCAATCTTGATAAGGAGCTTGTTGGTAAGTATGATCTGAGTGAGGTAAGAATGACACCCCTGACATCTCATCAAAGTGTTCGTAAACAAATGCGCCTACAGACATCCACTCACTATCACGGACTGATATTGTCACGGAGGGTTTGTGTTCACACCATGACCTCTGATACGTCAACCAAGTCTCTAGCTGCTCTATGGCTGTCATATCGTTCCTAGTGGTTGCCCCTGCCGGTGACTTAACAGGGAAGCTGAACACAGTTGTTGTATCGCCCTTCATAACACAAGGCTCATTAGGGATACCTCTATCAATCATAAACTGTGTCAGGGGATCTTTATTATCACCACGCACAGTGCGGATATAATAGGGACTGTGGCGAGCATGTATGCCACTGGCACTATCCACCAGTTGTGATACCGTTCCCGAAGGCTTAACGCATGTAATCGCAGTAGAATGAGGTATACCAAGACGGTCAGCCCATTCAGCATTAGTATCAACAGCCACGGAACGTAAATGCTCAAGGGTCTTCTTTAGCCCCCTGTTTTCTGAAGTTGTCAGTTTATTATCCATTATCCCTGTGAGTGACACACCAAGCAATCGTTCTTCTTCTGTGTTGGTAGACCACACCTTTCGCAAGTAAGGGAACTTTGTGTATGATGACTGGATAGTTCCCAGAATTGTCGCCAGACGGACTTTTCGTTCCAGATCCTCGACACTATCCGTAGCACGAATGACCACCTCTGTAAGATTGCAGAACTGATACGGTCTAAGTATAATTTCGCTGCAGGGGTTAGTCCCGAACTCATGGTTGGGATCTCTGCGACCATACTTTTCAGCTTGCTTTTTACTTGCTTGACGATTGAATACACCACGTTCTCCAGACTTACTTTCCACTAGAGCTTGCCACTCCCGCATGAATGTCTCCATGTCAGGCTTCTCTGTATAGCTCACACTGTTGTTAGCTAATGCTCGGTGTGCAGCAGTCTCCCACCAGCTTCCTGACTTAGCATGACGCATACGATCATCAGACAGGTTAGACAGAGAGATCATGGCTGATCTACGAACACCACCAACCACAACGATCTGACCAATGAAACACATCAAGTCATGGCACTCAATACTAGACAGCTTACGCCCTTGTGCGTTCTTGAATGTGGTGATAGCAAAGTTAAACAATTCAACTAAAGGTGCTGGACCACTAGCCCTACCACCAAAAGTTTTAAGTCTAGACCCCGCAGGACGTACCAAACCTATATCCCACTGAGGAATCTCACCAGCCCAAAGGAGTGCCAATAGTTGTCTGAAAGCTTTAGCCCAACCTTCCTTACTATCTTTGACAACGATTGTAGTCTCACTGTCAAACAACTCAGGAACTTCAGGGAGCTTACTGATGAACTGACGTTCAACGCTGAACCCGACACCAGTACCACACAACAAGATGAACATAGCCTCATCGAAGGACTTAGGGTCATCTACGGGTAGGTAACTACAGTTATACCCTGCTGTATTGTCTCTCTCTAATGCCTTACCAGCGGTCATCATAGCTCGCATAGAAGGCATAACCTCTAGATCTAGGATAGCATCACGTATTTGATTAACATAGCTATCCTTACCAGCTTTAGGGCGCACAACATTATCCATGTAACGCTCTACTGTTTCAGACCAGTCTTCACGACCTTTACCATCAAAGTACTTTGCATAACGAGACTTTGCTATGAAAGTTTGATAATCTGTCGGCAAGTAATTATTTTTTGACATCCTCTTTACCTCTTATCTGTTATCGCCAGAGCCTCTTAGTGTACCACGTTCCATGCGACCGTCAAGCTTTTCCATATTGAGTTCAATAATAGACTTAAGTGTCCCACCGTAGAGGTTAGCCAAAGCTGTCGTATAAAACAAGACATCACCTAATTCGTTCAGTAACTCCTCATTTGAATAACGTGCTTTGTCACGTACCATCTTCTTTACTTTTTCAGCTACTTCCCCAGCCTCTCCGACAAGACCTAAAGTATTTTCAAAAATACGATCATTACCCTTCGTCAAGATCTTACCCTCTACCCAATCAGAGTATGTGTCTAAAATCTCTCTGTATTCTCGCATTGAAATCATTCCTTTTCCCTTTCTGCGTCGAAGGACATCACAGCGATGCCCCCTATATCTTCTATAGCATCAATTATATGCTCTTGTAAATCGTCCAGAACAGCAGATTCTGACACAGGATGCCAGTATACTGATTTGTCTACTGTTATGTGAAGGTGTACGTTATAACTGTCTTCACGGATCTCTTCTTCATCTTCCATAATTTATTCTCCCGTAAAATTCTGTCGGGCCTTCATCTTCAACATCAAATAAGTACCAAGCACAGTTATCTTTACCAACACTCTTGCTGCCTTCGATCCATTTCACTCTACCGACAGAAACAATCCTTGAACAGTAAAGCATGAATCTTTCTGATTGTAGGGTGTGCATCCAATCAGCATCGAACAGGAGCCAAGTAGGAGCAAACCTTATAAAGTGATCTATCATAGGGTGGAGAAGTCTCCTATCCCAAGGTGGATTGGTTATTATGAAGTCAACTGGATCGAAGTCGTAGTCTAAACAATTAGCTCTTGATACACGGTCACACTGAGGCTCTATGTCTATAGCAAGTGTACATGACAGATAAGAGTTGTCCTCAATGTGTTTGATTAACCTACCATCACCAGCACAAGGCTCTGCAAAGTTTCCTGAGAAAGGTAGATGCTCAAACAAAGGCAAGACAGCGGAGAAGGGTGTCGGATAGAAGTCTCGTTCTATTCTTTCAAACTCACTTCTTTTGCCCATTAAAATGCTCCAATAATTCTACGCAAACCTCTGCGGGTAAAATCGCTAGAGGTTTTTCTCTGTCTGCTCTAATAAAAACAACAGGTAAATAATCACCATGTGTATTTGCTTGGTCAAGCCAGCCATATATAGTCTTAGCTGACTTAACTCTTTTACACTCAATTTGTATCGGAAGTATTTTTCTAGCGGCTGGGCTTAGTTGGACATCTTCCCCACCGGCTCCCATACTTGTGCTCTTTACATCATCATTCTCAAGCTGTGGGTATGACTTAAGAATTAGATCCCGTATGTCCTGTTGAAAGAGACGGCCCTTGGCCTTAGCTGACTGTGGCCTCATAGCTCAAAGACATCCCTTGGCTCTCTAGCTACGTTAATTAAATAACGAGGACCACCTTTGTAAATAAATGTCCTCATGTCAGGCCAACAAATCTTCTTAAAGTCACAATAGCTGCACTGAGTACAAAGCTTGGTGTTACCACTTTTACCGTCAGGCTCAGGCTCATATTCCCTTGCAGGGGGTTTACTCATCTTTACGACAGATTTGCAATTTTCCACCTCAGACTTCTTCGTCTTTACCTCTGGTGAGAGGTCATAGATGTCCAAAGCTATATGTCCAAATTGTTTGTCAAAGGCCAAGAAACCAGCTTTGCTCTTCTCTGTTACGATAGGATCATCAAGACTACCGTAAAGATAGGAAGATAACTGACTGATGTAACCGAAAGGATCTTCTTCTCTCAGCTTACCTTCCTTGAACTTCCTGAAGCTGAAGCTAGAGGCAGACTTAACATCAATCAACATACCATCGATAACGCAGTCACGGTGACCTAAGACACCCTCTACGTTCAGTTGATCTTGCATCCCTTCTACTTTATGCCCAGCAGCCATACACAAACCAATTATGTGGCTTTCAGTAAGGTCACCAAATATAAACTTGTTGAGAGTAGAAGCTGTCAATTTCTCACGGTGGGTTGCCTTGTTGACAGTGTACCAAAGCTTACGTTCACACTTTGTTCCAAGACCAGAAAGACGAAGAGATCCTTTGTCTTCTCTTTTCTTCATTTGACGAATAAGAGATTTACGGACATCTTCCGATACCCACTCAGCGATTTCTTTAGTATATCCCTCACCTGTTTGAAGGACATGGTTTATGTCAACTACAAGAGATTCGATGGATGGCATACTTCTTCTCCAGTGTCGTATACTGCAATTAAATAGCCCAAGTAAGACCAACCGCAGCCATTTACAGCTTCGTCAAGGAAGAGGAGACAATCTTCCATCGTCTCCACTCCTTTCTCTGTAAAGGTCACTGAGTGATCCCTACCATCTTCCTCTACCGTAGTTTCGTACTTAAGAGTAAGTTTTCCCATCTACCAGACCAAAGCCTCATCACGTTCAGGGGCTTCGGCTGCTTCCACAACACCAACGCTTTCTAATGTTACGATATTGACCCGACCTTTGTAGATCGAAACCTTTACCTTAACTTTAGAACCATTCCAGATATTTTGTTCAACGTCCCAAGGCACTGCTACTTTGTTCTCTTGGGATGCCTTCCAATCAACTACATTGGGTGGTCCGTTTACTTGAGGTGTCCCATCGTCATTGGTGAACCTCTTGTGAAGATGTGTGCGCTTGAATGTGTAACCATACAAACCATCTTCTGTTTCTTTGAACATCTCATTACCCAAGATGACATCTGGAATACCGTCAGCTATCATTCTCTTCTTCATGTCCTCATCAAAGACCAGTTGAATTTTATACTGACCGTCAACATCCGTCAAAGGGTATGCTTCGCTACCCATGTCACGGTTACGTTCAAAGACCTGTGCGTACATGGATGTTCCATCATACGTTTTATACACTGTTTTACTCATAGTGATTCTCCTTTTGGAATCTGTCTTATATCACAAATATTAAAACTACGCAATGCGTCAATGTGTCTCATACCAGTTCCTTCCAATATCTGAAGAAACGGCCAATGGACAAAAGACATCAAGATTATCTCTAACTCTGTTCATGCTCTCCTTTTGTATACCAATTAACCTTTCAGCTATTTCCATCGAGGGTACTTCGACCTGTACCTCATCATGTACAATATCGATCAGCTTGAAGTCTAAACCTTCCTTCTCTGCTGCCTTTTTCCACTCCAGCACCCAATGCTTAACAACCACACTCTCTCCGTTCTGAAGCATACCAGCTAGTGTTTTGTGTTCACTGGGAACCTTTACCTTACGTCCGTCAAGACCAGTAAAGTAACCTCTTCTGGCAATGTGTGGGATCTTCTTTTTCTTTAACTCTTTGAGTCCGTCGATAGACTCCAGAAAGTTATTAACAGCACCTTGAGCCTGTGTCCTGTTGACTTTCAAGATGCTTGCTATCTTAGGTATACCGGCACCTAAGAGAAAGGCGTAGATAAATGTCTTAGCCATGTCTCTTGTCACATGCGGGATACCTAAAGCTCTTTTATTCACGTTGTGGATGTCAGTCTCATCTTCTTTCTTACCAGTGACAATAGCATCAACATAAGCACGAGACTGCATGAGGTGTGCCAAGATCCTAAGCTGAATGCCTTCCGCATCTGTACCGACTAGATAATTACCCTCATCCACACACCATAATTTCCTCATAGGGCCATCATACCTGTGCTTCACACTTTCCACTGCAGTCTTAGGATCACCGTGAAAAGCAGACGGGATGTTTGCTTGATTGGGTGCCTGATGTGACATACGTCCTGTCCATGCACCAATATGCATAAAACGACCATGAATGCGACTATCGTCCTTGCACTGTCCTAACCACTCCACAAGGCTTGTTCTACGGCCTTGTAGGGTCAGCCACTCTGACAGTTTATGTGCGCCCTCTGGAGCCGTGTCAGGTAGTGTGTTGAGGTTAGTTTCGCTACAGGTCCACCCGTAGGTCTTGTAGTGTTCACCTTTGTCTTTCATATTCCATATGCCCCTTTGTTTTCTCGACAGGCTCCCAGCCAGCTTCCCATAGTCGTTCTATGCGTTGTTTTGGACTAGACGGTTCAAAGGTCTTGTAGTCAAAACAAACAAGCTCTTCTCCTTGTCTTTCACACTTCGGGTACTTAGCCAAAGCATTCTTAACAGTACCAAACAGAGTACCATCCGTTTTCTCACGGTACTTCAATCTATTAACTTCAACAAGCTTAGGGGGCCAGATCTTTTGAAACTCTTGCTCAAGCTCTGACATCCGCATTTCCATCTCAGATAACATCTCTTGAGCAGTTGACCGATCAAACTTAAATCCAATACCTGTCATTTCCTCGCAGGTCGATGCAATGTCATGTTCAGTACGCATTGCTAATTTCCACTGAGGGTCTTGGATTTCTGATTTGAACTTATTGTAAACTTTAGCTGTGACCTCAACATCGTTAAAGCAATACTCAATCATCTCTTCAGACAAACCACCAGCAAAGTCTGTGAACTCTCCTTTATGTGAACCTAGTCGAATACCCCACGCCTTTAGTGAATGACCGTTAAGAATGTTATAGTCAATAAGGCGGGAAACAACGAGAGTATCAACAACATCACAGGGCTTGATTGTGCCTGATCCCATAAACTTATTAATAACAGGAACATCGAAACCAAGACCATTATGGAAAACCCAAGTTCTAACAGAAGCAGCAAAGTCATTAAACCGAACCTTCTCTGATACATCCTTGTCTAAATTAATAAACTTGTACAGTTTACCTGTCTCAAGATCTTTAGCACAGACAACATAGATGTGTTTTGGATTTAGGCTATCCGTTTCTATATCACAGGCAACTATCTTCATGTTGTCCACTTATTCCTTAAGGTAAAGCTATCAGGACTGAATGACATCTCACCGGCATAGCCCGTAGCTCCTGTGGGACGGTTCTTGGTGATGTAAAGCCGTGTCGTGTTACGGTCATCCTCATCCTCTGCCATGTTGTCCCTCTGAAGCTCTACAACGACACTAGCACGTTGTTCGATCATCTTACAATACTTAACAGCACCGTCATCGTTAGTGTGAGCTATCGTAATCAAACCAACATTCAATTCAGCAGCAAGCTTTGACAACCTAATAGCCATATCAGCTAAGAATGTCTCCTTGCTTTCATCACCGTTCTTGCTGGCTGCTACGTCTTGTATCGGCTCGAACATGATGTACTTACAGCCACAGGCTTGTGACAGATAACGTATCTGATCCAGTAGTAGAAGGGGATCATCTTCATCGTTTAAGTAAAACTGAAACAGCATCTCATCTTTGGTGATCTTAGATATAGCCTCTTGCACAATTTCGTCGTAGCCGTTGTCAACAATAAGGTCTTTCCTTGTCACATTCGCTTGTAGCTCATAGCTGCACAGACCCAACAGACTTCTAAGCTTTGTCTCTTCAAGATGCCAAATGGCAATAGGAACATCAGGGTATTCTGACAGAATGCGATATTGCAGGTAACGCATGAACTCTGTCTTACCAATGCCTGTCTTAGCCTTGAAGACAGTAAAGTGACCCTGCATTAAACCTAATGCCAAATCATCAAAGTCAGGAATACCTGTCTGCACGTACACATGCTCTTCCGCTTTGTTGTACAGATTAAGAAACTGGTTGGTAGTGTTCAACACATTGTCAGGAGTGAACTTCCTAGCTCCCCACCAAGCATTGACAAATTCCTTCGTAGCCCCTGCTTGCAGAAAGTCATTGGCGTCCTTGTACTTGTCATGGATGACACGATAGACTTTGTTAGGGAACATCTTTGCAATCTTATGGGCAACAGCATTACCAGCCTCATCACTGTCAACTGACAATATTATCTTATCAAAACCATTAAGGTACTCTCTGGTCTTTTCCCAAAGCTTACGTGACGGTGTGGCTGACGGTAGAGAAATAAAGGGACAAGGAAATTTAGGGTTGTTACACATCTGGTAGGCAGACATAGCATCAAGCTCACCCTCACAGATAGTGACAATCTTACCTGTTCCAGTATTCCATAAGTTCTGACCAAAGAACTCATCTGTCTTCATGCCTTCAAGAAAGAAACCTTCCTTTGGTAAGACACGGATCTTACGACCACCAGAAGGATAAGGGTAAACATGCTTAATTGGTTTACTTGATCGATCAAGTACAGTTGACACATTAAAGAACTTCATAGTCTCTAACGTAATTCCCCTGCACCCCTCAAAGACCTCTTCTTCGGTACGGGCTGACAACATCATAACTTCTCCTCTTTGGTTGATTGGGTACTCTTCCAAGGCCCAACTTTCGTAACCCTTTTCAGAAGGGTATTTCTTTTCACAACTGTGACACTTACCAGCTTTGCTTTCCGTATTGTAAGAGAAAGCATCTGACGAACCACAATCAGAATAAGGACATTTAACGTGACTTCTCCAAGACATATACAATAGTTCCTTTATCTACTGTTTTCTTTTTTATCTTTAGTTTCGTACTTTAGTATAGGGATTATACCGGTTTAATCTGATTCGGTTGTCACTTGTCAAGAAGAATCTTTGGTCTTACTTTAGGTTTTATTGAATTAGACAAGGCGTCAGTCTTCAGACACTGACCGATAGCATCTCTATCAATGGCGTAAATAGGCTCGTAGAAGTCAGGTAAAGCATCACCGCAAGCTTTATAACTAGGGAAGACCACCTTCGCTTGAAGGTAGTCTCCATTGAGTGTGTAGCTCAAGACAAGGACAGTATAGAACAACATTATAAATAATCCACCACTACACCGGTATTCCAGTTCTTAGCTTCTTTCTCAGCTTCCTCACGGTTAGTGAAGACCCATACCTTAGTGTCGTATGTCCAAGGGTTCTCCTTTCTCACAAAGGTGTACTCGCCTTTCTCAATCTCTATTTGAACAACATATCTACCCACCTTCTTTCTCCTTATCTAAACCAGCCTTTACTAATTCAATAAAACCTACGTTAAAGATAGCCATAAAGGTTTCTGGATCACACTCTACTTGTAGTGTGGCACTACCATCCTCATGCTCTTCTATGTCTGTCACTTTGATTATGTCACTCTTCATGGTTTACTCCTATACACGGCAGTAAGATAGACAGCTTACAGTACTTAGGGTACTCGTCATATGTCATAGCTATCAGTACTGGTGGCGCAGCTATCAGTAACGCTACAATAGCTGACGCCTTGATTGCACCATTAATGTTACCTCTCATTAGCAATCTCCTCTGTCAATGCCATCCAAGATACAGGAAACAAATCCTTCATCTCATAATAAATACTCCAAGCTACTAACTGTGTTTCATACTGTGTATCAGACTTACAACGTAAGTTACACATATCAGCAAATGCATCTAAGCTACCTGACCAGTACCACTCAGTCATCATAGACTGTGGCAGTACCATACGTGCTTGCTCTGGGCATACACCTAAGTCTAGTAGGTACTCATACTCTGTCAATGCAATCTCGTTAAACCCGTTGTCAGATACAGTTACTATTCCAGCACTGCCCTGCTTCTTGTCAGCACTACGCCCACGCCACTCAGTAGGCTCATAGAACTCAGGCTCACTATCCGTGTATCTTCTTGATATTTCGTTCCAACGCAGAAATTTATGTTTGACTAGCTGCCTAGCTACAAAGACTGGTGCCTTGATGTGGAATGATGCAAAGCAATGTCCAAAAGGTGACATGTGTTTATGCTTGGCTAAGTACTTGATAAGTTTCTTATCCTTATCTTTCATGTGTTGCTTGAAGCTATAGGCATCTGATTCCTCATAGTCCCACTCACTCTCCTTACCAAAGCTTACACGGGCTGCATTAACTACAGTCAGGTCATTACCCATGCTGCCTTTGTATGTTACTTCAATCATTGTTTATTCTCCAATTCCCATAGTGCAGATCTTACTTCCCAGTACTCTACACCAAGTATGTTACATATTTCCATTGGGTGCATACCCTGCTTACTTAAGCTAACTGCCTTTAGCTTCTGTGTCACTAATAGTTCAGGTGTTATTATTACCACGGTGGCTCTCCATTAAGGTCTAGTTCAGGTCTGTTATAATAGTCTTTAGATAAATGTAAGGTCCTCGTTTCACTGCGTAGCTGTGCTACTATAAAATCTTCCTCTATATTCACTTCATCCTCAGTAGGTATCATAATACCTAACATGCGTAATTCCCTCTCTAGGTCTTGGTTCATAGCTCTGCTCCCATGCAAAAGATGTGTCTACCGCCTAC
>VMHT01188528.1_pt1 | contig 10397 bp, 18 predicted proteins | sample 4693611 | NCBI WGS metagenome assembly VMHT01 (sample SAMN12280063, study PRJNA550983) | marine metagenome | isolation source: seawater sampled from same location over 5 years 0.02-0.2 micron viral filtrate | place: USA: collected off the coast of southern California halfway between the port... ...
CCAGTGGACTGGGTGCTTGACTACAAAGATTCATTTGTATTCACCCGCTCTGATAAAATGATTGCTTCCTGGTTTGTCTCTGCTTATAAAGACTCGGTGATCGTTGATACTTGGTATCAAGAGATGGTCAAGTTCTGGACCTATCGTATTGCTGAGACTGATCAATATGAACAGCAGTATGGTTGGATTCACGGATTATTCCGACACTGTTATTCTGGTAGTCCTGAGTTTAGAAAGGTCGTAGATGGATGGGATAAGATTGATTGTACATCTGATGGAAACAGCAGAGGTAATGGTCCCCACCTCTTTGCCCCTTACCGGAAGTATTTTTACTCACCAATATCAGAGGAGATTTCTAGGCGTATAGATAGTAAAGTGGACCCAGTTTATAAACTATCTTATAAGGCAGGGACTGACTGGAGAGCACCAGAAGCAAGAGGTATTCATCCCACAGATCAAAAGATCACGATGGATTACCCCACCAATAGTGAATTACATTATCTACTTAGTACTATAAAATGACACATAAATCATTGGTTACCGGTGGAGCAGGTTTCATCGGATCACATATTGTAGACCGACTCTTAGAACTAGGACACGAAGTCGTCGTCATTGATAACGAATCCTCTGATGGTCATGATGATTATCATTGGAATCTTCATGGGAAGGTCCAGAATCATAAGAAAGACATTCGTGACTACGAAGGAATCAAGCATCTATTTACCGGTGTTGATTATGTCTTCCACCTTGCCGCTAAGGCATCAGTTCAAGCATCTGTTGATGACCCCCTACCAACTATCTCAACACAGGTAATGGGAACTGCTAACGTGCTTGAAGCAGCACGTCAGGCAGGAGTAGAGAAGTTTGTATACTCCTCTACCAGTGCTTGTTATGGAAATAACAATCCTATTCCAAACGTAGAAACAATGAGGGAAGACCCCCTCAATGCTTATGCTATTGGTAAACTATCTGGTGAGCAACTCGTCCGTGCTTACTTTCACCTCTATGGTATGAAGACGGTAGCATTCCGTTATACCAATGTGTATGGTGATCGTGCTCGTCACGTCGGTACCTATGCTCCTGCTGTGAGTAAGTTCCTGAAGATGAGAGAAGAGGGTGATGCCCTGACTATCTTTGGTGATGGTTATCAGCGTCGTGACTTTATTCATGTAGCAGATGTTGTCTCTGCTAACTGCTGTATCACTTACGAAGAGTTGGATCAGTGGGGAGAGACCTATAACATTGGTTATGGTAAGAACTGGAGCATCCAAGAGATTGCTGATGCTATCTGTGAAGAACAAATCCATCTATCTGCTCGCCCTGGTGAGATGAGAGAGACTCTTGCTGATATTGGTAAAGCAAAAGCAGAGTTGACTTGGAAACCAAAAGTTGATATCATGGACTGGATTAGGACTAAAATCTAATGCCCCAACCACAAACAGATTCTTCTGAGTGGTTCCGTAAAGGAACTCAGGAGAATAATGAAATAGGAGTATTTGTTTTTGGTGGATGTGCTTTAAAGGCAGGTGGTATCTTGCCTTTTGAATTCTTAGGAGTTATGGAAAAGCACTATCCACATGCTGACGTATACTTCTATGTTGATAAAAATCGTATCTGGTATCATCAAGGGATTGATGGTATCTCCATTAACATCCCCGGTACTGGTGAATATCTTTCTGAGAAAGTTGAGCAGTACAAGAAAACAGTATTTTTAGGTGGGTCTGCTGGTGGATATGCTGCTATGCTATTCGCTGGTCTTGCTCGTGCCGATCATTGTATTGCCTTCAATCCACAAACAGATCTTGATGATTGTGAATCCAATCCTGAGATTGCTGCTAAGTATGATTTTACAAAAGCAGACAGGGATTATATGGATGTGACTCGCTGGATACGACCTCTGACTCAATACTATGTCTTTAGTAGAGACACTGGAGACTCTGATTGGATTCATCGTAGACACCAAACTCGTCGTCTCATTCCAATGAATAAGCACAACATATATCTCCATAGTATCAATGCTGGTATGAAGGAGTTGAGAGACAATGGGAGACTTATGAAAATTCTAGATCGTTTTATCTGATGCCTGTTTATACAAAAGATAACCAGAAGGTTCTATTCATTCATGTCCCTAAGACAGCAGGATCTTCTGTAAACAAACTATTCACCCAGAATGGTTATGAGATTTCTTACTACTCCGAGAGTAGTAACTACCGACACAAGGGTCTATGTGGTCCTCAGCATATCGACAGAGAGTTGATTCTTGAGGAGTTTGACTTAGACACCTTTGATTATATCTTCTCAATCTACAGAGACCCAGCAGACAGGTTGCTCTCTGAGTTTACCTGGGCACCGTGGGGACTGATAGGTAGAGATGAGTATACCCCCGAGTCCTTTGAGACTTGGTGTCCTCTTATCTTTGATGCTTGGAGGAAACAAAAGTATCGATTTGATAATCATATTCGCCCTCAATGTGAATTTTATATTGATGATACTGATGTGTATGACTTTGATAACATCGATACACTTGGGGAAAAACTAAAAGATAAAATAGGACTAGATAACATAGAACTCCCGTATGAAAGGTCTTCCCGAAGAGATGACCGTGAATACATCATCTACGAAAACACATTTGAAATCATTAAAGAATTTTACAAAGGAGACTATCAATGGCTAGAGGAATCTCACCTACAGTAAAAGTAAAGGATAAGAATAAGTCCAAGTATAAACTGGATGGTCTTCCCCGTATCTACTATATTAATCTTGATGATCATGAGGGTCGTAGGAAATATATGGAAGAGACATTTGAGGAATGGGGAGTCACAAACTATGAGCGTATCTCTGCTCATGATGGTCGTGGCGACAACGACCTCTCAGAGGTTCTCAAAGGCACCTATCCCAAGCAGATGACCTCTGGTGAGGTAGGTTGTACTGTATCCCATCTGAAGGCGATGAAGCATTGGTTAGAGAACACCGATGAGTCAGAAGATATGCTCCTGGTTATGGAGGATGATTGTGATATCACAACAGCAGCACACTGGGGATTCACTTGGAAGGAGTTTATTGGTAGCGCTCCATACCATTTTGACTGTATTCAGTTAGCAATCATTAACCCAGCGGAACTTCATGTTAAGATGCATTTACGTTTCGTGAACGATTTCTCCACAGCGTGCTATATTATAAGGAGGCACCATGCTGAGAAGTTAGTTAAACTTCATTGTCGTGGTGATAAGTATAAACTAGACCAAGATATCAAACCCAGAGCAGTTGCTGATGATTTGATTTACAACTCAGGTCTCACATTTGCTATTCCATTGTTTAATTACAAGTTGGCATTTGGTTCTAGTATCCATAACAACCATATAAATACATTTCATAAATCGAGTCATGAAGGTATGTGGGAGTTCTGGAAAAGATCTGCCCCTGCTATCGAAGATTGGAAAAAGTTTTTTGACTATGATCCATACTTCGGCACTCTTCCCCCCGGTCTTGTCGCTAAGGTTCAAGCACAACAAGACCAAAAGAATAAGTCTTCTTGACTTTTCTTTACATTTCCTATATAATTGGGAAGTAAACCAATGGAGGATTAATTGACCGTAACAACTGAAGACGGCGGACGCCAAAACATGTTTGCCCGTGAACCACAAATGTACATTGACCCAACTATTGAGGAACAAATTATGCGTGAAGAATACCAGACCCATAACGAGAAGGCTGAAAAACTCAACGGTCGCTTTGCTATGATGGGAATTATTGCTGCTCTCGGTGCCTATGCCGTAACCGGTCAGATTATTCCGGGGATTTGGTGAGGTGAGTAACCCCAACCAACTCTGGGAAGACATCGATAAACTTAATGCCCTCTATGAAGAGTTGTGTTGGGACCCGGATGATGTCTTGGAGTTCACCCACGATGGCAAACAAGTCATCATCAGAAACAAAACAATTGAAGATTGAATGGTGGGGGCAATGACCCCCTATTTTTTTGAGCAGAAATACTCAACTTTTTAGTATTGACGACGTTTTTCAATTCTGCTATAATACATACGTTACGGAAACAAGATATTCCGTAATATTTCTTAATCTAATTCGGAGTTATTAATGACAGCTACACTAGCTAGACAGCAAAGTGGTAGCACATGGGAAACTTTCTGTGATTGGGTCACCTCTACCAACAACCGTCTCTATGTCGGTTGGTTCGGTACACTGATGATCCCCACGCTTCTCGCCGCTACTATCTGCTTTATCGTTGCCTTCGTGGCAGCACCTCCCGTCGATATCGATGGTATTCGGGAACCAGTTGCTGGTTCACTACTATACGGAAACAACATCATCTCAGGTGCCGTTGTTCCTAGTTCCAACGCAATTGGTCTCCACTTCTATCCCATCTGGGAGGCAGCCTCACTCGATGAATGGTTGTACAATGGTGGACCTTATCAATTGGTTGTATTCCACTTCCTCATCGGCATCTTTGCCTATATGGGACGCGAGTGGGAACTTTCTTACCGTCTCGGTATGCGCCCCTGGATTTGCGTTGCTTACAGCGCTCCTGTTGCCGCTGCTTCTGCAGTATTCCTTGTCTATCCTTTCGGTCAAGGTTCCTTCTCTGACGGAATGCCTCTCGGAATCTCAGGCACGTTCAACTACATGCTTGTTTTCCAGGCTGAGCACAACATTCTTATGCATCCCTTCCACATGCTTGGCGTGGCTGGTGTATTTGGTGGTTCTCTCTTTTCTGCTATGCACGGAAGTCTGGTCACATCTAGTCTTGTTAGAGAGACAACTGAGACCGAGTCACAGAACTATGGATATAAGTTTGGACAAGAGGAAGAGACTTATAACATCGTAGCCGCACATGGTTACTTTGGTCGTCTAATCTTCCAGTACGCTTCGTTCAACAACTCCCGTTCACTACACTTCTTCCTCGCAGCATGGCCTGTGGTTGGTATCTGGTTCACTGCCCTTGGTGTTAGCACCATGGCATTCAACCTCAACGGTTTCAACTTCAACCAGTCAATTGTTGAGAGTCAGGGACGTGTAATTAACACCTGGGCAGACGTTCTAAACCGTGCTGGTCTCGGAATGGAAGTCATGCATGAACGTAATGCTCACAACTTCCCATTGGATCTTGCTGCTGCTGAGAGCACACCTATCGCTCTTACCGCACCTACTATCGGTTGATAGATAACACAATCCAATAAGAAAAGGGTCTCATTGAGACCCTTTTTTTTGTGTAAAAATAGGCATTAATATTCGTATCAAAAATGTGTTAAAACCAACACATAAAATATACATAGTAAGGTCATTGAGGAAAAAAACTATTTGAAAATCGCCCTACTTGATGTCTTTATGGTACGTTTTATGCACAACCTAATACATTTCAATCAACTCGCTGGTTGGAAAAAAATTACTGATATGGAGAAACTGAATAGTATCTCCGAAGAAACAGACCGTATTAATGACTATTATAATTGCTTAATAGAATGTGACTCAAACCAATCTGCATGTAAGAGGATTTGCAAGGAGGTCCTAATGGATTGAAATCCATCTCAAAGAATTTAAACGAGATCCAATCGGGTCTCTTTTTTTTGAGCAAAAATTCTCATTGCTTATAATTGTAAAGTAATGTAAACTATATACATTGATTAAAATCATTTCTATGACAACTTCAACTATTACAACACAACAAGGGAGGGGATGGTTTGACTTACTCGATGACTGGCTTAAGCGGGATCGCTTTGTATTCGTTGGTTGGTCTGGCATACTTCTTTTTCCCACTGCCTATCTTGCAATTGGTGGTTGGCTCACTGGAACCACATTCGTAACATCTTGGTATACACATGGTCTTGCTAGTTCGTATCTTGAGGGTGCTAACTTCCTTACTTCTGCAGTTTCTACTCCTGCAGATAGTATGGGACATAGTCTCCTTCTTCTTTGGGGTCCTGAGGCACAGGGGGACTTCGTCAGGTGGTGTCAACTTGGAGGGATTTGGGCCTTTGTTGCTCTCCACGGTGCATTTGCCCTCATTGGTTTCATGCTCCGACAGTTTGAAATTTCTCGTCTCGTAGGTATCCGTCCTTATAATGCGATTGCTTTCTCTGGTCCTATCGCTGTCTTTGTCAGTGTATTCCTCATTTATCCTCTCGGACAATCCAGTTGGTTCTTTGCGCCGAGCTTTGGTGTGGCGGCGATCTTTCGCTTCCTACTGTTCTTGCAAGGATTCCATAACTGGACCCTCAACCCCTTCCATATGATGGGTGTTGCTGGTATACTTGGAGGAGCACTGCTATCCGCAATTCACGGAGTTACTGTTGAAAATACACTCTACGAAGATGGCGAACAAGCAAATACTTTCAAAGCTTTTGATACTACGCAAGAGGAGGAGACTTACTCGATGGTTACTGCGAACCGTTTCTGGTCACAGATCTTCGGTATTGCTTTTAGTAACAAGCGTTGGTTGCATTTCTTTATGCTATTTGTTCCCGTCATGGGTCTCTGGGTCAGTTCTATCGGTATTATTGGACTCGCTCTTAATCTACGTGCTTACGACTTTGTATCTCAAGAGATTCGTGCGGCAGAGGATCCAGAGTTTGAAACTTTCTATACCAAAAACATTCTTTTGAATGAAGGACTCCGTGCCTGGTTAGCACCTGTTGATCAACCTCATGAGAACTTTGTGTTCCCTGAAGAGGTACTTCCACGCGGTAACGCACTCTAAACACACTTATTATGTCTTGCAATCTTAGAACTAAAATTTTAGAAGGTCTTATTGCTGATGCTACAGGCAACATTGCCAAGGCAAAAGCAAATGTAGAAGTTTACCTCCACAATCCTGTGGGCATTGGTGAACATCCTGATATCGTGGGCGCTATTCAAGAACAACTTGATCTTATTGCTCACGAGGAAGACCGACTATCAGTCATTCAAAAATACTTTAGTGATCATGAATAACCTTAGTTTGTTAGTCATTCGTTTATCTGTGGGGATCTTTTTGATCCACCACGGATATGAAAAACTAGACAACATAGGAAACTTTGCGGACGCCTTCGTGCGTCCTCTTGGTTTGCCTTTCCCCATCACCTTGTCCTATGTCGCTGCATTCAGTGAGATAGTTGGCAGTTGGTTGTTGATAACTGGTCTACTCACACGACTAGGAGCAACAGCTATTATGGGCACGATGAGCGTTGCAATCTACCACGCAATATCTATTAACGGATTTAATATATACCTTTTAGAACTACTTGCTTTATATTTCGGAGCTGCTACTTCTATCTTATTAGCAGGTTCCGGTAAGTTTTCCTTCGACTATCTAATATGGAATCGATTTTCATCTTCTTCTACTTCGTGGCGTTCGCTCTTATTGCGGGTGGCGCTTTCGCAATGATGTGGGGTAACATCATGTCTATAAATATGGACATGAACCGTGACCCCAAGCAAACCTATTGGGGGGCTCGTCCCCGTAAGCATCCTGAAGCTCCTGCACTTGGAGAAGAGGTCATGTATGTTGACCTCACTCGTGAAAAACTGGAGCAGATTTACGAGGAAGACAATTAATAACTGGCACAATGACCCCCTTGAAGGGGGTCTTTTTTATGCTATAATTTGAAGAGATACAAACCTTTCTAATGACCTTCAAAATCAACAAGCGTAAGTCAAAAGGAATCACAAAACAACATTATAAAGTAGCAAAGTCGCTCAAAGATTTTGCTGATGATAACGATTTCACTTTTGTCCCTTGGGAAAATCCACTCACTCAGCGTCGTACTTGGACTTCACTTGTGGGTTTTGAACCAGACCCCGTCTTGGGTGATTCTTATGATAAGTTCAACCTTGTCTTAGAGCATGATAAAAATGGTAAAGTTGATATGATCACTTACAGTGAGGTTGATGGTCTCAGCATTACTGCCTATGTAGATAATGTTCATGAGTTTTTGGATGCTCTCGGTGAGAAGAGATGGTTGTCTGATGACTTTGAGGATTGGAGATGGAATCAAACTCCTGGTTCCCTAGCAAGCAAAATTGGTTCTTTGCCCGGAATTGATCAGGATCCTGATGAGGTTTCGGATCCAATCAACGTCTCTTTTGGACGTAACTCAGGTTACGCTTGAATAACTTTATACATAGATCAAAACTAATGGTTACTATGGAAACTCTCTATCCGGGTAAACGTTTTAGGTATGAACGTATGGATCCACCGGAGGCACGATGCCCCCATTGTGGAAGGCAATACGAGGACTGCTCTCACGTAAACAACTTCGAGAGAGCAGAAGCACGTAAACGTTGTAAGGAACAGAATGAGCGAGCATAAAGGTTATTATGATAAGTGGTATAAGATTTGGAGCGAGTGCTCTGACGAAGTCTTAGACGCCACAGCATTGATTAGAGTCATGGAATGTACCAATGGTTGTGTCCAATGGGCATTCCGTGATAAGGATGAGAAAGCACTCCCTATTGAACAGACTAGGGAGTGTATGAAAGTTTCTATGGGGGCAATCAAGTCCAAGGTTCTCCCTCTCCCATATGGTGGAGAGGTAAGGATGCCTGTGGATGCAATTCCTCTCATGGATACAGCACGGGATCTTTATCAAAAGATGAAGACTGATGACCCCGAAGCATACGATGAATTCTATGCTTTATCAAAGGCACATTTTAAAGTCTTAGGTAAGGATAGGATTGATGAGAAGTTCCAATTCTTCTCAAAATATTTTGAGGAAATCTTTACTAAATATTGGATAGAAAAAGGATTGGACTACATCTATTATGTCGGTGAATTTGACGGACAGAGCACGTAGAGTTTATGAGATTGCTGGTATGAATGTAGAACCATCCATGCTTTGCCGTATCATTCGTGCAGCAATGATTGAATCTAGAGATGCTTCTGGAAAGGTAAATCTCATTAGTCTTTATGACTTGACAAATGAGTTAGATAGGGAGTAAAATAGTATTAGTTACGCTAATAATATGACTCTTTGGGTAAAGATGGCATCTGCTTTTTATAATAAAGATGCTGAAGTAGCAGAAAGAATGGGAATTGAAAACTTCTTTGCCTATGCTGCTGCTAATATGCTGGACTCAATCTCCGAAAATATCACCGACGAGGATACAAAAAATTATTTAATTGATCAAGCAAACCTCGCTAGAAAAAAACAGCAAGCAAGATGAATTACTATTACACCTTTGTAACTTTATTATTTGTGCTAGTTGTAGCAAGTATTTTAGATCCAAAGGTGCCTTATTATATTAGTCTTCAAGTACAACTTGCCATCTTCGGTATCAAAAAATTATACCTGATGGCAGTTCTTCATCCAAGAAATATTTTTACTACTTGGAGGATTAATAGAAGAATTAAAAAACTAACAAAGCAATTACAAGAGGAAATTGAAGATGGAGATTCTACTTAGTTGTGTATCTGCCTGGCAGATTTCAACTAGAGTTATTCAGAATACCAATCTTCCCTATGAAATTCGTCTTGAAATTATAAGGACACTTGATGATTACTCAGGCAATCAATGTTCTTTTAATCATATAAAGGGGTATCCATATGGGAATGTTTGATTATTTTAAGTCATCCAAGGACATTGGAAAACTTACCGACAGGGGATGTCAATCTAAAGAGTTTGACTACCATGGGGGTACCATGTCTTTTTATTGGGTAGATCCCAATGGTCTTCTATGGACTCCAGATTATAACGGAACAACGGCAATAGAGTATATTGATAGCGATGAACCTATTTGGAGGAGAATAAAATACACTCCGACTGGAGTACATGGAAGATTTCAGAGAGTGTATAAAACAGATTACGTTACAATATACACCTGTGATACACATGAGAATGGATATACTGAGTACATAGATTGTAGATTACATTTTGTTGATGGTATTCTTGAAGATTTTAAATACCTCAATACCCAACTCCATATTGACTAATTCTACTCCTGTATAAATAATTCACATATAGAATTAGTTTGCTCCCAATGGATCTTTTTTCATACATTAATCTAAAAGAAGCATACAAGGAAATGTATGCTCCTGTCAAACAAGAACTAGCATTTGAAGAGGTTGAAGCTTGGGTGCTCTCTTTAGTAGAAGAAGGTGCTGACTTTTCTGAGTTTACTTGGGAAGAAGCATCATATGCTTATCAGGAATATATTTCCGAGAAGAAGAAGGATGATCCCCTTGACATGGCGTCTCATTCAGGATTAGCCAAAAATAAACCAGGGAATGAGGGTAAAACGGGAAGAGATTTGGTAGGTACGGGTGTTACGCCTGGTTCAACAGAAGATAGAGCACAGCAGAACCGGGGCAGGGCAACAACAGCACCGGGTGGTCGTCAGTACGGTCTTCCAACTTCTAATCCAACTTCTAAAGATAAAGATAAATCTTCAGGAGCAACTTATAATCA
>VMHT01199952.1_pt1 | contig 10397 bp, 17 predicted proteins | sample 4693611 | NCBI WGS metagenome assembly VMHT01 (sample SAMN12280063, study PRJNA550983) | marine metagenome | isolation source: seawater sampled from same location over 5 years 0.02-0.2 micron viral filtrate | place: USA: collected off the coast of southern California halfway between the port... ...
ATTCTTAATTGCAAAGATTACATAATTATTTTCATTCAGTTCAGAAAACTTCATCAATCATTTTATTCTGTATTATCTAGGTAGGTTATGCAGTGACAGTAATTGTACCAGCAGCAGTTCCAACACCAGCAGCGTTAGTAATTGTAGACACGGTACTTGTACCAGCATCCTTAATTGTTCCACCGTTAAGTGCAACTGCGTTTGTACCTATTGATAGTACGTCACCATCATCAGTTGCGGCATTACCAGCAGCAATTGTGAGTGAGAATACCAATTCGTTACTGCCTGTGCCTGAGGCATATGACAATGTGTGATTGGCATTTGTATCGTTGACAACTGTAAGTTGTGGTGTACCTGTTACATCAACTTCTTCGTTGAATCTTACTCTTACCTGTAGTGTTCCACCATCTGACTTATCAAATGCTGTTGTGATGAACTCAATCTCGGTAATGTCTGCACTTCCTATACTTGTAGCGAGTTCTCCGATTGCAACCAGAATTTCTGGATCTGCATTAGGATTATCGTTACCTGTTAATGCACCATTTTCTAACACCCAACCAGACTTGGTAGCGTAAACTAACTTCTTCTGTTCGTCGGTCAGAAACTTAGGCTTTGACTCGTCTGAGTCTGTTGCTCCCCAAAGAGGCATGGGCTTTTCTCCAATTTAAGACTATTTTCTAGTTTTATTTATTCAAGTAGTGCTTTCTCTAGTGCTTCGACTAGTTGATCGTCTACTTTATTACCTGATTTAGCTGCGGCTTTCTTAAGTAATCCAATAACAAACTTCTTGAGTTGGTCTTCCAGATCATCTGGAATCTTGTCCACTGCTGCGTCAATGATCTTGATGGCGAATGGGAGTAAAAATTTAGTCATAATTAAACTTGCATATATCTTCTCTATATATACGACTTATTTTGTCTTATTTATTTGATGTTTTTTCAATTAGATACTTTTCTTTTGCTCCTGCTTTTTCAGCAGCATATAAAGCGAATGATTTAGTAGCAACTAATGACAGTATGTGTTTGATGTTGTCACTATCGTTCTTATCAAGAGGCCCTGCTAAACCGACAAGAGCACCCATAACGATGCCTAGTTCAGCAAGTACAACAATAAAGATTAACTTTAATGCCCACTGTCCTGAGTTAAAGAACCTACTGATTTGATCTCCAACAAATTTTTTCATTTTAATCCTATCCGTTTGAAAGTGTACCGTTTGCTCTTCTTATCTCTCTCAACTCTTCAAAGTCTTTCTTCTTAGTACCACCATCATACTCCCAAGCATACCCTTCGGTAATCATCTGTTCGTTCAACGATACCTCGCTTTCGCCAACATATAACCAGCCAAGAAGCCTACCGTACTTACCCATACCACCTTTGAGTTCGGTTCTAATAGTAAGTTCATCTTCTCCTTTAATAGTTTCTTCTAGATGTTTCTTCATCCATGCAGTAGCATCAAGTCCTAATGCTTTCTCTTCCAAGTCTCTCGTCCTCTTCTCAGGCGTATCGACTCCAGCTATACGGACTCTTTCTTTTTTTGCAAGATCAAAACCTAGATCTATAGTTACGTCTATTGTATCTCCGTCAACTACCCTGTTGATCTTCGTCACTCGGAAGTTGTAACAACTCTTCCGACTGGGTGGCACCATAGCTCCCATAATTAAACTCCATAAGTGCCTTATTTATAGAATCTTCTGCTGGAGTTTTATCCTTCATTCTATGTTCTCTTATTGCATTGTAATATGCCTCATAAATATCATCATAAAACTGGTCTCTATCATCAATGGGACTTGCCATGACTGGCGTGGTCATCATGAGAGTCAGTAAGATCGTTCGGAAAATAGTAATCATATCTAATAATATAGTATATAATTGCAGATACGGCAAGACAGAGAAATATAACCATGAGAACTACAGACCATACTACATCCCCTGTCCATCCCATTTAATCCCTCTGTCTCCAATCATCGCTACGATCTGGTTTGAACCAATTTACTATTTCATCTGGTGAACCGAAACCCCTTTTGTGATTACTTGAATCGGGGTCTCCTATGTTCAAGTTATTCAGAAAAGAATCGTTCGGGTTCTGCGTCATTCTTCTCGCTGTGTTTAGCATACCCCTTGCTGATGTGTTTGCTTTTGCTAATTTCTGGGCCCATATCATATCATTCATACTCACTTCTGTTCCTGATGCAATGTCTTTGCAGATGCCTTCTAACCGAAGACGGTATTGAGTAGATAACATTTACTAATAGTATTGATAAGTTTATACTATGTAGTCATAGTCAACTTATCAGAGCCATCGCATGTTGTAATTCCCTTGCATGTTTGAGTTCATCTTGAGCAATCTCCATAATCTTTTCATCTTCTGGATGATATGCACTATACTTCACATAAGTTTCATAAGCATGCTTCTCAATTTTCATGTTGATGTCATAAGCGTTCTTAGGACTAGAAAGATAGTACCCAACCATAATCCAATAATAAAGTAAAACAAGATGTTTGGCAAAGAAGCGGTCAATCCAATACCTGTTACCTTCTCTAAGCTCCATTTCTTCCAAGTGTTCAGTTTCATTGAGTGCCTGATAGAAGTGTTCTTTCATCAAGTATATATGATCCTCTCCTCGTAATCCAAGTGACTCACGGAAATGTAACACACTGATAAATGAGAAGTATGGTGCCCTGGCAATGACTTCCAGAACCCAGAACCTTTGAAAATCTCTACCTCTGTAAAGAAAATCTAAGATATAAATCGTTACATCTAGAACTAATGTGTTAAATTTTTTCATACAAGTATAGGGTGTGACCAAGCGTAGTGTGGATAGAACCATAGTGCGGTTCCGATAGTTATAAAAATAAGCAAGGTTGATGTGATAGGAAGGTCTTTCATTTGATCTCCGTAATTTTATCCAAAGAAAAAGGATGCACCTGTAGATAAGGTACATCCTCTCTTGCAAATTTTACTGCTTCAAAAGCGTCTGTGGCATATTCGCCAATTTCGTGATACTCATTTAGTTGGTCGTGCCAACCAAGTGTGTAGTGGGACATGATAGTTTCAACTCCAGTACATTATTATTTATAATAACACACTAGGTATAAATACGCACTTATGTCAGGGTCTCCGAACCTCCAATGTTAAGATTTTGTGATGATAATTCATACATCTTTTCATGTATTGTCTTCTCTTTCTGTGGCACACCATCATAGGGGTATGGAATTTCTGGTGATTGACCAAACCAGTCATCTATTATTGGCGGCGTTGACCCCAACAACCCTGATGGCATCTCTGAATATAAATCATATCCGTACACAAATTCTTTTGGTTCTACTCTGTTTACCATTCTTGGTAACTGAAGTAATCCCTTAAATGGGTTGCCTATCTTTCTTATTATATCCATAAACCCCATAAAGATTTAAAAATATTTAGTTTACTACCTTAGATTATAGACAGTTTTTGTTGATTTGACAACTAAGATATTGAGTATCCTACAGGTGATCCCAAGACACTAGCGTCTGCTGCAAATATTGCTTCGGTTGATTTCTTTTCTACAAACTCAACAGTGTTGCCTGGCATGGTGAAGGTTCCGATTGTTGTTGATCCACCAACAGAATCGATAACACTTATCAATCTTGCAGTGCCACCATTATTGCAGAGACGAACCACTGTCGCACTACTGAATGTAGAGGCGCCTGCAGCGTCAGTACCACATGCTGCTTGAGCTCCTTTTATGTTAGTAATCATGGTTCTTTAATATCCTCTCTTGTATTTAGAAGACTCATCTTCTGGGTTGATTGTAATGGTGTTCTTACCAGTCATAGGTTTGATTTCCTTTACCTTATCAGGATACTTCTTATCAACCTCCCATAGAAACTCTTCACGCCAATGAGAATACTCATACTCATCTGACACCGTAACAATCTGGCCAGATCTTACTTGAGCATCTCTCTTAGTTTTCAATTGATCTTGTTTGATCTGTGAATATGTTCTCATCTTGCCACCACCTTTTTCTTTTGCCAACTCTCTTCTCGCGGCTATTTGATTCATTTCTTTAAGATTCATAGTGGTCTCCTCTTTTCTAAGTTTAATGATTTCTGCGTTTGCTTTGTTCCTTGTTAACTCTTTTTTACTTGCTCTAGTTGCCTTTCTACCTTGTTTACTTCCTTTTTTCTGGCCCCTCTTCCTTTTTGTAACGTTTGCAACTCTTGGGGAACTACCACCTGACAGAAGTTTTGGTTTATCATCTTCTATAGGCGTAACATCAATAGTTCGTTCTGATGCTGGTCTAGAGTCTTGTTGAAACTTCGTAAAACTTTTCGTTGGTGTGCTTGGCTGTGATTTTACAATGGATGATGAGTTGTTTTTCTTTTTTTTATTCTGTTTTCTCTTTCCTCCTGATGATGCAGTTGTTCTAGTAGACCATCCTGCCCTTAATCTTTCCTGAGTTTGTTTATCATCTTCGCTCTGGTTGACATTTGATTTCTTAGGTGTGTTATTCCTTCGGTTCTCTATCTCTTTGTCCTGTTCATCAGAACTTTGCGTATTCCTTACTCTCTGATTAAGCATATCCATGCCTGTTTCAGAGGGTTCCTTATCACCAGTGATTTTTGTTTTTTTAGTTTTAGGTTTCTCTTTACTCTTTCCTCCTGATGATGCACCCTTATACTCTGCTCCTGTGGTAACATTTTTTTCAACCTCTTTCTTTACTTTTTTTTCAGCTTCCTTTTTTGTTTCCCCTGTAGCTTTACTTCTAGACGTACTTATATTTTGCTGCCTTTCCTTTTCAGCTGATTTACCAGTGTCACCTGTTACTTTTCTACCTTGCTCTGTTCTACCTGTTGGCTCTACTCCAATTGATTTTTGGAATCTTTCTTTACCTACGTTTAGAAGTTTTCCACCAAGAGTCTTTCTTGATTTAGGATTAATTCTTTCAGCAGGGGCATTGATTGCACCAGCTACTGCTGCTTGTCCAACACCAGTCATAGCTCTCAAACCAGTTCCCATACCGCCTTGACCAGTATCAGTTCTTTCCTTATCAGGTTTATATTGTAATAGTTCTTTACCAGCGCCCGCTAAAGCCCTACCAGTTTTTCTGCCAGCGGAACTACTTGCAAATTTCTTAGCTCTTGTTTTATTTCTAGCTATCGTTCCAGCAACACCACCACCCCTATTTTTGAAGCGGTCATCCACATAGTTCTTATTTCCACTTGCTTTAGCTCTTTTCGCTCTAACATCAGCAGTAGTACCGCCAGCTGGTGGTAAAGAACCAAAGTTTTGATTCAATCCTTTTCCAGATTTGGAACTTGATTTTAAAGAAGAGTCAGCAGCTGCTGTTGGGGAGATCTCATTTCTTTGATCTGATTTATTTTGCCCGCTATTTTTCCTAAGTGATGGGGGTATCGAGGTTTGATAACCACCAACCGCCATCTCACGAAGACTGGATATACCATATCTAAATTTATCAAAGGATTTCATTACTTCTTGATAGCTTTGTGTGCCTTAGAAATTGAACTTGCGTATTTTTCTACTGTCTCTTCTGAGATAGCTTCTTCTGTTTTCTCTTCTGGTTTTGAGAATACAACTGGACTCTTGACGTTGAAACCTTCATTCTTAGGACGGCAATCGTTAACCATCTTACCACCTTTCTTCTTCATTCCAACTTTCTTATGAGTATCCCAGCAGTCAACCTCATCTATTTGTTCTGCTTCCTCTTTCATATCCTTACCTTTCTTCTTACCCATTGCCTTACCTATGGCATCTCTCTTGTTCTTGATGTAAGAATCTGAATCATCTACGTCACCATCATTGTCCACATCCTCATCTTCCTTACCAACTGGATCTAATTTTTTCTCTTTCTTTTTCTCTTCCAATTCAACTACATCAAATGAAGCACCGTACATTTCTCCTAGTGTGTCAAGGTTTGCAGCAACTTGATCCCAAAGTCTACTTGCTAACTTATCGTCTGGATTACCTAATGGTTCTGTTTTTACTACGTCTACTACCTCAGTAGTACTACCATCCAAATGAGTGATTGCAACATCTTCTGTTGTAGTGGTAGTAGTAGTTGTTGGTTTTTTCTTCGGAGCAATTATCTTTCTAACAGTATTCGCAGCGTTTAAGGCAGTAGCAGCGCCTAAAACCGCACCTACAATTTCTTGTACCTGTTCTGGTTTACTCTCCTCTTCCTTTTTGTAAATTGAAGAATATGCTTTAGTTAAATCGTCAGTCATGGTAGTAAATTTTAAACAGAATCCTTTGTCTATCCTTATTTATCCCTTTCCAACTTTGTAAGGTATAGATGTGTCGTTGTACTTTGTTCCAGGCCCACTGGCAGGGTCGTTAGGGTTCTTTACTTTCTTACCATCATAGTAAGATCCAATGGTTATTGGTTTAATATCTGGCTTATTATGAAACTTCTTATCACCTTGGCCTGGAGTCATAGACTGCACATACCTTCTATACTCATCCGTCCCTACATCAAATGCTTCTACCAAATCTCTCAACCATGCCTTAAACATAGTGGACTCTGGGGTCTGCACGATAACATGATTCGCACATCTTCTTGTAATTCTACCTCTGACTCCAGTGTTTACATTCTCTACCAGAGATCCAATCTTGAATATATCCTCTCTTAAGTAAGCAACTCTCAATCCAAAAGGATCTAACTTAGGTGCATGCTCCCATGTCTCTGCTGCAACAGACCCTCTAAGTTGTTCATCAGTTGCTCCCATAGATTTCTGAATGAGATTGAAGAGATTCTTCTTCTCCATATTACCTATGTTGGGAATACCTTTTGCGAATGATTTGAAGTCATCCTTTGCTACTGCATCTCTCATCTTGGATGCAGACATACCTTCAATTCCTTCTGAGTCTGGATCTCTTGCACCAGCAGATATGACTTGAAGATCTTCAAAATCATACAAGTCACCGTTATATTTCTGTGCAAGACTCTGAAACTCAGAGAGTCTATCCTGTCCTACAACTATTGTGACTGCCTTATATCCTAGATTGAAACACGCTTCGAGAACATCAAATATAGTTCTTGCATTTGGATCATCTTTGATTCCCTCTTCATAATCAGGGAACATTTTCTTCATATATTCTACTTTAGCACCAGGCTGTAGTGGATTCTTCTTAGCATCTACAGTACGACTTGGATATATCTTCAAGTCAAATCCCAATCTATCTGCTTCAGATGATGCTTTCTTTAATAATTTTTCGTGTCCTATTGTTGGTGGATTGAATCTACCAAATACTATTACCGCTCCTTCACTCGTGGGAACACCCATAACCTCTGCCGTCTGTTGATCAGCTTCGCCAGGTTCTGGAGCCTTGGTAACACCATCAGTGGGATCTTCCTTTGCTTTTGGTTTTGAAGCAGGGGCAGATTGAACAGGTGCTTTTGGTTTTGCTTTTGGTGCCTCTGGAGTAGCAACCTTAGTTGTTTTAGGATCTTCGGTTGGTGCAGCGCCTTTTCCTCCTGTGTATTGTAATTTACCGTTGACAGTTTTAGCAACAAAATTTCCTTTAGCATCGTACCATCCACCATGACCATCGCCCTTCAAACCTTTGAGCTTGGCCTCTGTGGATGCAGCTGTTTTTACAGCTTCTACAAGAAATTGTCCGAACGACTTCACAGAATTCAGTATACGATTACAGTTTTATTTATTTAAGATAAGAACTTTACTCCAGAGGTGGTAATATATAATGATTTACCAGACCATCCTCCAGCGGCTCTTGTTCTACAAGTTATTGGTATGTTTACAGTCTTAGTCTTATACTTGAATGACATCTTGAAAGACTGAGATGTTCCATCATAGTATCCAGTTACCTTAGAATACTCTGCTGGATTCGCAATCAACATAGATTTCAACATAGTATCGTCAGAAATAGACTTTATACTACTAGATCCAGCAGTTTGTCCTATCAAAAGTTTATATGGACACGGAGTAAATGCCTTACTAGGATCATCATATGTATAAAAGTATATTGTCCTTAACATATATGATAGATTCATTGGGTTTACTAGATAATTTTTAAACCCTTCAATTAAATTATTTCGATATGGATAGTAAAAATCTTTTCCATAAAAATCCAATCCGTCTACAATAAATTGTCTTGCTATTGTAGCGAAAGTATTCCTAGAACCTGACTCACTATATGGTTCATTCTCTATACTTATACTATTCAAAGCACCAGCTGCGTTTTCACTAGTTACATTCCTAGCAGCAGTATTCCAAGCGTTATCAATCATACTTTGAATCGAAGATAGTTGTCCACCATCACCTAACTTACCATAAAAAGCAAAGATGTTTGTGTTGAACTTAGGTGTAGCATCTTTTCCAGATGCTATCTTATTTGAATATCCTTGAAGTGATCCATCACCCAATGTTACAACAACGTCTGATGGATTGTTTGGTGATACATTGCCTGGTTTTGCTTGAGGAGTCCAGTAAACCGCACCCATTCCTTTTCCTTTTATATCTTTTCTTATTGCAATTGCATTGTTTCTTCCAATATTAATATCCCTCTCTGGAGTCTGGTCAGCGTCTATAAGATCAACTACATCTGAAAATGTAACTGGTTTACCAGAACCATAAAAAACACCTGTTGATCCACTCTGACTTGTAATGTATTTTTGGAGAGCCTCTGGTGTCATGTCAGGTTGAACTAGAAAGTAGACACTCATAAATTCATTTACGTTTGAAGATTGAGTTGCTGGTTTCCTAGAAGACATACCTAGATGACCCACTGCACTTGCTTGTGCTCCTTTTATATAATATGGAATAATATTTTCTTTTTTATTCAGTGCGATCTGAAATGTAAATGCAGCTCTACTTGATGTACTGTATATCAAATCTCCACTTCCCACATCAACACACTTAAAAAATAGATCTTTCTGTGTGAATTTTTCATCCTTATATTTTTTTACAAGAGCAGTATGTGCTGACGCTATGACAGCAGACTTCATAGTATAATAAGGATTAAACTGTCCTCTTTGTTGATAGTCTGGAGAAACGGTAGTCATGCTTACTCTCTAGAAATTAATTTGTCCCAAGGGTTGATTATAAATGATACTCTCTTACCCTCAAAGGGTTCTACATAATGTCTCTGTCCAGAAGGCAAAACAATTAACCTGTTTTGTTTTGGAACTATGGTAACATCTGTCTCTAGGTTCTCATCTAGAAGACATAATCTTCCTCCAGTAACATCTTCTACTAGAGGATAATATACTATAGAACAAAGAGGGCAACTAAGAACCCCCTCCTCATTCATTGCTTTCTCATCTTTATCAATATGCCATTCTGTAGGACGAGTGTTATGATGAATCCAAAATTCGTATCCAATAGATGTGGACAGATCATAATACTCACTTACAATTTTCGTAAGAGCCAAACAAGTCTTTTGATACCTGTGTTGGGTATCTAAATCATACCACTTAATCGGAAAATGTGCCTCTGTTTCTTTGGGGATACGAAGTTCCTCATCAAAGATCACATCATCTAACAGGAACATGATTATTTAGAGATCACCTTCTAGTCTGTTCTCTGAATAGTGTGCATCAAAACTTCCGCCTGGGTATCTTTTCTCTAATTTCTTGATATTTGTTTCAACTACATCATCAAATGATACCTCTAATGCCATACAAGCATTTGCAACGTACCACATGATATCACCTAGTTCTGTGATGAGGTGATGTTTATTTGCAGCATTCCATGGCTTACCTTGAAATACCATCTTCTTCACAATCTCAGTGAACTCACCAGCTTCAGCAGACATACCAACTGCGGCAGTAAGAAGTCTTTCTATATTTGCACCCTGTCCATCTAACTCAACCATACGGTCAGCAAGATTAACAAAGTCTTTTGAAGCGTCAGAAGTTACGGCATCTACAAATGTCTCGTACCTTTTAAAATCAATAGTCATCAGAATTTCAAAGTAGCAAACTTGTTTTTAATTTTTTTAGTTTCTTCTTCACTATTATACTCTACTCCTTGGCCGCTGTCAACTATATCACTTTGAGCATTCTGATCTACGTCATATAATCTCATCTTTGCACGGTCAATACCGATCACAAATCTCTTGTTCATGGTTGGGTCGTTGTATCTGTTCTTCAACTGTTTAACCATGATCTGATTTACCTCCTCAAGTTCCTCCGTACTAATAAGAGCGAACATAAGATCAGCAGTGGCAGGGAGACCAAAGGATTCTGACGTATCAGTAAGGTCAACATCACTACTACTAAAACCAGAACGAGTCGTCTGAGTGGCGGAGACGATAGGTACATTAGTTTCCACTGCAAGACCACGGAGCTCTTCAGCAATCGCCTTAATATAGGAATACGAATTAACATTTGATCCAGCCCTGTAACGTGATGAAGCACATATGTTTAGATAGTCAA
>VMHT01103443.1_pt1 | contig 10396 bp, 4 predicted proteins | sample 4693611 | NCBI WGS metagenome assembly VMHT01 (sample SAMN12280063, study PRJNA550983) | marine metagenome | isolation source: seawater sampled from same location over 5 years 0.02-0.2 micron viral filtrate | place: USA: collected off the coast of southern California halfway between the port... ...
GATTTTAACCTTAAAGTGCAAAGCGATCAAAAAGTTCTTACCTTATGATGGATTTTACCCAGCGCAACAAACAGTTGAGATCGCAAAGGAATTTAAAAAATCAATTCAAGATGGTGTTGCATTGATTTTTGATGGAGACTATGTGTCATCAAACAATGCTGGGATTCAAGGAATTTTAGAGCCACTTTTTGCTCCCGGAGTTTTATTTAACTCAATAAAATCTGGTGTAGCAGTTGATTATCCAATCATTTTACCTGACGATAATCCAATTTATTTGCCTGTAGATTTTGAAGGGTTCAATAATGACGGAACATCTTATAAAAATGATAAGCACAATTACTTGTTGGCAGCCAGTGATCTAGCTCCCTTAAACAACACACCTGGAACCTTTCATGCATCAATCTGGTCTAAAAGAATAAGTTTCGAATCTCTTGTGGAGCCTGAGAAGTTTTTGGCAAATATAAAATTAGCAATTCAAGAAGGCCATCCATATGGACTGCGAGAAGAAGGTGGTGTGACATATAAGTGGGACGGATCTCAAAGTTTATCCTATAAGAAGAAAATTAATAATTTCTTAGCTGAAACAGCAGACCTATTCTTAAAAAATTCAAATTTCTCAACAATTGCTAGCGACAAAGAAGAGAGTCCAACATTTGGTAACGCGGTTGCTGGTAAATATTACGCAATGAGAATTAAAATGTTTCGATCTAGAAATAAGCCCAATCTAGGATATGAAAGCTGGGGTGATGTTTTGGTAGACACACCGCAAGACATTCATGCTCAAGGTGTAAGAGAAACTTTCACCATGTACTCCAGACCATCATCTTTTGGAATAAATCTTTGGGGCTCTGTTCAAGCAGGGCCTGATGGCACCTATCCAACCGATTCACTTTGGGGCAACAATTATTCTTTTACCCCACCTTATTACTATGGCGAATCATGGTGCGATCTAATTTTCAAAGCAGAAGAGACTAAAAAATACACATTGGATGAAATCATGTCTGGATCTGCTAGATATCCTTATTTTACCAGATATTGGCAACCAGGAATTCAAGATGCACTAAGAGATTTGACCGGCTACACGGGAAACAGAGTCGTTAAAGACATGTCTGGACCATTTTTTAATTACGACCAAAGTCCATGGTATGAGCTATGGAACGATGGGTCTTCAAAGTCTGCCGATAATTCGAACGGGAATATTTCATCAACGGTGACACCCCCCTACGAGTGGGATGTTTTGGCAGACACCGTTGTCCCAGGTGCGGGAGGATACACTGGGGTGTTTGGTTGGAAAAATCCAGAAATGGAGATTGATGACCCAGATTCACCCGGTGCATTCATCACGGCAAGACCTCCTCAACACCCTGCTAGTTTGAATTTAAATGCAATGCAATTAGATTCTTCGATAAATATTTTTGGGAAAGGAACAATTAGGAAAGTAAGAAACGAAATTACTGATGAAAAGTTTGAAGTTGCCTCCGAAGCAACGGTGAAAAGCAAAACTAGGTGGATTATTCAGTCAAAGTTTGAAACACCCATGTTAAATTTTAATAGCTACACGCATCTCGATGATTCTAATTGCACAGTTCCTCAATTTGCATCAGAATCTGTACCTAGAGGAATTTGGCATCAATATGGCCAGCTTCCGAATCAGGACGAAGGAGTGTTTTTACAAGTAACGGATGTGCCAGTAAGCTGGTTGCGTGGAGCTGTTGGAATAGAAGCAACTCGAGCTGAAAGTGTAGAATCTCTTGCGGACCTCGTTGGTTTTTCAAAAGAGAAAGTTCGTCTCGGTGAGGTTGCTGATGTCAAACAGATCTCCGAAGCTGTTGTTGCTGTTCCGTTTATCGAAAAGGACGGAACTCGTCAGTTCTTCTCAATTCCTCGTGAAGACATCGATTCTTGCATTAACTCATCTTTGTTAGAATCGTCTCCCGGAAACTTTGCAGCAGGACAAACTCCAAAAGCCGGAGACTCCGTTTATCAAATGGTGAAAAAGATGAAGAAGTATGTGTTCCCCCCTTCAATGGACTTCGTAAAATACAAAGAGATCGATCCCTTTGCAATGTACATCTTTGAATTTAAGCATAACTTGACAAAGCAAGACCTTGCCGACATTTGGCAGAACCTTCCTCCGGAGATCGGAACAAAAATGGAAGAAGCCGAAGCAACAATCTCTCACGAATTGCTTGCTCACGAACTTCTTGGTGGTGGAGCCGTTGTTAAAAACGGTGTTCTCGACGATAACGCCGAAGGAAACGGAATCCCATCAAACATTCAGTGGATGATCTTCAAGGCGAAGAAGCGAGCAAAGACAAACTACTTCGACAAAGTCGTAGCAAAGAAAGGAACAACCGAAGATACATCGTCTCAACAACTTGAAAATGCTCAAGGTCAAACAGGTGATGATTTGGGAATCACTTACAACTGGCCTTACGATTTCTTTTCTCTCGTAGAACTAGTTAAAATAGATGCTGAAGTGACGTTTGCGAACATCGAAAATGACGACAAAGGACAGAAGACAATCAAGAAAGTTGCCAAGAAGAATCCTCTTGAAGTTTCGAAAACTCGCGCCGTTGCCCGAGGCATCAACATTGCAAGAGGAAAAGGTAAGTCTAAGAAATGACATTTTTTGATAAAAAACAAGATGTGCTTAAAATTGAATTGACTCCCTATGGACGCTCCTTGTTGTCCAACGGGAAGTTAATGCCAAAATATTACGCCTTCTTTGATGACGACATCGTCTACGATATAACCACGATTGGTGGAACGGAAACGCAAGATCAAATTAAGGATAGAATTCTCACACAGACACCTAGAGTAAGACCTCAGCGAGATTTAACATCTCCAGAGAACTCGATCTTCAGCTTTGAACGCTCTGAGAGCTCCTCTCGTCCATTCTCGCAGGTTCAATTGAATTACCTAACCGAACCCCTTGGGACAAGTGACGGAACGGAAAGAAACGCATCCTCGTGGCGCCTAACCACTATTGTTGGCGAGATTGACTATGATCTAGATGAGCAGCGCCACAAGATCGACTCAACTTATGATGTGTCGGGCTCTTACCTTAGGCAAATTCCTCAAGTAAACATGACACTAGAATACACAATGCAGGTTCGGAATGTAAGAGACGACTCTCCTGTTCGAGGACAAAACAGTACACCAGCACTTCCGATCTCGGATGTGTTTGATGATGGAACTTATCTTGAAATCTCCGAAGAACAAATTATTGCAAGAATCATCGAAGAGAATGGCTTTACGTTTAAAGAGGGTCTAGAGATTGAAGCATTTATTTATGAGTTTGAAGACACAGACAATTCAACAGAGACTTTGGTTCCGTTGAAAATGACACCTAGAACTAAGAGCATTATAAACGACATTCTTATTGAGGAAGACGAAAGAGAGCCCATCCAAATTGACCCAACTTATCTTGAATATTGGATGACAATCTTTTTCGACGAAGACATCCCTGATTCAGAAATTTGCAAAGGAATCTCGAAACTTAAGAAAGAAGACATTCTTCTCGACATCGAAGTTGAGTGTCCTGATGAAGAAGGTATTGACTTCGATATTTATCGAACTCGCGTTACCGATGTGGAGAAGTGCTAATGGCTATTGAGAATGTTGGACTTGGCAAATTGCCGAATGTTTATTTTGAAAAGATTACATTGGAGGATTGTGATGAAAAATCATTTAAGATTTGCACCTACTTGATGATTCTCGATGAAGTTGACGAGTCAACTTTTATCTGGTCAGAAGATTCCCTAATGTCTGGTTTTATGAAGATTGCTTTGGTGACATCATCAGACCTGAACATGATCGAGGAATTGACCAATGGAGAAAATGTTCATCCATCAAAGATTAAGTCTTCTGCAAGTTGGAACGAAAACACAATGGTTCACATTTATGGATACTCAGACTTCTATAAATCTGAAGATGTGGACGACAAACATTTTAAATTAAAAACATCAATTACAAGGCCGAATGACGCCGAAGAATTGACTTTGTTCGCTTATGCCTACATTGACCACAAGGAACTCTCAAACTACCTTCACATCAAGCTTACGGGCCTCCTATCGCATTACATGGGACCTGTTGCATCTGAAATAGTGATGCAAGGTGGGGTTATCCCAAAAACTTCAAATTTGTTCAGAAAGCCAAATCGCGAAGTTTGGTCCGGCCCTGTTCACCAAGTGGGAGACGAGTGGTACTCCGGCTCAGAACCCACAGACGAATCTCTCGATTTAACTCGAGAACGTGTTAAAAACTCAAAAATAATTGACTTTAGATCAAAAACTCTTAGAGACAGATCGTCTTTGAATTTCATCGAGATGCCTATTTTTTCCGATGCACATTACTCTTTAAACTCTGAAGCGGATCTTTTTGGAGTCTTTTCTGTAGACATGAAAAATCTGGTTCTATCTAAGACTAAATTTGGAAAAGCAATTTATGGCCTTGACGAGGATCTTTTTTTAGAAGTCATCAACTCTATGGTTATAAATTCTGCTGAGATTTACAGAAGACAAGTCAGGTTCCGCAGACAAACAAATTACCTTGGAACTCCGCAATTTACAAAACAAGACGTGCTCCCTAAAGAGATGGTAGCATCAATGAAGGATTTGAAGGAATTAAAAATAGCAAACAACGAATTCATCAAGACTTATAGTTTTACGGATCTTGAAAAAAACGAAGGCGATCGAGGAGAATTCATCTATGAAGTCAAAATGACTTTTGTAGACAAAACACAAGATCTAATCGAAGACATGATTAACACTGTCAAGTCGAACATAAACACTCTCAAGGATTCCACAAGACGATTAAACTCACCGAACAACTATAACACTACACTAGAGTCTCTAAACACCAACGTTGTAATCCCAGAAGAGATAAACATTTACATTGAAGATTATTACAGATTTATTGGCATGATTAAAGACATCGGTCAAGAAGATTTGATGGAGATGATTAAAGCGAAACAAGCATCTTATAATCCTTCCAATTACAAAAAGAGCTATGGCATTAGATTTATTGAAGATTATCAAAAACTTTACAATCTTTTACACTTACGTTTTGGTGTTTCGCCAAAAGAACTGAGACAAAATAAAGCCATGCCCTCAAACACTTACCCTCCCAATATCATTGAAGTCTCTAAAACTTTTGAAGAATTAGTGCAATTCAATAATGTTGAATCATCTTACGATGTTCTTGGAAAGACTGACAATAAAGAAATTTTGATCTTAGATAGAGATGAAATGTTAGCAAGGGCCGACAAAGAGGTGGAGAGATTCTTCGACACATCAAAGGCTATCTCATCTGACGATACATTCGCTATTGACAACAATGATTCCGAAGCATTGAGGGATGTTGGAGCTTCAAAAATGATGTTCCTCGCACCTTTGGCGTTTCAATTTCAAGGACAAAAGATGCCAACCGAAAACATCGCTAACATTGATGCAGACAAAATCTCAGTTAAATTTGTTCAATCAAAGCACAAAAAAGCTGAAAGAAAGGTTTCATCTCGATCAAAGCCTCGTTTTAAACGCAAACCAATGAAAGCTAAAACTACAAGCAAGCGCAAAACAATGAGAAAGTCAAGATTTAAGAAAAGCCGCTTCAAGTTTAACTTTAGACCTGTTGCGTTGAAAATCAACCAAATCAGCAGAAAGCGTGAAGACTACCGTGAATCATCAGAATATCTAGGAGACAGCTCTGAGTTTGTAAACATAGAAACAAAAACTGATCGATCAATCGATGCCAAAGACACTCAACAAGCGATGTTGCGTTTTTCTATTGCAAATGAAGTCTCGATTAAAAGAAGCAAGAAGCAATTCGATCTAACAGAGAAAGGAAGTTTCTATGAAAAAATGAAGACATCGAAACATTATAATCCAGATAAGTTAAGAAAACTGCCGCTTGCGACAAAAGCTTTGTTTAACTCTAGATCTAGGGCTGCCAAGAACAACATTCACGAAGCAGAATCGGACATCCTAAAGGAAGTCGACACTAAAGTTGCAACAGAGATGATCTTCCATGCAAATCAAAAAATTGAAGCCCTGCATGGATATGAAAAGAATAACGCTGGTGAGTCTATTTTGTCAAAACCAATCTGGGTTGAATTAACTGATGAGCTTTTAGATGAAAGGGAAGAAGTTTTGTGCAAACTGTCCTATGTAGAGGACGCCACTGTTGGAATCACTCCTGCTGAAGAATTTAAAATGACAGTTTTAAACTCGACATTTGTTGTCAAAGGAAGCGGAATCGTCCCTGAAGACCCTAATTTAATTCCTGATTTGGTGGAAGAACTCTCAGAAGTGTCAGAAACAGCCTACACGACAACCAATATTGTAAGACAACCAAGGAATTAATCATGGCAAAACTTAAGATAGCAAACTCAATAACAGACAGATTATTCTCTGCTGCTGGTAAGGCAAAAGTTGTTGTTGCCAAATCTGAAGGTGCAGCAAGAATTGAAAACTCAAAAGGTGGGAAGATTTCAATTTCTGTAATCTCTGGTGAAATGATAGAAAGAGAAGAGAATATTTATGAAGTTGCTAAAATCAAGATAACCTCGGTTGACGGTAAGAGATCAACCATTGCACAATCGTTATCAGCAGGCACAACTTTCAACAATCACGTAGCATCAGTTACAAAAATGATAGACTTAAACACCGAAGACGAAAAAAACATAACCCACTTAACGCCTACATTTTCAATTGATGCCAAATTCAATTACATTTCTCAAGATTACGACAACTTACAGGCAAATATTCCAGAACACAACCTTAATTCATTTCTCGATGAGTGCACAAAAGATGAAATCTTGAACTTTAAGAAAAGAAAAAACTCTAGACTCTCGACATTTTCGAGAGGTGATCGAATGAAGAACTTTGTTATTCCACAAGGCTCATCAGATAAATTTTCCAAGTCATCTCCTTATTATGTTAGAATTGGATTGAACGATGGAGTTGCTGGTGATATCTCTCAGTTTCTCCAAAAGATCTCAATCTATGACGAAGTTCTCAATGACTACATTCAGTCAAACAAAAAAGTACTAAACTTTAATATTCAAGATGGCTTATTCACAACAGAAGATGCAAAGGTTATGGGATACAACATATCTTCATTCTTCGATTCAGAAACAGAAATCGATCTTGATAACTTCTTTGGTCTAAATCAAGACGCTAAAGCCTCTAAAATGAGCTATGATCTACGCAAACACCTTTTTAAGGGCTACCTCAAGGGTGTGACCAAGAGTGGCTTTAGAACCTTCTCAGAGCTTTTAAACAACATTGAGTGTCACAAAGAAGCTCTTTGTTATTCATTTGAGAAGTTCGCAGATGTTGAAGTTGACTCAACGAGACTTCAAAACATCTATGCTCCTGCTGGTTCTCTATCTACTGCTTTTATAGACACTCAAGTTAAATATGGCAACACGTATGTTTATAGAGCAAAGGCTCATTACATGATCGTTGGAAACTCCTACACCTACAGAAGAGTTCGTTATTACGAAGAAGATGGAGTGACCTACGCAACAGCAGAAGTTGTTAATAGACCCAACATCATGGTCGTGCCTTTTGATCTTTTTAGCGTTAGTAAAACAATCATTCAACCTCCACCGGTGCATCCTCAAGTGACATTTAAGACGGAAAACAATTCGAACAACGAGATTCAAATTTATTTATCTCCGACAAAAAATGACATCAAAGGAAAATTTGTTACAATAACAGATGACGATGAAAGCCAACACGAATTAATGAAAGAGTTTTATTCAGCGAAAGAAGGATTGTTCAAATTTCACACTGCTGTAGACTCAGGTCTCTTTGAGGTGTTTAGATTATCACATCCGCCTGAGAGTTTGACAGAATTTGCCAGTTCCAAACTCGGAGAGATAAGAATGCCTTATCGATCAACGGATGCAATCTTTCGTGACATAGTTGAGAACAACAAAGAATATTATTATATGTTTAGACAAGTGAATGAAAAAGGTCTTGTGTCAAATCCAACAGCCATCTTCCAGACAAGACTTGTTGTCGATGCCGATGATGCAAAAGTCGTGACAGAAACTTACCACTTTCCAAAACAAATAAAACAACAACCAAGAAGAGAGTTCAAATCAATGATCCAAATTAGACCAGCAGTTGAGCAGGTTCTGTTTGTTGAAGAGCAACCAGCCTTGTTTGCAAAGACATCACTGAAAGGAACTCTCGATGATTTACAACTTGGCGCAACCGATCATGCCGTTTGGGGACGTAAATTTAAACTTCGAGTTCGCTCGAAGACCTCAGGTAAGATAATTGACATAAACATCAATTTTGAGCTAGCAAAAAACAAAACTAAAGAAGAATTCTAAAAAGAGAGCTATTTAGGGAAGAAATATTAGGAGAAAACACAATGGGTTTTTTAGATAACAGTGGTGATATCATTTTAGATGTTGTCCTTACCGATCATGGGCGAATGCTCTTAGCAAAGGGTGACGGATCATTCCAAATCACAAAGTTTGCTCTTGGAGATGAAGAGATTGATTACTCTCTTTATAACAAGTTGCATGCAAGTGGTAGTGCTTACTACGATCTCGAGATCCTACAAACTCCGATCTTAGAGGCTTTCACAAACAATGCTTCATCTATGAAGACTCGTTTGCAAACTTACACCAATCTTGAATTGTTGTTTTTGCCTGTTCTTCGACTTAACGAAACAATGTCGATCAATGATCGAGTCGAAGGGACAACTGGCTCCAATGGATCATTTGTTGTCGCTGTCGATGCTGCTACAGAAGATGGAAATGGTGGTTCTACCACCAACGGAGTTGCTGTCGATGGAGACGGAAAAGTTCGCAAAGGATTTATGCTTGGCGAATCAATAGGTGGTGCAATCATCAAAATCGACCAAGGTCTAGACACAACCGAGATTTCTCCAAAGCGTCGATTAGATGATGATCTAAAAGAAACAAGCTACATCCTTCAAATAGATAATCGTTTAGGGAAACTAGTTGACACACAAGGAACTCTTGCTGCTTTCGATTACATCGACGACGATAACATTGCTTATTACACTGTAGATCTTGGAGACACCTTTGTTTCAGAAATTACTGTTGACACCAAGGATCCAAAAGAAGCTATCAGAGGACCACGCGGAACTCGTGTTGAATTCAGAATTCAATCATCAATGGACTTAAACACAAGTTCATTCTTATTTCAACAACTTGGTGGAACAACTTCACTCAATGATGCTACGGGCACCCCGACAGATGTTCAATTCATCGATTCAAACGTTCGTTTGGTAGGTGTTAAGACGGGTGTCATGGTTGACGTCCCAGTAAGATATGTAAGATTACCATAATAGGAAGATTAAAATGACATTCAAACCATTAAACGAAAATGACACAGTAAACACACGAACCCTTCTGCACGAAGCCATACCACTTGCTGGAACTATTATTTCCGGATCTTATCATGATGGTGGGACCCCTAGAGAACCAACCAACCTTAAGTCTTATTCTCACGGAATGTTTCAAACAGTTTATGACTATGCTTACCTAAGTTCTTCTGCCAATCACATTTTTGACATTACGTGCGGAATTTCTTCTCAAGCTGGTAAAACCTTTGGCACTTCTGGTATGGAGAGTAAAAAGAGAAACATCTACGGACAAATGGCACAGCTTCTAATGGGCTATGACCTAACTGGTTCAGTTCAGCTCTTTGATGCAGATGGTGATCTCTTGGCAGGCGGAGAAAAAATGAAAGAAGTTTTTGTTCTTCCATTCTCTCGACTTCTTGTGAAGGATGAGATCAAAAAAGAAACATTTGAAATGAAGCTTGATGTAACAAATTATGTTGTGGCAGCACAACCTCAAACATCTAATGATCTTATTACAATCTCTGATGTTGGAGCCTCAACAGAATATCGTGTAAACTCACCCGCTGGTGAATATGGAATTCTCTATGCTCCGCAAAACAATGGTTTACTTGATTTTAGTTCAGCGAATGATGACCACAAGGCAACCATAGATAGCGTAGATTATCTAAGATGTGGATTGATCTTTTATCAAGCAGGAATCGTTGTTTTAACTGGATCTGTTTTTGGAACTCTTTTGGACAATCCTTTGGAAGGTGGTTCTTACGATTTCAATGCAAACGGTGCTTTACAAACTGCCTTGACAGATGAGAGCATTGACGATCTCAATTATTCTTTCCTACACAGAATTAACAACATTCAATTCAATAACACCACAGAGTTAAACTCAACTGTTTATTTCTGTCGCGTTAATCATAATGAATTCAATTACTCTTCAAACCCGACTTATCTTGAAGATTCTAGAGTTCGAGTTAAAACTCAATCAACAGATGAACCAGTTGCTTACATTACAACCGTAGGTCTTTACAATGACCGCAACGAA
>VMHT01109082.1_pt1 | contig 10396 bp, 18 predicted proteins | sample 4693611 | NCBI WGS metagenome assembly VMHT01 (sample SAMN12280063, study PRJNA550983) | marine metagenome | isolation source: seawater sampled from same location over 5 years 0.02-0.2 micron viral filtrate | place: USA: collected off the coast of southern California halfway between the port... ...
TACAAAGATAAGCAATTAATACGAGCCGCAACCTGACGTTTACATACTATTTGTCAGTATATAACCTGACCTCATAGAGAAAACCTATCACCCTAATAGATAAATACAATGAAGATAATTAGTAAAACAGCCTTCTATTTAAAAAATATACCGTACCTTTGCCTCAGTATCACATTCGAGAGTGTGAATCACTTGTCTTTCTCACTCTTGTCTTCTTGTGTTGTTTTTCAAACACACACACTAATCTTCACAAATGTTTAGGGCTAGTTATATTCGTTACGCACTTGCGTCATCACCTCGTTGATAACAGCCTATCATAGCACCTTATAAGAAGTGCTTTCTAACGTCCTATCGGACTGTCTCCCTTATCTACATATTACCATCTCTAGAAAGACGCTCTAACGCGCTCTTATGACACGTCACCCGTCTATTGCAAAATGGAAAAAAGGTATCGTACCTCTAATAGTGTCTTTTTAAAAAAAGTGTGAGAAATAAATATGGTGGGGATTATATATATACACACACGGTGCGACACCGAAACGGAAACGGAATCCGAACCCCCCTGCCTATGATTGCTGCTGATTGGGTCAAATAGTTTTGGCTTTTTGGTCTCATGGCCTGCTTCACAATGCGCCCTAGGTTTTAAGGTCTTGATTGAGACGTAGTAAAGACGGGGACTATCACACCCCAAGAAAATACCTTTCCTCTATCTATCCTGCTACGGGGTATCCTATAGACTCGCTTAGTCTGCGATTGGGTGCACGTTGTCAGTGCCTATGGTTAAAGGGGTTTGTGGATAACGTTCGTACATGTATCATTTTAGGCGATGCTCTTTTAGGGCTGTTTGGCTTGCTTTGGCGTAACCATTCTACGGGGGCTGCAGGCCGATAGGCTGCCTAGAATATGGTGGTTTTTGCATTGGCCCAATATGACACTTAATGAAATCTGACTTTTGAAAAAATCGGAGCGCTGTGCGCTAGTATTGGTAGGGGTTAAGGGGGAAGTGTGTGAATAACGTTCGGATAAAAGGGTAGGTGTGGGACAAGGTATGCTGTAGGCCTTGCTATCACTAGGATTGATTAAAGGGTAGGTCTTGACAAGTAATTCCTACGAGATATCCAAGCGTTTTGCAACATTTATTTCATGGTATAAATCACTCATTTTCGGGGTTTAGTCTGTAGGTTTTTCTACTCAGTCCAAAAAAACTTCATAGGTATTTTCACTCATTTTGCAAATCGGGGTAAATTATTTTTTATCGGCTGTATCCTAGGCTAGGCTTGGGCTAGAGGGCTCTCCTCGCGCGGGTATCAATTACAGCGAAATTGGGGGCATGTTGTAGGTAAGGGAATGCGTCGTATGTTTGACTTGTCGAACGGGACATGGTACGAGACTCTTGGCGGAGCACATAAGAAGTACCAACCCGACCATCGAGGTCTTTAAGACTGACAAGCGCCAAACACATTAACAGCGCAGCCGATGTTGAGCAAGCTAACCTAGAGGAACCAACACCCGAGGGATTTAATAGCTGCGACCGACCAACCACACGTCCTCTACTAGGTACGGATGGAACACTGAGAGAGCCACACGGCTTTGCAACCTGCAGACTCAGTAAGTACAGCCTACCGAAAGACGATGAGCCGAACGGATAGAGCCCCTTGGGGCAGGATGCACAACGGAACACGATGAAAAGAACGCGAGCCGCAGCAATGCAGTGAGCAGTAGTAACCGCTAGTACCGATACCGCAAGAGTCCACGAGTAAGCCCTAGAAACAAGTATGACGCTGTGTGTTGCTTTACCCAAAGGATGATGCTGATTGTATTGATTGAGCACGTAGGATGCGTACCAAGGTTGCGCCCCAAAAGACTACGCAATCAAGTGACCCATAAGCCGTCAGCCGAGTAGGTATTGACCCATTCCCGTGGGGCGCTGAGTGAAGCATACGTTACGTAGAGTATGTATGCCGAGACTCACAGCAGGAGCGAGACCTGCCGCCCTACCTAACCCGAGCAACCACGCTCACAAATTGAATGACATGACTTACTTACCAAACAAGACGAAACTAGCTGACGTATACTGCGATGTACTTATCGGAATCGGCCCATCAACACGCATCAACGCTCTAAGCAGCACGCTCTACGAACGTGTAATGCAGTGTGTGAATAGCCACATCGATGCCCACTACAAAGGCTCTAAGTCAGTAGAGGCGCACAGCGAGTTCGTGCAGCTATCGCAAGTATTCTGCAGCGAGCAGAAGTAATATCAGTATACATGGTGCTAGGAGGGGTTCGATTCCCCTCTATACTACTAACCCGAGCCAACCACGGCTCACAAATTGAATCAAAATGACAAACGCTCAAACATTAATCGAAGGACTAGTAGCAGTAGGTATCAACAGCAACGGAGACGCTGTCGTGATGGTAGCTAGCAAGCCAACCATGCCGCTACTTACACTGAAGCAGGAACTGACCATGTCAATGGGTCACGCCATCGTTAAAACGAGGCTATGCAATGAGGAGGGACGTGTAGTGTACACAGCAAGAGATACCGAGGCTTCAACATTCTCTAAGGCTATCGCTGCGTTCGAATTGGTTACCTACGAGGCTCACAAAAACGCTGTGTCCGAGGCGGCTAAATTGACCAACGAATTGGTTGATGTGTTCGGATACCTTGAGGATAATGAGGCAGACCCATACCAAAAGTAGGGCAGCCTAGGGTAGTGGTAGACTGAGATAAGGTCTACACCGAGGTCGTGCTCGGACTACTCACTATTAATCGAGTCAACCACGACTCACAAATTCAATCGAGATGGCTAAAGTCACTAGAAGTACTGCAGGCGCTAAGTTCGTAAGCAGCAAGGAGAAGTTCAATGGCGCTGAGTTCGCTGAGTTCAACGTAAACGTTAGAGTAAGCAAGGGCCGTGCTGAGCGGTTAGCTATGAAAGCTAGACTAGCTGAGGCTAAGGCTGTTATGGCCCTACCCGTTAGTGCAGGTTTCGTGCAGGTTAAGTCGAACGTTCAATTCGCATACGCTGTATGAGCGCCCTTAAGAGCGTGATGTTTGAGGCCTTGACGCAGGGCACGATATCGGATATGATGAGCACCATTCACCTAGGCATGGAGCACCCCGAGTACAACATACGGGTAGCTGCACAGCTAGTGAGTGAGGAGGTAGACACTATAGTCGAGGCTAGCGCTGTGATAGACAACCCTAGACTAGTTCAGTTATTAGAATTATACGCATCAGTCGTATCAAAAACCATAGAGAATAAGTTATGAACCTAGTCAATTTAAGTATAGCTGAAAGGCTAGAGAAAGAGCAGCTACATGAGGCGTACAACCTAAGTAGAGCGTGCGGTGAGTACAACGTATCCGAGGACATCGCTGAACTGATGTACTGCCCATGCGACGAGTACCAAGGGTTTCGTGAATCAATAATCAAAGGTCTAAAAGGAGAAAAGCTATGAAAAACGTGAAAGAATTTATCAACGCGGTGCTAGTCTGCACCATGGCTCTAAGCCTAGTCTGCTTCATGAAGTATGGTGATATCGAGTTCATCTATATCGCTCTAGGTTGCGGTAGTGCATTTGCGCTGTTACTGAAGTTAACCAAAGAGCCCAAGGTTAAGGAGCAGGTCATCCTGCAGGCCGTACGCTATGGTGACGAGTTCTTTATCAAGAATGTAATCACGGGCTCACTAAGACCTAGTAGCCGCGAGGAAGTCAGCGATTTATGGTGCAAAGGACAAATCGAATTTAAGTAACCCAAAACTCAATCATATGCTAGTAGCAACATTCGTTATTACCTTAGTAGGTACAGCAAGTTCATTGGCCGTTGCAGGCCTCGAGTCTAACCCATTAAAATAAGAGCCGTATGGAAATCTTGTTTATCGAGCACCGAGGTGCTTACCCACGCTTTAAGTTCACTCAAGCGTATCAAGTAGTGAGCCTAGAAGACCCGTATCATCCACGTGATATTGGCTTCGCAATGAGTTACAACAAGGCCCATGAGATGGCTGAGGAGTACAACAGCGAGTGCGATACCGAGATGTTTGGCGGCATGGGTATCAAGATTTACGAAATACTCATCCAAGAGTAGTTCGAGTCTCTATGACTGACTGAAACAAGGTCAGTGCCTACATCGTGGTAGGATAGAGACCTATATTAACCGAGCCAACCACGGCTCACAAATTGAATTTTATGTCACGTTTCGTAGCAGATGTATGGGGACTTGTAGCGCTTGGGTTTGACCAACGCAATTTCGAAGTCCTTTCAGTAGCGACCAAGTCGCAAGACCTATTCCGTAGTGCAGGTATCAACACTGCAACCACGGGTAAGATGAGCACCAAGCAGGCCATCAACAAAATCAACGCTCTAGTCGACCAATACTCCATGGTCTTGGGGAGTGCGAGCGAGCAGGCTGCGGTGCAAGCCATCGTAGCGTACAAGAAAGATACCGATACACTCATGGTGTACGGGAACAGCGATGATTGCATAGGCGGTAAGCAGTTCGAGGAACTTATGGAGTACACTGCTGAGAATGAGAAAAGGTTCGGCAGATGGTACTTCAACATGGGCCAATTCCAAGGCGCTGTTAGAGTCATGTTAGACCATGTCAAGCAGCCCGAGTTCACTGAATCACAAACCACAAAGATTGAAACTATGGGACAGACCCCACAAGAATTGATGCTGCAGGCCATGAGCATGCTGCAAGGCGGCTCGATTGACGAGGCTGCTGTAGAAAAGATTGTAGACAAGCGTATCAAGGCTCAGTCTGCGACTAAGGTTGAGGTAGTTACGGCTACCGCAGTCAAGCAAGTATCCAAGGCTCACAAGAACTTTGCTGATGCTGTTGCGCTAGTAGGGCTAGGCAAGAATGTCACGCTGATTGGCGAGGCAGGTAGCGGTAAGTCTTTCGGGGCTATCCAAATGGCTAGAGCACTAGACCAAGAATACGTTGTTGTATCATGTCACGGCAAGATGCAGTCGTTTGACTTGGTAGGCGCTATGTCACCTACAACGGGGACGTACATCAGCACTGCGGTTCGTGATGCATACGAGAATGGTAAGGTGCTCATCCTTGATGAGTTCGACCGCTCTAACACTGAGACTACTATCGCACTGAATGGTATCTTAGCAGGTGACTGCTACGGATTCCCCGACGGCATGGTGACTCGTCACAAGGGCTTCAAGGTTATCGCATGTCAAAACACATTCGGTACGGGAACGTCTAAGGCTTACGCATCTGCTAAGCCGCAGGATGGCTCAACACTAACACGATTCACACGTGTGGTGTGGGACATCGACAGCAAGTTAGAGAAAGCCATATGTGGTGATACCGCTGCTACGAATGCTGTGCAGCGCATCCGCTCTAATGCTAAGGGGCTTGGATACGACCAAGTACTTATCACGCCTCGCCAAGCGATTGACGCTAACCAAATGGTAGACAGCCTAGGTTGGTCAGTCAAGAAAGCTATCGAGTTCACTTGCCTCAACGGGTTAGCGCCCGATGTCGCTAAGCGATTACTCAAGGACGTTTCACTATAACGTCTAAGTCTATGGTTGACTGAAACAAGGTCAGCGCCTAGGTCATGCTAGGGTAGACTACTAACGCCCAAACCACGGGCACTAATTCAATTCACATGAGATACGAAATTATTGAGGGAAAGAAAAACTCCCTTACCAAGGTGCAGACTACGTTCCATGAGTTCGTAGAACTGAGCAACAAAGAGGGCAATGTCCACACGTCATCCGACAGCAGTTCGACGAGCAGTTTCTACGGGGACATCGGCAGCTACAAAAAGATGTACGACGCATGCTACAGCGGCCTCAACGCTGCTGAGATGCTAAAGGTAAAGGCTAGCCTAGGAGCGCTAGTCAATCACGAAGTAGAAGAGCCGCGCAAAGCGCTCGTAGGTGAGACCATGAACGTTGCAGCATTCGCTGCAGGACATCCTTACCACTACATGAAAGACAGCGACGAGTTCGGAAAGCCTAGAGTACACTTAGTCTACAGCACTAATGCTGTTGCAGGTGTTCGTGCTGACGAGTTCATTCGCCATGGCGCTGCAGTCTGCTCTTTGGTAGCTGAGATTGCTGAGCAGGTTGATGTGAAAATTAGTCTATACATCACTAACAAGTACGTCTTATCGGGCGATGGCTGTCAAGTCGTTACCATTAAAGACTACGATGAAGTGACCGACGTGCCTAGGGTAGCTGCTACGGCTCATCCTAGTTTCTTTCGTAGAATAGGGTTCTCATGGTTTGAGAATGCTAAGCGCCTTGTAGACGAGCGGTGCAGCCAAGGCTGTGGAGGCTCAGCAACGGGTAAAGATAGAGAGCGCGTAATAAGCGACGATGACTTCAAAGAGTGGGTTGGCGCTGCTAGCGATGAGATGCTAGTAGACTTTCCTGCTCCCGATGAGTATCAGTTCAATGACGATGCTACTACAGCAAAATGGCTCAAGATAGCTGCAGACGCAGTTACCGAGGGCGTAGAAAATAGTACTAACCACGTAAAATTATACGACTTACTATGATAGACTTTAATATCCACAAGGTCGGCTACCGCGAACGATTGGTAGCTGACATCGAGACGGGGCTCATTGGCCGCATCTGCGACAAGTACTACAGCGGACTATACGAAGTATGGTTTGAGCGTGAGCCATACCAACAAGACTTCGCTATAGAGAACAGCGCTGAGCATCCACTAGAGACTCAACAAGAGTTTCCTAACCGCAAATTCAAAAAAGCTAATCAGTTAATCTTACTAGACTAAATACCACTACTATGAAAAATGCAATCACTTACGACTTCGGTTCGTTAAACATCCAATCATTCTTTGACGCTACAACTAAGGTAGCTAAGTCTGTCATCCGTTGGGATGGCGCAGCTATGGATACGCTGACTTACGCAGCTATAGACGCTGACGATGCAGTAGACAAGGCAGTACGATTCGCAACCGAGCGTGCTCAATTAGAATTGATAGGGTAATGGCTATCAATAAGGAAATGTTCTTGGCGTACGAGGCAGTACGTGAGAGCGGCTACTACAACATGTTCGATAGACGAGCGTTAGACTTAGCCAATGAGATGAACGACCTAAGCATGGACATCGGTCAATGGTCATTCATTATTACTAACTACGACAAACTTAAAGAGACTTACCTATGAGTTACCAAGTAAGAGTTCCCGTTATGATTACTAGGACGCTGCATACACATGTGACGATAGACCTAGACGATGAGCAGTTCGACAAGTTCATCACCGACCAAATCCTTGATACAAATCAAGATGAGTTAGAGGATTTATATTACAGCCAATTCAATGATGAGGACTTCTTTGAAGAGAGTCTAATCTTTGAGTTAGATAATGCCTACGAGCATTAAGCGTGTATGGTACACGGAGCGGTTCGATTCCGCTCTGCGCTACATAGCGAACGTTCACTATAACGTTCCGCTCTCGATGACCTTGCAAGCATGTGGTTATGACGCGCAAGTAGAGAGCACCATATTATAAACACATAAATACAATTATCATGATTGAAACTAAAGAAGGAATGCTCGAGTATTGGAAAGAGCAACAACTTCCCAAGGGAAGCGTAGACAACGTACATTGGTTGAGGCACAAATGCGATGAGTTCTTTTTGACGAAAGGATTTAGACCAATGAATTACGCGCACAGCGATGCGTTCCAAACCTACTTCAACGAAGGCAAGGGAAGCGCTATCAAGGTTACGTTCACTCGCAACTTCGATGACTCGCTACTAGGTAATGAGAATTGGATTATAGCATCCGCTAGAGGCAACGACTACCTAGCGCCTTACAATGCTGTTAGAGACATGGGTAACTTATGGGGGATACGAGGGCTGTACTTCACAGACTCGGACAACTCATCGCAGCAAGACCTAGAAAAATCACTTGAATTATTAATAGATAACAACCTAGCTTATGAAATTTGATGACATCTTTAAGCCTGCAGGAGCAGCAGAGGGACAAACAATCACATCGTACTACAATCTAGACGATGGGCAGATGATGCGCAAGACCATGGATTTACTCAATCTATGTAAGACTAGCGATGCATTAGACTCTGTCATTCTCGACACGGGACTAGCACTAGCCGACACGAAAGAAGAGACAGCGGTGCTGTTTTACTTAATGCAGAAGGCTGTGCTCAGCGAGGTGATGCAAGTCAGTGAGGAGTCTACAACACTTCTAGAGTTCACTAGGAATGCAATAGAGCGTATGGACGCAGAAGCGCAGACCGAGTATGCTAGCCTAATGGTTGAGCAAATGCTTGAGGCAGGCATGCTAGACATCGAGAACGATGAGGACGATGAGTAGTTACTTAGTAACTCACACACGTACGTATACGCACTATGAATATATATATGTAATCTCTTCTCCCTTATAGGGGAGAAGAAGAGATTACTCAAGACATTAACTTAATATAATAACTATGACAGACTTAATTGGACTATATGGAATTGTAGTCGACCCTAGCGAAGGCGTGAGCATCAAACACTTCCCTAACGGGCGTGCTAGCCTAAACGAATTGTATTCGACAATCGACTGCGAACTTGTAGAGCTATCAGTACTGACTGATGAGCTAGACTTATTTGTAGACGAGGAAGGATTGGTTAACGGCTCTGCTCAGCGAGTAGGCTGTTTCCAAGTACAAGATGCAGATGGTGAGAGACTAGGTCAACTCATGTACGCAGGACGAGGCGTTATCCTAAAGAATGACGGGGATGACAGCGTTGGATTCACACGACAGAGGGCTACGGCAATCGTAGAATCTTTGATGTTTCAATCCTTGGCCGTCTTGTAAATGCTGCCGCAACTTTGTATATTAGTAGTAACCAACAACAACAACATATGAGTAAATTAAATTCAGCACTCATCGCAGTGCAATCCCAACTGAAAGCGCCAAAGAATCAGCGCAACAACTTCGGCAAGTACAACTATCGTAGTGCCGAGGACATCTTAGAGGCTGTCAAGCCTTTGCTATCTGCTAACGGACTATCAATGACAATCAGTGACTCAGTAGAGGAACTAGGCGGCATGGTTGTAATTACATCTTCGGTTGTAGTTACGGATGGTACAGACTCAGTAACAGCATCTGCACAAGCAGGCGTTGACCCTAACCGCAAGGGTATGGACATCGCTCAGTCTTTCGGCTCATCTAGTTCTTATGCTCGTAAGTATGCAATGAACGGGATGTTCCTAATCGACGATACCAAGGACGCTGACGCTACCAATACACATGGTAACAACTCAGCCCCTGCTGCTCGACCTGCTGCACCACGTGCCGCTTCATCGGGCGCTGTCGACAACGATTGGTTCTCTAAAAGCATCGACTACATCAAGTCTGCTGCTGACAAGGGACAAGCGTTCGATATGGTTGTAAGCAAGTACGGCTCTAGCGCATCGGAAAAACAACTTGCAGCACTACAGAAGTTCGTAGGCTAATGCAGTTTGCATCCGCACTACAAGACAAAACGGGGAAGGGGTACGTCAGTGCCTCTTCTCTTAAGTATGCAGTACCTAGTTCCAAAGACTTCGACATGATGGCTTGGGAACTGAACATGAAAGGTGAACTCAAGAAAACGGGTAAGCACTTCACGTTCGGTGGTCTGTATGACATGCTCTTACTTGAGCCCGATAACGTTTGGGACAAGTACGTCGTTCTAAAGGACGAAGAGATATGCGCTGAGATTGGCGGTAAGAACCCACGTGCTACGAAAAAGTACAAAGAGTGGGCAGCCGAACAGAGCAAAGGAAAGGAACTCATCTCATGGGTAGAATACAATACCGCTAAGGTTATGGTCAAGAGACTAAAGAACAGCGAGGTTGTAGACTACAGCACGGGTGAGGTTGTGAGTCTGTCTAGATTCATTCAAGGTGAGCCGCAGAAGGAGTTCAATGATTGGATAGGAGATGTGCCCGTACGAGGCTTCCTAGACGTCTTGGGCGATGGATTCATCACAGACGTTAAGACTACACGTAGCATGAAGGCATTCAAGTATGACGTATTCGATTTGAACTACGACTTGCAGGCTTACATCTACTGCAGCGTCTTTGACATCAAGGACTTCTATTGGTTGGCGCAGGTTAAGGATAAGCCTTACACATGTGCATTGATTAAAGCATCGGAAGAAACATTGGCTCGCGGTGAGCAGAAGTTCAACGAGGCAGTTTCTAACATTGAGCAATGGCTAATCACAGAGCCGAAGGCAACTGAGACATTCGCTCTGCAATACACTTTATAATGACTAACTATCGCATCCAATTAGCACTACGTGCTGTAAGACGTTTCTTCCTAGGAACTAAAAATTATTCCACTACTGACTTGCTTTTTGTAATCGAGTCTGTAAATTCAATGTACGGCATTGACCTA
>VMHT01223187.1_pt1 | contig 10396 bp, 15 predicted proteins | sample 4693611 | NCBI WGS metagenome assembly VMHT01 (sample SAMN12280063, study PRJNA550983) | marine metagenome | isolation source: seawater sampled from same location over 5 years 0.02-0.2 micron viral filtrate | place: USA: collected off the coast of southern California halfway between the port... ...
GCAAGGTAACTGGCATTTATGAAAGAGACCATGACGGAAATATGCTTGGTGTACAGCTATACGAAGTGCCGAAAGGCTTCACCAACGCTGAACTATGCATACTGACTACATGGCTGCACGAACACTATGTACCATAAGAAGCCAATCTTATGACTGTCAGCCTTATGACTGCCTGTTTTTTTATACAAAAAAAACGACTACCATAACAAGGACTGCTTTACGACTGACTGCCTTAAGGTACACAGTCACAAAATAACCTGTCAATAACGAAACAACAAATAAATCAATATGAACTATCCGCACATAAATAAAAACAAAGAAGAAAAGCTTGACGACCTAGTTAAAGGTGGTCAGAAAGTAATAGAGTCAGCAGTAATAACAGTAATCTGCATCGCAGGTTCAGCACTAATTCTACTGGCGGCAATCATCATTAGCAAAATATAAATAACACAAATAAACTATGAGCACAATAAAAGTACACACATACCCACAAGGGCAACAGCTTTCCACTGGGGAGCATATACAAGTTCAGGTAAAGATAAGCGGAGTCCTTGTTTTCAAGGACGCTTACTTCCATGAGCTACAGGATGGCGACAAGTACATCATCCCCGAACAAGTCCAGCTACCACTAGCTAGCGACATCGAGATACTTGACTATCTAATTGATAATCAAAAGACCTTGGCGTTCAGTATTCATGAGCGTACCGATGACACTAGTGAGGTCTACTGCTACGAGAAGGAAACAATCAAGCAGGTAGGCGGTGTAGTTACTGGCAAGCACCCACTCAAGTCAGAGATTCGTGGAGCGTTCCGTGAACTCATGTCACAAGTAATTGCAAACGATAAGTTATAAATCCTATAGGATTTGACATCAGCAGGGTGGGTCATCTTAAATGGTGACTCACCTTTTATATATTCCTATGGCACATTTCTACAACTGCAAAGATACTACTGACCCTTCCTTTGAGCCTGACATTGAAACGCCAGCGAAGGCTCGCAAGGTCAACAAGGTTTACCCATCCGTTACTACAGTACTCGGTATAGTAAAGGATGCCTTCCTTGATTCAATTTACAAACCACGCATGATGACTGACCTAGCTAGGAAGAATCCCTTCTTACCTTGGCAGGAACTAGAACGTATGACTTACGGATTTCGTAAGCACCCCGCAACCAACGAGGACATACCATCCTCGGAGTTCGGCACAGCGGTTCACAAGACAATCGAGGATATGATTGAATCCCTTATATGGGACAGGATGCGTGAGCTACCCGAAGGCAGGGAGTACGATGACTGGGCTGAACCATTTTATCAATGGGTACTGGACAATGACGTTAAGCCAATCGCCTGCGAAAGAATCATAGCTGACAATCGTATCAAGATTGCTGGCTCAGTTGATTTCATAGGACATGATTCCGATGGCAAGGTTTTCCTTGCGGACTACAAGTGCCGTACTAATACCAAGGGTAAGGCTAAGACTTACGACAAGGACTGCCAGCAGTTAGCTATTGAATCATGGATGCTAATGAAGCAACACAAGCTGGACTACCTGCCCTCATGCATCTCCGTTGTAATTGATTGCGACACAAAGAAACACCACCATAAAGTTTGGGACTCAGATGAAATGCAAAAGGGAATCAAGGTCGCAAAGAAATGTGCCGAACTTTACTGGCTACTAAGAATGTAATTATGTACGTAAATAACCCAACACTTGATGACTATTTAGAATGGGCTGACCCCGAAGCCATCCGCTTTGACGGACTGGACGATGCGGTAGTCGGCGTTGACCACAGGGGCTTCCTGCTTTATGACCACAGCAAAATGATTGAGGTGTTCGAGGAGCAAGGCATGACCGCTGACGAGGCTTATGAATGGATTGATTTCAATGTCATCCCAGTCATGGGTGGCGAGGGCTTCACAGTCATATACCAATGAAGCAGTACTACATAACTTACAGGGTGGATGAGCTACCTGCTGAGAGTAATACCAGTGCCGCAATCAAGTGGGCACACAACGAGAAGGACGCTGTCCGTCTTTTACTACAGGTCAAGCCAGAGAAGGATGGCAGGTGCAGATTAAAACGTGGCGGTACAGGAATGATTCTGTCCGTTGAAGAACTAAAGGATTAACATGAACTACAACTCTGACTTCCGACATGACCTAGAGGTAGGTCAAGTATCCGAGAAAGAACTCGGTGATATATTTGAGAACAAAACAGTAGAGGTAAAGCGTGACCTCAAGGCGAGGGTAACTGGCAACCTGTACGTGGAGTTCATGTCACGTGGCAAGGGTTCGGGTATCGCATCAAGCGAAGCGGACTACTGGGCATTTGATATAGGGGATTTATTTTTAATTATCAAGACGGACAAACTTCGGGACTTGATACGACCTTTGCTCGGCACATCAGCCGAACGAAAAGGTGGTGACGATAACACTTCACTTGGGTTACTCGTCCCGCTTTCACTACTAATAAAAAACAATACACAATTATGAGTTACGCAGAATCAATAAGTAAATTCATGGAATGGGCTGAAGCTAAGATTGCTCAAGCCGTGAAGGATGACGAGGCTTTTGAAAGGGAAGCAGGCACAAGGGACTTCGTTCCGAAGAGACGTAAGATGATATGTCCTCATGGGATGACTGACGAAGAGAAAATACAGATGGTACTACAGACACAGCAGTACCGCAGGCAGGGACACAAAGCACCTTACGCCGCAAAACTCGCTGGTTGCCATCAGAGTACTTATAACAAATGGGCAAGGGATTTTAACTTACCTTACCAAAAGACACCATCACTATGAGCCAAGAGATAACAACTGATTCATGTCCAGTAAGTAAACTGGTAAAGGCACTAGAACTTGAGAACGATAAACTCCGTAGGGATGTAAAACTCTACAGGGGAGAGCTCGTTAAGCTTGTTCAATCCACGGATAAATTAATAGAAGAGAACGAAAGCTAATCCAATATGCCTTACTTAACACAAGCCAAAGTAAAAGAATACAGGGAGGCTAACTTACCTACCTGCTGTCCCATCCTCAGCATTAAGACTGACGACTGGGTACTTGACCATGACCACCAGACTGGGATGGTACGTGGCGTAATCTCACGCCAAGCCAACAGTCTACTAGGGAAGGTCGAGAACTTCTACCTTGGTATGTGCAAAGGGGACAAGGACTTCTTGCCTGTTACATTGGAGGCTATGGCTTGTTACCTTGAGGACTACAAGACGGATGTCCTGCATCCAGTTGGACTCAAACAACTAACACGAAAGTTCCTATCAAGCTTGACAGCTGATGAGCAGAGGTCAGAGTTGGAGGCGTTAGGTGCGAGCAAGGAAATGCTTGAAGCCTGTACAAATCACCATCATCGTGCGGATTTATTCCGTGCACTAACGAAAGAAAAATATGAGTAAAAACCTACACCAAAAATTACAAGGGATTCAGTCATCCCTCAAAGCTCCGAAGGGGCAGACTAATAAATTCGGGGGGTACAAGTACCGCTCCTGTGAGGACATCCTTACCGCAGTCAAACCATTACTTGCTGAGAACGAATGCTCACTTATCATTCACGATGAAATCGTTGAGGTAGGTGGTCGTGTATACGTCAAGGCTACCTGTGAGTTACTTGACTCAAATGATTCAAATGCTGTTGTCAGTTCAACTGGCTTTGCTCGTGAGGCTGAGGTCAAGAAGGGTATGGACGATGCACAGATTACTGGTTCAGCCAGTAGCTACGCTCGTAAGTACGCATTGAATGGACTGTTCGCTATTGACGATGTCAAGGATGCTGACGCTACCAATGACCACGGCAAGAAGCAAGCCAAGCCAATTAACCAAGGAGGATTTTAATATGTTTTTCCGTAGATTAAGACAACGTGTAGCATCAATCAAGATGGCGGTTGACCGCCTTGAGTTCGAGTGCGAACAGAACTGGAAGAGACTCAACAAGATTGAGGAACTGATTGATGAAAGGTTCGAACAGATATACAAGTACACCGATGAAAAGTATCGCAGGGTGGACGAGTGGGATAGCCTACAGCGTGAAAAGATTAACGTCATTACTGACCACCTTGGTATCGAGCTTGACAACGGAGTACACGTAATCATTGATTCACTCATTGATTCAGAAACAAATTCTAACTAACCATAAACCAACATATAAATATGAGCGAACAATACGATAACACAAATCGAGGTACATTCTTTGTGAATGACCGCAAGGAAAAAGAAACACATCCTGATTATACTGGTAAGATTAATGTAGGGGGCGAGGACTTCTACATTAAGGGCTGGAAGAAAGTCGCCAAGAGCGGACTTAACTTCTTGTCCCTGGCAGTACAGTCAGTCGATGAGGCACAGAAGCCACGTACGGAACAGCCCAAAGCGGCTACCGCACCGACAAATGACGACACTCCGTTTTAATGGAGAGCGAACGTAAGTTCGACAAGGAGTGGTGGGAGGACTTCCGTAATGCGGAGGTCACTTCCATCCTTGCCTTGACTGCTGATAAGAACAACGATTACACTGGTGGTCAGACCTGCGATAATCCCTTCGCTAACTTCGACAAGTCAGTTGAGTTCGGTGTTCATCCCCTGACTGGTATCTGTGTCAGGATGCAGGATAAATTCCAAAGGGCACGTGCTCTTTGTTCCGATGGCTCACTCTCAGTTAACACAAAGGGCGACCAATCCAAGGACATCTTCCGTGACCTAATTGGTTACTCGTTGATAGCCATTGGGATGCTCGACCGAGAGAGTAAGCCGTAATCAGTTATGGTAGAATGCTTGTCCTTTATAATCCTGTAAGGGGCAAGTATTCACTATATGACTAATAATAACAACACAACACACAGCAACGTAATGAACAAAACAATCCTTGAAGCAACCGAAGTCTCCCTCTCAATCTACAATGAGATTGATAGCTACCAGCTACCTGAAGAGACTCGTGTTAAACATAAGGCTTTGGGTCAGGTTCTTCGTTCGTTGGTAGAAATACTTGACAAACATGAACAATCTAAAGCAACCGCATAGCGAAGAAGCGGAGGACAAACTAATCGCATCGTGTCTCCTTGACGGGGACACTGGGGTTTACGACACAGTAAGCCGTACTGTATCCCATGAGGATTTCTATACCCTTCGGGGTAAACTTTTCTTCCATGCTCTTGGCGAACTCGCCTCAGCTGGAGAACCAATTAACGAGGTGTCAATTGCCGAGCGTCTAAAGATGCTTGGTGGGCTTGATGAGGTCGGGGGCATGGCTGGTATATATGCAGTCATGGACAAGGCTCTAACGTCCACACAGGCTGAGTACTACGCAGGTATCGTGGACGAGAAGTCCCGACTTCGTTCCCTTATTCGTTCGTGCCGTGTCGCTATGGATGAATCACAGCTTGAGACAATGAACTACGACCACATCCGTAGTACACTTGAGGCTGAGATTATAGCTAAGCCATCACGACTGCATGACAAGTCCAGTATCTCTAACTCAGCTAAAGAAATCATGGCTGAGATTAAAGCAATGCAGGACGGAACGTACGAGGCTGACGTTGTTAAGACGCACCTCGGTCTGCTTGATGACCAGCTTGGTAATGGTGGTATCGCCGCTGGCGAAGTACTAACCTTAGCCGCTCCGACATCATGCGGTAAGTCCGCACTAGCTCTGTACATAGCATCACAGTCAGTCGTAAAGGATGGTCATGCCTGCGGTATCTTCTCATTGGAGATGCCACAGAAGCAACTTACTAATCGTTTACTACAGACTATATCAGGTGTAAACATGAGGAACATTCGTGAAGGCACAGCTACTGATGACCAAGTGAACCGAGTCAATCAATCCATTAATGACCTCGACACCAAGTACCCAATCGTTACATCTCACAGCGTACGTAGTGCTGATGACCTAGTAAGTCAGACCCGACAGTTCGTACGGAACAAGGGAGTAAAGCTAGTCATCATTGACTACCTCCAGTTGATTCCGTTTAACTCAAACAAGATGAGCAAGAACGAGGGTATTGCTGACATCTCCCACAAGGTCAAACAGATGGCACTGGACTTGAACATAGCAGTTATCCTGCTGGCTCAGGTAAACCGAGAGGGTGCAAAGCGTGGACCGCTTGAACTGTATGACCTCAAGGATTCAGGTGACATCGAGAATGATGCTGACGTTGTGCTCCTTATGTACCCATCCAAGGGTAGCGTTGAGGATTCCAAGGACCAGGACCACAAGGGTTCCTTTACGTCCCTTAACTACAAGTTAGCTAAGAATCGTGAGGGCGAGCGAGGCATTGGTTCCTTCTTTAAATTCTACCACTGCGTAGGAAGGTTTGAATAGCTATGACTGTTGACATAGTAAATGAAACCATCAGTGTATAATAATAATACGAGGTAAGCTACATGAGTAATCAGTAGCGGGGTTAGTATTACTCCCTCATTTAAAGCCTCGATGTGTGATAGGTAGCCTCGTCCCTTGTTGTTGGGGGGCGGGGCTTTTTATTTATAGAGAACCAGGAGGTCGGATGAATGGTACATCACCTTCCTTGAGTCGTCTCCTGTACTCCTTCATTTCTTTCTCACGAGTAAATCCGAACAGGCGATTGATAACGTCAGAGGCTGGAGCTATGCTTACTAGCTTGCTTTCGGTAAGGGCTTTGTCACCACTCATTACACGTTGTAACTCAGCGGTGTAGTCCACGCCCTGCTGGACTGTAATAGGAGTAATGAAGTCCAGGAAAGCCTGACCTAGACCTTCACGTTTGATTTGATAAAACTGGTACTTGCTGATACCGAAGGAACGTACCATACCATTTAATAAATAATCATCTAAGTAACCAAGTCGACCAGCCAAGAAGTCCTTGAGTGCGTCAACAGGTAAACCAACAAGCAACATGAAGCCCATTAATTTAGTAAGATTAGAGAGAGCTACTGCTCTTTGTTTAGTTGTACTATTACTTCCGAACAGGTCATCGAATATCTCCTGCCTTGTGTAAGCAAGCTGTGCAATCATAAATGATTTCATTTGATAAACAAAACGTACATTGGGGTTAGCTGACTGAGCGGCTACACTCTGCATCTTACTCATTGGCTGAGTCTTAAGCAACTGAGCGAACACAAAATTACGTACTAATGCATTGTCCCTGTCGCCCTTCTTCAAGGCGGCGATAGTAGCGTCAACATTCTCAGCACCATTGTACTGTTCAATCTCAAGTCTAAATTTCTTGGATGCCTTGGAGTCCCTGTTCTTGTAGTAACCACGAGCAAGTTTTCTTAGCTGTAAATAACTAGCGGCTAGATTGCTCTCCTTCATTATCTGGTCCAGCTTTGTAAAGCCAACTGCCTTCAGTCCGAACTTAGCCGCACTATTCAGGAATGACTTTTCATCAGTGAACTCATCGGAGACTCGGTCCTTTGCGTAACCGAAGGACTCAAGACTGAAGTCCCTTGTCATGCCTAGACCACGTACTGTATTGATAAGTCCATTTCGATACATAACGAATGGCATATCAAACAGTTGTGATAATGTAGATGTGAACTCAACTAGCGTACTAATGTAACTAGCTTGTCGCATACCACTGAGAAGTGGATTCTCTTTAGCCGCTGGGTTAAGAATCATACGTGCTATGTTACGTACTGTCTTTACGTCCTCAGCATTTATCTCACCACTTTCCAGTAACTCAGATATTAATGGGGATAACGTACCAGGAGTACGTACCCTTTCAAATGTCGGGTCCAATGTAACATCGAGTTCCTCGTATCGTCTACCCATTAGTTCGGTAGTACGAGTAGCAACAATCATGTTAGTAATATAACTTTCAAGTGCTGATGGAACATCATCATAAAATTCTAACTGTTCCTTTTGGATTAATTCAAATCTACGTGACAGCTCCTCCCTTGGAATCTTAATACTTATTCCTCGGTTCTTCAGGAACTGCTCACTGGTTCCAGCCTTGCGGATGTAGTCCTCAATGAATAACGCCTCCTCAGGGGAGTTCTTTTCTATCTTGGGTATGAGGTTCTCACCTTTTTGTCCTGGCTGAAGCTTTGAGTTACGCTCCATTATTGCGATGTTCTCAGTCTCAATCTCAGCGTTACGCTGCTCAAGAGCTAAGTTAATATCATCAGCTATGGTTTCACCTAGTGAATCCTTTAGACCCTTGTAATCAATAACCCTACGTGGGAAGAATGACTCAAGGAATCCAACATCAATGCCCTGCTCCCTAGCATTAGAACGCAGGCGAGAAAGAACTGGTTGAACCCCGAATATTAAATCATTGTACATATCGTACTTACGAAGTAATGCATCACGTTCAGCTATTAACTCAGCCTTGGGTTGCTCGTCCTGCTTGAGAGGACTATACATGAGTAACTGCTTTAGTCGGTCCTTGTCAGCCTTACTCTTTATTGCATTGTATTTTTGTACAAAAGGAAGTACACGCTTAATAGCATCATTCTTTTCAGCCTCAATAGTATTGAAGTAACTCTGGAATGCCTGAGCGATTCGTGGATTAATCTTTGAAAGAACACGTGACACAGTATTCACGTACTTATCCATAAAGCCAAGCTTCTCCTTGTTCTTCTTCTTCTTTGATGGAGGTGTATTGATTTCAGCGGCTACCCCAGCGGTAATCTCACGCTGACCTGTCTGTATCGCTATGCTCTCCGTAGCCTCCTCTATGACCTTTTGATTGGTAGGTCTAGCTGATGGGTCAACCTGTGCAAGCAAAGCCGCTGACTGAGCAATCATAACGTCAGCTTGGTACTTCTCGCCTGCTATGGTCTTGAGTAACCGAGCCATGTAGGACTGAACCTTCTTGAGTAACTTTTGAATCTTACTCATAGCTGGACCATTTCTTGAGAACTGTTCAGTTATCTGTCCGTATGAACCCTGCTGGATTATCATACGATAGAACTCAGCACCGAACTCGTAGTCCTCTTTTAAATTTCTGTATACATCCGAGACGGCACGGCGTTCCTTGGGGTTCATGTCCCTGCCTACTTGACCGAAGAACTGCACCCAGCCACCGCCTTGCTTTTTAATTACCTCGTGAGTAACAGCATGAATAATCTCTTCACGCATAGCGGCACGTACGTACTCCTTGCTTTGACCTATTAGTAAACGTGGATTGAACTCAATCTCGTTTCGTATGACATTGTACCTAGCACCCAAGGTCATTACTATATTAGCAAATATAGGAGTAAGACCAAGTGACTTCGCTATTGGGTTGAACTCCTCGTATATAGCCTTCTCTAGCTCTCGCTCGTTAGCGTACCCTTCGGGGTTTACGTTATCGGTAGGTTCAATACGTTGCTCCCGAGCGGTCCTCATGCTGTTGTCCACAGGGGGATTCAGCCCTACGTCAAGGAAATCACCAAGGAAACCGCCAGCTTCTATATCTTCTCCTAAGGATAGTGATACGCCTTCTTCAAATGTCTGAACTTCAGGGAAACCTTCACTGTTATACTTTGAGTTCATTTCCCCATCGAACCTCATAAATATAACATCAGGCTGACCGTTATTAAACTTGGAATAAGTTTGAAAATCCCAGCCTTCAGGTTTTTTCGATGGGTCGAACTTAAGCCTAGCTACTGGTTTGAATCCATAGCCAGCATAAATATCAGGAAGCACAGTCTCAAATCCATTAAGGAACTTAACTTTTCCTGTTGCTATTGCAGCGTCAAAAGCTGCATTAACATCCCCTAGGGTTGCGTCAGGTGATTTTACTACTGAGCCTACTTCTCCCTGTGGAGAAATAGAAAGTGTAACTGTACCACCATCGGGGTTCTTTATACGTATAAGGTCATACCCATTGTATTTCTTGGGCGATAATATATCAACCGAAGCACCGAACCTTGACGCTTTTTTATTCTTCCTTGCTGTACTTACAAAAGTTTCAGCAGTTAGCTTATTGGCGATTCCTTTAGCAGTTCTAGTGCCTCTTGGGTATTTCTTGCCATCCCCCGCTCTATAAGAGATTGTACCGCCGTAGGTACGTAGTCTAGTTTTTGCTCTGTCAATTGATTCACTTCGGGTAGGGACTCCTGACTTTCTACCTCGAAATCGTAGACTTCCTCCAATGACATTTTCGCTCCCTTCGCCCAGTAAGCCTGTTGTGATAACTTCAGGTCCTTGGCTACTTGCGGGTCTAGCCCAGTCAGGTTCAAGAACTCGTTGTCCAATGATTGTATTTCTTGCGGTATTTTCATCTTGTGATGTATTCCATGTTTTGGTTGCCTTGTCAATGTCGGCAGGATTTCTTTCTGACGGTAAGAATACTTTTCGTATTGCTTCCCAAGTTATGGATTGCATTTGTCGTGGCTGTAATCCACGTTCTTTTGCAGCCCTGCGGTAAGCCTCAAGATAAATGTGATACGTACCACTTATACCTTTAGCTTTTGAATTTTTA
>VMHT01063724.1_pt1 | contig 10395 bp, 15 predicted proteins | sample 4693611 | NCBI WGS metagenome assembly VMHT01 (sample SAMN12280063, study PRJNA550983) | marine metagenome | isolation source: seawater sampled from same location over 5 years 0.02-0.2 micron viral filtrate | place: USA: collected off the coast of southern California halfway between the port... ...
AAGGTAAAAAAATAATTACTAAAGTATAAACTTATATATTATGAGTAAAGACACCATTTCAATCAAATCAAATGGAATCAGAAATGAATTAAAGGAGATACGTAAGAGTATCAACGAACTAACTAACGCGCTTATTGAAATACATATCGCACAAACAGACACACATGAAAAAAATAATTTTAAACGCTGTACTTGCGACGACTCTGATGAGCTGCGCGAGCACAAAAATGACGAGACAGGAAAAAATAGCTGAATTTAAGTACATAACAGAGGAAATTTGCCCTAAAACACCAGCAGAAATAGCTTTAGTTCAGCATCTCTACAATGAAATGATAAATAATTGATTATATACGTAATAATAGACTGTATACATGCATATTAAACTTATAAAAACTTAAAAAAAATGGGATCACCGTTCAAAATGAAGCCTAAAACTCCTATGATGAAGGCTTTGGTGGGTAAACAGGGTAATTTACCTCAACACCTACAAGACAAAATTAAAGCTGCTCCGGAATCACCAGCTAAAAGCTACGGAAGCAAGACAAAGTCTCCTGTAATGCAGAAAGAGACAAAAGGTAAAAAGAAATTTGGCGAAGCATCTGCTGAAACAAGAGAAAAACAATCAGTTGGTACAGCAGGTACAGGAATGCAGCGCAGTGCTGGCCAAAGAAAAGGTAAAATTGGTGGTGTTACCGTAAAAGCCAATGTTGGTAAACAAAGAGGAGCCACAGACCTTTTAGAAGTAGCTAAGGATACATATAAAGCAGGTAAAAAATATGTAAAAAGTAAATTAGGTATTTCTAAAATGGAAGACAATTCTCCTGTTAAAAAAAATGGTAAAAAATATCCTTCAGGTATTAATAACAATAAACCTCTTACACCTGCACAAAAAGCAAGAATAAAAGAGCAGCAGGCGCAAATGGACAAAAGGAGAAAAGAAGGAAAGCGCGGAACAGGGCTTTTAAACCCAAACGCCCCAACACCTAAACAGAGAAAGTCTTTAAAATCAAGAGGTAAATCAAGAAAATCTCCTGTAATGCAACAAGATCTTAAAAAGAAAGATACTAAAGGTAAGGATAATGGATCATTTGGTAAGCCAGGTAGCGGAATGCAAGCAAATGCTGGCCAAAGGAAATTCAAGGTTGGTGGTGTTACAATAAAGGCTAATGTTGGTAAAACATACGGTGCTACAGATCTTTTAAAAGAAGGTAAAAAATTAGTTAAAGGTTTAAGCAGTAAAGGTAAAGGTTCAGGCGCTAGAGCAAGAAAACGCAGCAAAAGAAGCTAATGCCTAAACAATCACTTTCATTATATGCAAAGCGCCGTAAAGCACAGCGAGATAAGCAAGAAGCTATGACTCCGCGGCGCAGAGCTATGAAAGCAGAAAATCAAAGATTGCGACGAAAAGCTACTAAAGCAGGTAAAAACTTAAACGGTTTAGATTACGACCACAATAGAAAAAGTTTTGTAAGTGTAAAAACCAACAGAAGCGCAACAAAATCCACAAACAACACAAAAAATGGCTAACGGTAAAAAAAAAGAAACAAAAGGAAAAGGCAATAACAACCAAGCTATAAAAAATGCTCGTGCTGGTAAAAAAGGCGACGGCTTATATTATTATAGAGAAGGTGTAAAGGCTACTAAAGCAAGAAGAGCAGCAGTTAAATCCGGTGCTATTGAGCAAACTCCAGAAAGAAAAAAAGTAAGAGAGCTTCAAGGTTTAAAAAATAAAAAAGCCTCCAAAGCCGCTAAAGCACAATTAAAAGCTACAAGTGCTAAATACAGTGCACATAGTTCATCTAGCAAAGCAACCAGGGCTGAAAGAATGAAAAAAGCGGATAAGTTGCAGAAAAAAGCTGATAGAAAATATAAAAGAGTAACTGGTAATTCTCCTGTTAAAATGAACGCCCCTATAACCACTAGGGTAAAACAATAAAGTAATGGCTAAAAAAACTCAATTAGGTAGAATACAGAAAAGAGCCGCTAGAAAAGAAAAGCGAATTGGTAAAAAAACAGTACGCAAATTAGGTGAGGATACTCCGCAAAACAGACAGCTTGTAAAAGATAAACTTGCTAATAGAAAACAAAGAACAAAAGAATTTATTAGAATGGGTGTTGGATTGCCAAATAAAGACGGGTTAACATCTAAAGTTGAAACTGCAAAATACAATTTGGCAACAGAAAAAATGAAAGCAAGTGAGGCGGCTAAAAAATCAGCTGAAGCATTTAAAAAAATTGCTGAAGAGGATATTGATACAAAAATTGAAACTCCAAAACTTCCTCCACTTAAAATGAAACCTGTAACTTCCCTTATTAAAAGAAATATATAATGGCAAGAATATCAACTTATGATAGAGATTTAGTATTATCCAGAGATGACATTTTAATAGGGTCAGATGCTGAGAATACAAGTGTAACAAGAAATTTTTCTGTTGGTTCATTAATTGACTTTATATCTTTATCGTCAGGTGGTGTTGTTGATACAAATTTTTACTTAAGTGCTATTACAGCAAACCAAACAACAGGGGTAGTTACATTTGAAGTAACAGGTAATACAAATAAAGAATTAACACTAGGCACAGCAGCATTTTCCGCGGCCACTAGTTTTATGGCATCAGACGCTACTTTTAATACAGCGGCTGTTGTAGCAGAAAATGATATTACTGCATACTACTTAAATGTATCAGGTAATGGTACGTCAGGACAATTATTAGCATCGGACGGTGACGGTTCTTTTTCTTGGGTATCATCGGCTAGTATATCAGATACAAACTTTTATTTAAACGGTATAACTAAAAATGGTAATGTACTTACATTTACTGTAAACGGCGCAACCGATCAAACATTTACATTTGGGTCCGCTGCATTTGAAAGTGTGGCATCTATAAAAACACAACTTGCTACAGGACTAGCAGTAACAGACTTAGATACATCGGGACTTGGCTCACTTGCATTTTTATCTGAAGTAGACACAAACGAAATAGCAAACGATGGCATCACAACACTTAAAGTTGCTGCAGATGCAATAACAGAAGAAAAATTAAAAATATCAAATTCAGCCGTTTCCGGCTATGCTTTAGTTTCAGATGGTGCTGACGGATTCTCATGGGCCGCTAACTCAACAGCTAATTATTATTTACAAGCTGTTACGCAAAATAGTAATACACTTACTTTTGATGTGGGTGGTGGATTCTCAGGAACAGACCCTACGTTCACTTTCGGTAGTTCTGCATTTGCAGATTTGCAAACATCTACCACAGATAGAAACGCAGCGAGGGTAGCTAAAGCAAATCATACGCATGTAATGTCACATATTACAGACGCGGGTTCACTGGCTACACTCAGTGCCATTGGTACTTCTAATATTTCAAACAGTGCAGTTACTGCTGTAAAACTATCACCCTCTGTTGGAACAACCGGACAAGTGCTTGCTTTAGACGGCAGTGGTAATTTAGTTTGGAGTACTGCAGGATCAGGGGCTAGTACTTTTGTAGCTATGTCTGATACACCTGGTTCTTTTGGCTCAGCAGGCCAAATGCTGGTTGTAAACGCTGGACAAAATGCTTTACAATTTCAAGATTTTAAAGTAGCTAATGTTAATAATTTTACAACCGTAAATACAGGCACATCTGGAAAAGTATTAGCGGTAGATGTAAATAATCAAGGCAGCACAAGCTATAAAGGATTAAAATGGATTGATACAGATCAAGTAGGTTCTACTACATTCACAGCACTCAATGACACACCTGCTTCTATAGGAAGTGCTCACCAATTACTTACAGTTAACGCAGCGGGTAACGCTTTAGAGTTCAGGGCACTTGATGCTAACCATCTTGTTAATGATATTATAACAACAGCGATGATTGCTGACGATGCAATTACTTCTGCACTTATAGCCGACAATGCAATTACAAATGCACTTATGGCTGATAATGCTATTGATTCAAGTGAAATTGCAGCTAATGCGGTAATAGAAGCAAAAATTGGTACAGGCGCGGTAACAGTTAATAAAATAGGTAATCTTGCTGTAACAGAAGGCAAGCTTGCGGCAAATGCAGTGGCACTTGCAAAATTAAAAAGTGATGTTACATTATCAGCACTACCTAATGCAGCCACCACAAGAACTGAGTGGGACACGTCTGGTAATACTAAAATTGATTTTTATGTTAATGGTAATAACGAAATGCGTCTTGAAGCAGACGGTGATCTGCAAGTTGATGGTGATGTTATTGCTTTTTCAAGTGTTGTAGCCTCAGATAAAAATTTAAAAGAAAACATACAAAATATAGAAGATCCAATTGAAAAAATAAAACAACTTAATGGTGTTACTTTTGATTGGAAAAGAAATGGAAAGCCCAGTGGAGGCATCATAGCTCAAGACGTGGATGTCGCGATGCCTTCGCTTGTTTCCGAAACAGAAGATTTAGAAAGAGGATTTTCACATAAAACGGTAGATTATAATGGTATAATCGGATTGTTAGTTGAAACCGTAAAAGAACAACAAAACCAAATTGATGACCTAAAAGCCCGACTGCAGGCATAAATGCAGAAAATAATTTTTTAACCAAAAACCTTAAATTATGACCTATTTTTATTACAAGACCAACACATGGTCTTCAGAACCACAAATCTCCGAAGAAACCAAAGACCTTTGGAAAAATTATGCTGAAAAAAGCAATTGGAGAATTACACAACTGCCCAACGGTTATTATCAAACAGAATTTAATAACGATGATACCTGGTCAGGAGTAACAAGAAGAGAAACAGTCGAAGGTGCTGAAAAAGCTATCGATTCTTCTATAAGTCACTATAAAAGAAAACTTAAATTAACAGAGGGACCTGTTGTAGTGAAGACATTTTAATCAATAAATTTAATTAAATGGAATTTAATAACCCTAGTGAGATTGTGAAAGACCTGCATTTTGGCGGGTCTGCACAACAAAAAATTATGTCTGGTGTGGAGAAGCTGTCAAAAGCAGTTTCTTCAACACTTGGGGCTTCTGGTAAATGCGTTATATATGAAGACGGCACCGGTAGACCTATAGTTACTAAAGATGGAGTTACTGTTGCAAACAGCGTAATTCTTATGGATCCAACAGAAAACATTGGAGCAACCCTCATTAAAGAGGCAGCACAGCAAACAGTGAAGGAAGCCGGTGACGGTACGACAACCTCTACCGTACTGGCTCACTCCATTTTAAAAAATTACATCAGTAGTAACGAAAAAGATATAAGAAAAATAAAAGAAGATATTTTATTAGCAGTAGATAAAACAATAAAGTATTTAGATAAAGTAGCAATACCTTTAAAAGACGGTATGCTGGAACATGTAGCTAATATATCAACTAATAACGATAAAATACTGGGCAAGCTAATAGCTGATGCCTATAAAGAAGTTGGTAAAGATGGTGTTGTGCTAATGGAAGAATCAGATGACGACCAAACTTATATTGAAATAGTAGACGGTGTAAAATTTGATTCAGGATTAAAATCACAACATTTAGTTACTGATAAAGAAAAAAATAAAGCAGTACTTGAAAATCCTTTGATTTTACTTGTTGACACAGAAATAGAAACAATTCGTAAAATTCAATCAGTTTTAGAGTATGCTATAAAAAATAAAAGATCAATATTAATCATTGGGCCCGTTGGTGCACAGCCTCTGTCGGCTTTAATAATGAATAAAGCTAAAGGCAATATAAAAGTAAATATTATTGATCCTCCTGGTTTTTCAAACTTAAGAAAAGAAATGTTAGATGATTTAGCTGCTGTTACCGGTGCTAAAGTTATTAATGAAGAACTGGGTGATGATTTAGATTTAATTGATGAATCTGTATTAGGTGAAGCGATAAAAGTTGTAACAGACGAAAGAGACACTATAATTACAACTAAAGAAATAAACGACTCAACTAAAGAAAGAATTCAAACAATTGAAAAAAGAGCAAAAGAAGAAAAGAACCCTTATTTGCAAAAAAAATTATCTGATAGAAAAGCAATGCTCTCTGGAGGTGTTGGCATAATATATGTTGGCGCTAACAGTAAAGTTGAATTGAAAGAAAAGAAAGACAGAGTAGAAGATGCAATATATGCGGTTAAAGCAGCTCTTAAAGAAGGTATTGTTTCCGGCGCTGGTGTTGCTTTTTACAATGCTGCTGATAATATAAAAGCAAATTCAATTGGTGAAAAAATATTGCTACAGTCTATTAAATCACCTTTTTATACAATTTTGCAGAACGGCGGTATTGATGTACCTGAAAAAATTGATAAAGGCAAAGGTATAGATGTTACATCTGGTAAATACGTAAATATGATTAAGTCAGGCATAATTGATCCAGTGCTTGTAACTAAAACAGCTTTAAAAAATGCAGCTTCTGTTGCTACAACTATTATGTCTGCTGATTGTGTAATTGCAAATGTAAGAGAACAATGAGAGCTGTAAACAGATATATAATAATTGAAAAACTAAAAGAAGAACCTAAACCTAATAAAGGAGGACTTATTTTAGCAGAGCAACACCAAAACGATATACGGTATCAAAAAGCTAAAGTTGTATCAATAGGTAATTTAATTGAAGGATTAAATAAAAATGAAATAATTTATTATGATAAGCATGCCGGTTATGGTATTGAATTTGAAGATAAATTATTTTATGTAATAAAAGAGCAAGACGTTATTGCTGTATTATGAGACTTGATTCTTCAAGACTAAGAGAAATAGGATTACTAAAATATTATAGACTAGTTAGGAAATGGGCTTGCAAAACATATAAATTAACTGATTCAGATTTAGAATTACTTATTCATTTTGATTGTCTTGGTAAGTTTACACGTAATGATTATATTGAAGGCACTTATATATATTCTTGGGATAAAGCCCGGTGGGAAAAATTAAGGCAGGGTGGATGGATTGAAGTGTTTGCACATCGCAATAGAACAACAATAAAGTATACTATTTATAATGTTTCAACTAAATGCAAGTATCTGATAAGCAGAATATATAGAATACTATTAGGTGAAGAAGACTTACCTATTTCCAGGCGCAGTATATTTAATAAAAATAAAAGTTACACGGATAAAGTATACAATACCGCTATTGATAAAATGAACAAAGATTTAACAAGATGAGTAAAAAAGTATCGACCAAAGTTGAATATAAAAAATTACCCGATGGAGTTCATGGGATGACATACAACAGCGGCCGTATAGAAGTTAATAAAGATCTTTCGCCTGTTCAACAAAAAATAGCGCTGAGTCACGAAAAGGTTCATAGAAAACAAATTAAGAAAGGTGAGCTAAGGTACGATGAAAAATATGTATACTGGAACGGTAGAAAGTATCCAAGAAAGCAAATGAAAGAAGGAGCTAAAAATCTTCCTTGGGAAGCAGAAGCTTATAAAAAACAAATTAAAAAATAATAATTATGGGAAAGCCAGGGCCAACAGCAATACCAATTACGCAGAAAGCGCATGCTGACAAAAAAATGCCTGATCAAGAATGTCCTCCTTGTAAAAATCCTGTAGGACCAGAACCTTGTGATTGCGAAAAATAAATAATAATCTAATGCAATTAACTGAACACGTAAGCTTGACTGAAGCAACAAAATCCAATACAGCTGAGCGATTAGGAATAAATAATTTTCCTAACGGAGATGTACTTGCCACAATGCAAGAAACATCTTTTCAATTATTTGAACCGCTTAGAACATTTGTGGGTGAACCTATATATATATCTTCATTTTATAGATGTCCTGAATTAAATAAAGCTATTGGGGGGAGTACCCGGTCGCAACATTGTAAAGGTGAAGCAATTGATATTGATGATGTGTATAGCAACCGTTATAAGAATGCTGATTTTTTTAATTATATAAAAGAAAATTTACCATTCGATCAATTAATATGGGAATTTGGCGATGACAATAACCCTAGCTGGATACACATGAGCTATGTTGAAGACATTTCAAAAAAGCGTGGAAGAATATTAAGAGCTTATAAAGATAAAGGTAAAACAGTATATAAAGACATAACAAATGCATGAACCAATAACTAAAAGGGTTTCTCCTCTTATGAAGAAACCACCAGCACCTTCAAAGAAAAAATCTTTAGGATATTATAATAAAGCTAACCCAACTGGAACAGGTGGTGCAGCAGGTGGTGGTATGTCACAAAAAGGTGTTAATAAATATAAAGCGGACAATCCTGGTTCTAAATTAAAAACAGCGGTAACGACCCCTCCTAGTCAATTAAAAGCGGGTAGTAAAGCTGCTAATAGAAGAAAATCATTTTGTGCCAGATCTAGAGGTTGGACTGGAGAAAGAGGTAAGGCCGCTAGAAGAAGGTGGAACTGTTAAATAAAATTAAATGGCAAAGAAACGTTTTAAAGATACTGGTGTTGGGAAATTTTTATTAGAAAAAATTCCTAACGTCGTTGGTGCAATTGCAGGTGACACGCCTGTAGGCTCTGTAATACAAGCGATTATAGGTGGATCCGATATGTCTGAAGGCGATAAAAGAATTGCCCTTAAAAAATTAGATATTGAAAGAGCTGAAATAGATGGTACAACAAGACGCTGGGTGGCGGACGCAACTTCAGGTTCATGGCTTGCGGCAAATGTACGTCCACTTGTTTTAGTTTTTTTAACAATAAGTTATGTAGCCGGCTGGTATATGGGCTATCCCTTAGATTCAATAACTGGACTTTTAACAATTGTAATCGGAGGCTATTTCGGATCTCGTGGTGTGGAAAAAGTCTTTGGAAATAGTAAACATAAATAAAAATGGCAAGAATATTTACATACGATCAAGATGTTGATCTACATTTAAACGATAAAGTTATCGGGTCTAATTCAGGCGATAACGTTACAAAAAACTTTTCTGTACAAAGTTTATTAGACCTTGCAAATGACGAAAACTTTATCAAACAATTTGATGGTATTGTATTCAAAGCACAAGATTATAATGTTGATGCCGATTCTTTTGGCATTATTACAACGAGTACAGGTACATATAACAGCACAAATTTTTCAGATATACAAACACTGTATTTAACAGATAAAAATTTACAAAATGGCGATGTATCAAATTATATAGACGTACTTGCAGGGTATGACGTTAGGATAACAAAGAAAGGGGATACTAATAATTTTGGTATATATAGAGTTGACTCGGTTGCTGACGTTTCTTCGGGACAATACAAAATACTTTCTGTATCAAATCAAGATGCTAGTGGTCAATTAGAAAAAGGTGAAGAGTATTACATTTCAACTTTAGGTAACAATCTTAAAAACCTTAATTCTTTTTCTGTAACATCGTTAAATGATGTAACATCAGCTGGTTCAGGTGCTATAATAACTACAGCAGAAAGAGCAGACGTTGCTACTATCAATGGAAGAGTACGATATACAGATATTGTAAATGATTTAACTACAGGCGGGACCAGCGTGCCTTTATCAGCCGAGCAAGGTAAAGCACTAAAAGCCGAAACAACAGCTATAAATGTAATTCTTAACTCAGACGATACTGATCTTGATGTATTACAAGAAGTAGTAACTTATATAAAAGCTAATAGAACAACACTTACATCACTAGGTATATCCAGTATATCAGGGTTACAAGCTGCTTTAGATGGTAAAGTTGCAGTAGTATCAGGTAAAGGATTGTCTGCAAATGATTTTACTGACACACTTCAAACTAAATTAAACAATATAGCAGCGAATGCTGAGGTAAATGTACAAGCGAATTGGAATGAGAGTGTTAGCAGTTCTGATGCATTTATACAAAACAAACCTACAGATTTAACAGTACTTAGTAACCATAACGTTACAGATCTTTCTGATGTAACAAGTGCTGGTTCTGGTGCTATAATCACTGGGGCTGAAAGAACAAAACTTACTAATATTGCTGCAAATGCAGAACAGAATGTACAGTCTAACTGGACTGAAACCGATACAAATGTAGATTCGTTTATATTAAATAAACCTACAATTCTTAATCAAAACACTACAATAACTCTTACGGGCACTGCAAACGAAATAGAAACTTCTCCGTCGTCTGCACAAAACTTAACTACAAACAGAACTTTTACAATTGGTCTTCCAAATGATGTAACAATAAGTAATAACTTAAACGTTGCTAATAATTTAACTGTTACAGCTAATGCATCTGCTGATAACATGACGGTTGACAATGTATTAACTTTTACTTCTGCAAGCACAACAACAGATGATAACGCAATATTTATAAAAGCAAAAGACGGCACCAATGTATTACATTTTAGATATGATGATAAAGAACTGTCTATAGATGACGTTACTGAAAACATTCCGTCTGGTATTACAAGTGGTGGCACACTTACTAAAGCAAACAATACACAAGTTACAATTGCAGCAGGTACAGGTATT
>VMHT01128075.1_pt1 | contig 10394 bp, 11 predicted proteins | sample 4693611 | NCBI WGS metagenome assembly VMHT01 (sample SAMN12280063, study PRJNA550983) | marine metagenome | isolation source: seawater sampled from same location over 5 years 0.02-0.2 micron viral filtrate | place: USA: collected off the coast of southern California halfway between the port... ...
TAAATGACCTATCAAACCTGTTGTGGTGGTATTTCTTCAGATGATCCTAATATCAAGGAAGGTGGAGGCGTGCCTTACATGACACGAAATTGTTTTTCTGTAGACAACAGTGAATGGAGCAAACCGGAATGTCAACAACATTGTTGCGATAAAGATGACGATGGATACGTGGGTTCGTGTATCCCCACTCAGGATGGGGGATATTGTAAGTTTCAAGATAAATATTGGAGATATGATGAAGATAAGTCTCAATATGAAATACCCGCAAGTGATACAAAGAGTCTTGAACCTTATCCTTCATCTTTTGCAGATGTCAAGCATGTTGAAGATCTTACAGTGGACAAATACTACAAACGCAGAATGTATGACAACACACGTGTTAAAGTTATTCGCGATATGTTTAATGAATCTATGAATGACCGTATCATGAAAACACCCAATTGGAAAACGGCAGATCGTAATGACGGTTCTTATGATAATCCTCAAGATCGTCATGTACCCACATCCATGTTTCAAGATGTATCTTGGACACAATTGATTAGCTTCCCTTTGTTGTCTTTGCTATTGTTTGTGTATATTGTTATACTCACGTCTCGTATATTTTAACATTTAAAGATTAATATTGTGATTGAGTAAATGAAAGATATTTTTTTACGTGCAAGTGATTTGGCTAAACTCACTGGTCACAATACCTATGGAGATCCACAAGAAACCTTAGACTTGATATTACATCAAAACAAGATATGTGTTCGAGATGTTAGTCGCAGCAATACAGAAAGCGCTTTGAAACGTATGAAACCAGAAGATTTCGCTTGTGTTAAAAGAGAACTTGGATTAGATGCATCAGCTAATATACAAGATGTGGAACAAGCAGTCAAGAAAAAGGCTTTGACGCGCGCCTATTCGTCTAGTATCACTGAAGATAAAAGTCGCGAAACTGTAAAAGACAACTTATCTGGATGTTCGAAAGAGATGAAATCCTTAGAAGAATCATTGACTCAAGATTTGCGAATGAGACGGGGCAATATCAAAGAGTGTAAAAACCTGGATCACATTCAAAAGAAACGCTCTATGCCAATCACACAACGAAACTCGCAGATGTTCACAAAAACATTGTATTGCGAAGGAGACCAATATCGTGTATTGATTCGTGGTAAGGTGGATGGTATATCTGGAGAGACGATTATTGAAACGAAAAATCGCACCAAACGATTGTTTCATACTCTGAGAGATTATGAACGAGTTCAATTAGAAGCCTATATGTTTTTAACAGGTCATGAAGAGGCCTTGTTAACAGAACATTACAATGAAGAATCCAATGAGATTGAATACTCACGTGATGAAGATTTCTGGTGTGAGTGTACGGCAAAAATAATAAACTATATCAATGAGAATGTGGCGTGTCATTTGTGATGATTTATTGACTGTATCCTGAGGCACGTATGATATTTCCACGAGCTGGGTCTTTGAGCCAACTGTAAGCGTCATCACTAGAACGCTTATACATGACTCCGGGTGCGAAATAAGGATGATTCATTACGGATAAACTTGCAGTGTTGTCCATTGTACAGGTTTTGTCTGTAGGATAAGGGAATCCTAGACTGTCCCATTTCAGTTGAGATTTATCACAAAAGGATGGACTCGTCACATCGGTTTGATCGGGAGGCAAATATTGTTCTAAATCTCCAGCTAATCCTTTGTTTGTGTAATCTTTGATTGTGCTTAGAGATTCATCAGATGGGAAATACATGTTTTCGAGTGCACCCAGTGTATACACACTGCTTAAATCTTCGCGATTGGTTTCTTCACTATCTGCTACACCAATCACCTTAAACGAGTTCAAGTAATAGGTATCAAATAGGTCCCGAATGTTTTCGTGAAACATATTGGCATCAAACAGTATACCCATTTGATTGAATTTTGTGTCATATTTATTCAGTAAAGTTGGATTGGATCCGCTCAAAACATTCAGATAATTGATATACATATCATCATCTATCATCACGATATCCGCAATTAACCGTATTGTATAGTAATTGGCTACATCAAAGACAAAAAAGTCTGTGATGTATCTTTCATTTCCTTTTTGGTCTCTTTGTATATATACATTTTCAATACGCTTCATATAATATTCCTGTCGGGTGACTTGTTTCACAGTGTCGATCATACGCTTTACAAGACGTACAATGGAATCATTCACTAGTTTGTCAATTGTATTTTTTGTGTATATAATTTCTTGACATGTCCCCTGAAGTCTCACTTTGGTGCCAGAAGATATACTTGAAAACACTTTGAGTAGTCTTTGTTCAGGTTTGACAAATCCTAAATCGGTTGCATTGAGTGATTTTGTGCTATGATATGTGCTGTGTATTTTACCATCTGACAATAATAGTTTATACACAGCAATGACAACAAAAATACCTACGAGTAACATCCATGGGCTATCAGTCATATCTATATTCTACGAGCTATATTTTATTCTTAGGAAATACTCTTTTCTTCAATGCTGTCACGATTCTGGCTTACGAAATCTGTAATAAACTTATGAGAGGTGTTGAGTTGTTGAATCTCACTCGCCCCGGTAATAATCACCTGACCACTATTAAATGCCGCAATGGTTATCTTTTTACAACAACCATTTTTCCCACGACCGTCACATATTTCTTCACAGTTGCATACACCACATTGTTGTTTGGACGGATTGTAATAATACTTTAGATTCACTCCTGGATATATCGATGCTTCATAAGATGAATAATATCCTCTGTCAAGGACCTGTCGATGAAGTGCTTCACGATTTAATTTGAATCCCATTGAGAAACCACTGTTTATCATTACCATTTTGGTTTTGTCTGTGACGATATGTGGATTGGGCTCTGTCGGAAAGATACGCGTTTTCTCACATTCTGGTAGATGCGACAATATCTCTAACAATATCTTGACTGCTTCTGAACCTTGTGTCAGTGTCTTTAATCCCGTCATTTGTATCCCTCCATTGTTAAACAATTTCATATTGATGATTTTTTGATGCTTCAAATGTATCGTCACTTGATTGTAAAAGTATTTCTTACGTTTTGTGGGTTTGCCAGGACCTCCTTTGCTTTGCTTTTTCGGTTTCGCTCTGGCTCCCTTGGGAGGACAATCAGCATATTCGATATAATGTATCTTGTCTGATGGCTCTAACTGTTGATAGAGTTCTGATAATTGAATCTCACTTGATATCTGTGAGATTTGTGTCATAGTAGAAATCTTTAGATTGGGGTGAAGAGTTGTCATAGGTACCTCTTTTTGTTTAAATCATTTCTTTAAGTGCTTGTCAAATTTAGATTTGTCTTTTACAATGGTTTCAATATATTTTGCATACCTCAGGATATATCTAGCATTTATTTTGTGATGTATGTATTTGACTAATACGGAAATAGGCACTGATGGATTCAAAAACCTGTAGTGAGAATACAAGATACTCCATGTTACACAGAAACCTGTATGACCTTTGGGATCTTCAGTCATCTGAAATGCGGTTTGTCTCACTGCATCCACCACATTTACGACTCTATATTTGGGTAATACATCTTTGAAATACTTTCGGAGAGAGATGACTTTCTTTTTGTAAGCAGATTTGACACCACCTAACTCTGATGAAGATGTCCTTGCTCCGTGAGGTTCAAACAATTCGATATTCTTTGTCTTTTTATTGACAATCAAGATATTTGCGTGATTGTCCTCTCGTGTTACAACTAGATTCAAGATTATCGGTATGAATTGTTCACGACTGCGCACACCTTGTTTCAGATGTTTTACAAATTCTGTTTGAGACATCTGCAAGGGTGTTACTTCTTCTTGCTGTACATTGTATTCCAGAAATGCCTCTGTATTTCCTTTATACAGATACACATCTTTACCTAAGGTTGGCTCTTTGGATACGATTGTCTCTAAAAATACAGTCACATTTTCATAATTTTGATAATGATACCCGTCTAATTCATGAGTGTAATCAATCCCACAACATCCTGGACTTGCAATCGTTCCTTTTGACAACGTTCTTGCAAATGGCGGGTCGACTATTTTTGTCGAGGGCACGCGCTTTCTCATCTTGTGACGACTCAACTTTCGTTTTCTTGATTTTTGTCGTGTTGGCATATTTACTATAAGCTCATATTTTTTATGAATTATAAACAAAAACAAATCACAGGTACTTTACGCTTCAATTTCTTCAATCGGAGATTCTTCTGGTTCCTTCACAGGAGATTCCCTAACTCTCTGTGGTGCCGTGGATGTTCTCACCAAATCTTGGAAATCATCCTCATCATCCTCATCTTCATATTCTAAGGAACGAAGGACTCTGTCTTTTAAGGCATCATCTTCAGCATTCTTCATAAATGCAATATCTTCCATTGCATCACGGAGACGGTCGCGGTCCATTGCAAAGCAATAACCTGCGCGAATCATTGTAAGCACCATCTCTTTCATGTCTTCATAGTCGCCGATAACGACTCGTTTTTCAGTAATCCATTCACAGATAACTTGGTGAACCTCAGTATCCCTGACAAGTTTTAGATCTTTCATTATATTGGATAGATATGCTTTTTTTTGATATGTTGAACGCGCGTTGCGTTATATGTATTGTACAATATATCTTTGTCTTTTCAAATGGATTGTGATTGGGAAGCATTGTCTACACGTATGCAAACTGTTCAAGATGAGTTACAACATACTGAAAGACCTCTTCAAGATGCTTTCAAAAGAATCGCAGAGCATCCTGATGCAGATCCCGATGACCGAATGAATGCTCGTCAAGAATATTACAAAACTTTGAGCGTGTATGAACAACAATATCAAACACTGAATCAAGAATACAAAGATATCATCAAAGATTTATCAGAACCGTATTTGAAAATGAGTGAGTTTTATGTTGGCCCTGAGTTACCCCGCCATCACTACTTAAGTTCTCCTAAAGATGTATCTGAATTGTACATGTTATTTTTGTTAGCAGGTATTGCATCTGTGTTTGGTGTCAAGTAGGTACAGTTTGTGTAATATTTATCTAGTTTCTTTGTATATGAAGAAGTCGACCATCTTGATAACAATCAGTATTGTGTTGCTTTTGTTGACTCTTTTGATGATAGTCTTGTATTGGGAGATGTTATCGGTTCCATATACACCGTCGATTACACAAGTCCATAAACGGAATTGCACTGAACTCAATGATATGTTAGACACGATTGGTGTTCCCAAAGATTCTCCTTACCGGAAACAATGCGTGGGACAGTTGTCTGATTGTCCTGTTGGATTACGTCCTTCACCTGGCCCCAACGATACACAAATATGTCCTGGTTCATCCAAGTTAACCACAAGCAAAAATGGTAACCCTTGTTGTTTTGTTCCACCCTCACTCACTGATCCTGACAGTGATAGTATGGGAAAAGAAGCACTTGATTTCTTGAAAAACAACAAAATAATCGCCGCTCAAATCATGCATACTCTCATGGAAAAGTTTCTAAACTATTTGACAAAGAAAAATGTCTCAAATCCCAAACGATTTCTTGAGAGCAAAATGAGTCAATTGAAAAGTTCTCTTCAAGATTATGTTGACAAACAAGCTGAAGCCAGAAGCAGTGAAGATGGTGGAGCTGATGGCGATGGAGATGTCGGGGACACTGATCCTGCTTCTGGAGACACTGATCCTGCTTCTGGAGATACCGCTTCTGGAGATGTACAAGCTACTGATCAAGCCGTGGATCAATCTGTTGATCAAGCTGTGGATAAAGCCGTGGATCAATCTGTTGATCAAGCTGTGGATAAAGCCGTGGATCAATCTGTTGATCAAGCTGTGGATAAAGCCGCAGATGAAGCTGCGGGAAAAGCGGCCGAAAAGGGGGCTGGAGAAGTATTGTCCAAGATTCTTTCTAGAATCGTGGGTGAAGCAGTTGAAATGTGTTTTGCGGAAATTGCTGCGAGAGTCGCATTGGCGGTTATGGAGTTTGCTTCCGGAGTCGGTTCTGTCGTTGGTGCTCTTATGATGGTAGGGATGGCACTGGATGTGGTCGATGTTGGTGCATATCGTCAATTTATGGACAATCAATATACCTATGCTGCTATGAGAAACTCTGTTGATGGAGCATTGACTGTTAAGTTGAAACAAGTCGGTGTGAATATGCCTTTGTATTTCAATTTGGATAGTTTAGGAAACAAGGTAGTCAGTATTCAAGATGAAACGAAAGGTGATGGTCTCATCTTCAAAGATATCCATCAGAGTTATTCTGAAGCCAAAAGTATTCATCACACAATGGTCATGAAACAAGCATTGACATCACTTGATTCAGACGATTCATCATTAAATGATATGTTCGAAAAGATAATTAATGGAGAAGGCAAAGTGAATGTCACTGATACACTCAAAAATAAGTTTAAAGATTTGTTTCACGACAATGCCGTCGATAGAGACAAGTATATTTACAAGTATCTACAAAACCATCTTTTTACGAAACACCCAGAATACAAAAAATATATCATGGTAGATTACGATATGTCTGATGCAGATATATCTGGTATCACGCTATCTGAAAAAGGTATCGCGAAATGGAATCAATTTGTAATTGATAATCATCATGCAACGCACGTTCCTCGTGTCATTTATTCAAAATATTACCGAGATATTCCTGATATAACAGACCAAAAATATGTTCGGGATGGTATTGAGAATGATCCCTCTACATTAAACAGTAAAGGTGATTTACGAGGCACGAAAGTTTATAATCTAGTTACGTACAAAATAAAAGATAAGAAAGGTGTTGAAAAGAAATGGCCCCAATCTTCATATTCTGCGAATATTCTGAAAACAAAATGTGAAAGAGGTATGCATCTACCGTCCACCGCATATCTGCTTGCAAATGCAGCTGATAAAAAATTATGTGAGTTTCAAACCGACAGTACTTGTAAGGGGACTGCGGATAAAGATGGAAATGCATGTCAATTAAACGACAACAAATCGAATTGTATGTCAACAAATGATGACGGTACTCCTACAGGAGATTGTGTATTTGAAGGTTGGATTCCGAGTCAATGTATTATTGACGGGCAACCTTCTTCAGAATATGCCATGAACAAACTTGAATGTCAATATAATAATGGAACTTATTATCCATCACAATGTGGTACTCGCAAATCATCATTTATTGATGGTCACACTTCAAATTATTCTCAGGGTATTCTTCAAAAATCAACATGTTCTGACCTGAACAGTGCGAATTGCAAACAGTTTGCTGCTAAATCTCTTGCTGTGGGGGCTGCCGCGGGCGTTATAGCCCCTGTTGCGGCTACATACGAGGTCCTCGATGTAGCAGGTGATACAGATGTCAAACCAGAAGATTATAAAGTAACCTATGATGAAGATACTGGTGTATGTAAAATGACTCAGGAATGGTGTAAACGTATGGAGATTGATTATTTTGAAGAAAAGGGTCATGCGGGTCTTGTTCATCCAGAACAAACCTTCACTAATTGTACTGAATCAGAACTTCAAGAAGATCTTGAGATGATTCTTGGTAAAAATATTGTGAGAATATTCCGACTTGCGGGTGAAGCTATCGATGATTGTGACCCATTGCCATTATTATTATTTGAGAAAGATAAGAGAGAGAAATGTGAAGGTGATATTATTTCTGCCGGCGATATGTTGGGTGATTTCATCGAATCTGAAGCTAAAAATGTAGAACAAGTCGGTAAAGATTTAGTCCATGATGTAGAGGATGTGACCGAGGATGTTGGTGATGCTATATCACATGGATGGAGTAAATTTAAAAGTTTGTTTTAAAAGTATAATTCTTTTGTATTTATATGTTTGAAGATATGTTTGTATTCACATGTTACATAGACTTGTAGGTTTTGTGATTTTATCTGGGGAGAGTTTTTTGTCCATTGTTCATGTTGTGTGAGTAATTCATAGGCCCAGTTGACTCGTTTCAGATATCCTTTTTTACGTTTCAGTTTCCATTCACATTGCATCGCCTCTTTTTTTGTTTGAAACTTGTCGATAATTAATATCGGCATCCATAACTCATCTGAAGAATTACGTGTCGTGTATTTCGCACCACCTTGGATCCATCCATTATGTTGTCTCCAACGTCTCCAAAAATCATTTGTCATTCCGATATAACTTTTGTTTTTGTTTTTCAAAAGATATACCACATAAACCATTTATATTCAGTTTCATATATTATTTAACCATTGACTTGTTTGATCGTCTTCATGCTTTCATTATATGCTTTTATATCTGTGGTTCCTAATCCACGTGTCGTTCCTCGGATGGTCATATTTGCCGCTTTTCCACTCACCCATGCGGTGGAGAACTTATACACCATTATCAATATGATTATGGTTCCTATACCCATTATCACATATTTGAATGTATCCCAAAATTCAAATGGACTGTTCAGTCCATCCCCCAAAGCTCCTAATGCAACTCCTCCTGGATCATCGGCGACTTGTTGTTTGGACCTGGAAACACGATTCTCTTGAGAACATGCGTTCGCACAATAGGTGTCACAATCGGTTTCTTTGGGAGGACAATTTGCCTCGGGAATGTTTGGATCGCTACATTTTCCTTTCGGATTTTTTCTCGACTTACATAGTTTTTTACATTCACCTTCCGACTGCATCTGCCATGCGACTAAAAGAGAACCGGTAAGCAAAATCACGCCCAATATTTTTCCGATATTTTTCAGTTTGAATCCCCCTGAGTCTTTTACAATATCTTGTGTCATGTCGAGTCCACTTTTCCCTTTTCCTCTCATCCATTTTGACAAATCACTGCGATTCAATTCTTTGTGTTTTTTGATTCCTTCTCTTAGTTTATCTCTTCTTTCATCTAGCTTTTCTCTTTCTTCGAGTGGGGTCTTCGGGTCTTTGATTTTTTTCTCCACTTCTTCTAGAGCATCTTCCATACCTTTTTGTGAAGTGTCTTCTGCTAGCTCTTCTGCCGATTGGGTGTCTATTTCTTCTTTTGTTGGTGTATCGGGTTCGTTTCCTCCTCCTCCTTCTCCTCCAGGTTGTCCTCCAGGTCCGCCTTCACCGGGAGCGTTTCCTCCCGCGGGTTGCTGGGTCTGGGCGTCTAAATTAGCATTAGCATCTCCTGCTTCCCCCACTTCCGCTTTGACAGCATCATCCAATGAACCTTCCAATGCTGCGTTTTCGTCACTTTTTCCTGCATTTAGTGCAGCTTGCATACTTTCTTCAACCGCTCCATCACCCATTGTAATATAATTATACTCTACATAAAAAAAACTTCTAATTAACCCGTATATTATTTACCGTGTATTATTTACCGTGTATTATTTACCCTATGTCTCATCATTTTCCCAGTGTATTCATCATGTAGATGACTTCATCCAGAGGTGTATTTTTACGTAATCCTTGTTCACTTGCTTTGGATTCCATTTTGTCATGCGCCACAGTCAATAGATTTCCCAGATAGGCGTGGAGATGAAGATAACCTATGCTTGCTTGTTGTCCTAGATGAAATGAGAACTTCATAGATTCTTCGCATTGGTCGAGTAGTTGTTGCAGTTGACCTTGTTGAAATAGTTGAAATGATTCTTGACAGGATTCACTGATATCTTCTGAATCAACTCGTAAATGGTGAGTTACGCCATCTGTGTCTATAATTGTACCTGTTTGAGATAGTTGCCAGCGGATAGAACCAGACATACTTGCTGCTCCCCTGATTAACATCGTCAAAGCAAGTGAGCCGAGCTCTTCCATTTCAGATACGAGTGCCAAATCAGACTTTTTCAAGGTGAGTCCATTATAGATACGGCAATGCTTGGGTATCACAAGTACATGACCGAGTGACATCAAAGCAGAGAGCCCACCAAGTGAATACTTCACAGGATTCATCGTATTGTGTGTCGGGGCTTTGCGAAACCCTGCAGGGATAAATGCAACACAGTTTGTGCTATGTGCGATCATCGTCCCGCCTTCGTCATGACGTTTCGATACATCGAGAAACTGGAATACTGGTTTTCCGTTGGGAATGACACCGTGTAGGGGTTTGTCATTGAGAAACATTGTGTCTGATTCACCTTGTTCCCATTTGCGGATAACTTCAAGTTTATCTTTGTTTTGGTCAGAGTGAAACTCGCGATACAAGTCAAGAGTGTTCATGATTGTGATAGAGTGTGTGATTGTTTGTTTAAGCTGGTTTAGTTTTGTGATAGAGTTATGTAAGTAGTGGTAAGTTGTAGAGTAGTTTGAAGAATTGCACTCAATATGAAGTCAAATTTAGAGAGAGAGGAATGAGGAAAGATGGAGAGAGTTTGTCAGTGTGTGTCGTCAAAGGACTTTTTGGAATTTGATGTCTCCTTTGTGTGTTGTTTCAAACCTTACACACTCACACA